>Ga0210019_1001654_pt1 | contig 23250 bp, 12 predicted proteins | sample CryGeyCG2114_020_2_FD_183969 | JGI IMG/M metagenome (GOLD analysis project Ga0210019, IMG submission 183969) | Groundwater microbial communities from aquifer - Crystal Geyser CG11_big_fil_rev_8/21/14_0.20 (SPAdes) (version 2) | ecosystem: Environmental > Aquatic > Deep subsurface > Groundwater ...
TTACAAAAACAAGTCAAACAACTAAATGACGCTATGAAAGATTTCGTAGCTGGTAAAAGACAAGATTTGATAGATCAAACCAACAATGAAATCGCGATTATATCAGAATTTTTACCAGCTCAAATGTCACCAGAAGCTGTTGAAAAAGAAGTACAACAAATTATTATTGAATTCGGTGAAGCTACACCAAGTGATTTTGGTAAAGTAATGGGCATTGCTATGTCCAAATTAAAAGGCAAAGCTGATGGTAATTTGTTAGCTGAAGCTGTCAAAAAAAATCTTACAAAATAAAAACCAACAACAAAATTTATTTCCGCCCTCAGGTGGACGAGTAGAGTGTTTCTAAATATAATTTGAAACATGATCACTCGCTATTTAGTTATTTGTCGTAGCTGAGTAGTTTATTCATTTTCGTTTCTAAGGATTTCCCATGCTACCTTGGACTCGTAAAATTAAGTTTTCAAAAGTAACCTTTGTAGTATTTTCTATTTTGGTGGTTTTTTTATTTTTTGGCTTTAGTTCTCAGAATGTTTTGGCACAAACTGACACTTCTACTTTGGGTACAAATATTATAGATCAAAATATTGCTTTGTCAGGCACTGATATTAGAGTAGTAATTGTTAGAATAATCAATACAGTTTTAGGTTTGCTTGGTATAATCGCTGTGTCTCTCATCGTTTATGCTGGATTTATCATCATGACTTCTGGAGGTGATGAGGGTAAGGTTGCTAGTGGCAAAAAAATGATTATCAATGCTGTCATTGGTTTGGCGGTCATCTTATCTGCTTTTGCAATTGTCAAATTTATTACTAATAATATGTTTGGTTATGGTTTCAACAAAGGTAACGAAAGTACTGGACAGGGACAGAAGTTTAATTACTTTGAAGGGTCTGGTTTTCTAGGAACTATAGTCCGTGATCATTATCCTTTTGTAAATCAAAAGGATGTAGCTCGTAATACTGCTGTTATTGTTACTTTTAATATACCTATTGAACCAGCTAGTGTTGCTGTAAATACTAATAATAATTGTTGGAATAGTGACTTTTCTGGGCCTACCACTACTTGTCAGTCAGACAATGGAGATATCGTTAATCCATATTATGGTGACTGTATTTTTGATGACAATAATCAAATGCTCTGTGATACTTTGAATACTTCATCTGTCAAGATTGATCTAACTTCCAAAGTTAGAAATGTCGATAGTGTCGCTAATTCTGGTGTAGCTGCTAGTGCTGTATTTAGCTATGAAGCTGTCAAAGATTATACAGGTGTTGATGAGGGTAAATTTGAAGTTTATACTGTAGTATTTAGACCAGTAGATTATTTGGGTAGCTCCACAGAAAATGAAGACTACACCGTCAAATTATTGGGAGGAATAAATAAACAAAAAATAAGAGGTGTAACTCAAAATCAAAGTATTTTTCCACCAGGAAAATCTTATATGTGGGATTTCCAGACTGGTACAAATCTTGATTTGTCACCTCCACATGTCGTGAGTGTTTCACCTGCCAATGGTGGTCAAGAAAGTAAAGATATTATAATCCAAATAGACTTTGATGAAGCTATTGATCCGACTACAGTACAAGGTGATTTGAATAGTAGTCTTGATGGTTTCGATAATATTCTACTAAATACTACCAACACTTTGGATGGTATTGATAGAGTAGTGACAGGTACTTGGAAAATTAGTAATGGTTACAAAACAGTAGAGTTTTTTCCACCAGATATTTGTGGACAAAATAGTTGTGGTGATAACAAATATTGTTTACCAGTTGTCTGTAGTGGAGATGATAATTGTTTACAAAATTTTTATGCTTTGATTCATACAGCCACTTCTACTGGTAACCCTGATGCCCCTTTTCAAGCTGTGCCATTTTCTGGTGTGTATGACACGGCTATGAATGGTTTGTCTACTAACAACGATGATATTTTGAATAAACCAACAGTTCATGGAAAAATTATAGATGATAGTGAAAGAATTCCAGACAATTATAATTGGGCTTTTCAAATTGAAAACAGAATAGACAATCAAGCTCCTTATATCGAATCAATTACTCCTCCTATTGAGGGTGAAGAAATAAAAGGTGATGCAGATGTCTTGATTATATTTAGTAAAAGATTGTCTTTTAGTACAATTCATGGTGTGGGTATTGAAGAATATCCAAGTGGTGTTTGTGTGGATGCTGGTGTTACTTCTTCAGCTTGTTCTATAGATGATACGCCTTTGCCTCATTTAGATGTAGCTACTTTTGCTAAAAATAGCGGTGTCGGTTCAAATGTTAAGACGACACTAAATATTACACATCGTGAGTTTGGACCAAATTATTTGGATTTGTTTTATTTTCCAAATGTAACGAGTACTTTGAAAGACAAAAACCAAAATTGTTTTTATCCGGGCTATGGGCCAGCCAGTAGTATTGATGATAGCGCTCATAATAGCGGAAAATGTATTGTCAATTATGATAGTGCTGGCAATCTTACTAGTACTAACAACTGTGTTGATGTTACTAATACTAATAATAGTCAGGACACCGGTTGTGTGTATTTTGATACGACCTCTACTGCTGACATCAGCTCTTGTTTAGAAGAATTAAAAAGTAAAAGTACTTATCCAAATAGTTACAATAACCATGGTACGGGTAGTTAATATATAGATCTATTTTATGAAGTTGTTCAAAAATAAAAAATTCAAATTTCTTTTTCTTGGTCTATTTTTGGCTTTTTCTTTGGTTACAATTTTAGCTTTGCCAGTTTTGGCACAAACTGATACTTCTACCTTGGGAACAAATGTTATAGATCAAAATATTGCTCTTGGGAGTACTGATATACGAGTAACAGTTGTTAGAATTATCAATACAGTTTTGGGATTGCTAGGTATAATTGCTGTGGGTATAGTACTTTATGGTGGGTTTGTTTATATGACAGCTGGTGGTGATGACACTAAGATTTCTACTGCAAAAAAAATTCTTACCAATGGTATTATAGGATTGGTAATTATTTTGTCATCTTTTGCTATCACCAAATTTGTTTTGAATAAATTGGCAGAAGCTACTGGACTAAATGGTGGGGGTGGTGGTGATAACACAAATATATTAGGTAATTGTCACGAACCAGAATCAGAATGGTATGCTTTGCATGGTGCTGATATTAATTATTGTCCTCAATTTTGTGCTGAAGCCAATTTTGTTGTTCAAAGTATCACACCAAGTACCAAAGGTGATGATGTTGTGGGTATGAATAATGTGATTATTAGAGCCGTATTTAGTAGAGCTGTAGCTGGTAACGTGGCAGATGCTGTCAAAATTGAAAAAAATGGTTTAAATGTGACTGCTAGTTTTACTTTGCAATTTGCAGAGGGTAACAAAATTATTGAGGCTATTCCAAATGATGATTGTACAGAAAATCTTTCAGATGGTAAATGTTTGGGTGCTGGCTCTTATACAGTAAATATTTTGAATATAAAAGATGTTAATGGTAACCTGTTGGAAATAGTTACTTCTTGTGGTACTTATTCGCGAGATGCTAGTTTTAAAATTGATACTGAAAATATAATAGATAAAAGAGATCCAATATTGTCTAATGTGACTTTGAATGGTCAATCTGGGAGTGATATAGAATTGATAGCTGGTCGATCATATATTGTTACTTCAACTATTGATGATCGTAATGCTGTATCCTATGGTGGAAATTCTTTTGTATCAATAAAAATTTACAAACAAGGTGATTCAGGACATGTAATAGAAAGTCATCTAAATGGTCCGGCTACAATAAATCCAAATAACCCTGGTGACAAACCAGGCTCTAGTCCTAAATTTAGTTTTAATTATGGTTATAGAGCTCAACCAGATTCAAATTTTCAATTAGGTATTCCTTATACTTTGGAAGTGGTTGGACATGATATAGATAATAATACTACTACTCAAATTTTGACATTTATTATCATTCCAGCTAGCTGTACCAATGGTGTACAAGATAGCAATGAAACAGGTATAGATACTGGTGGAGTTTGTAGAGGGGGTCTGGGCGATTCTTGTAAAGTTCAAACTGATTGTTCTACCTCTTTCAAATGTTTGAATGCTGATGATAATTTGTGTAATCCTAGTAGTCCTACTGATGTTTGTCTCTGTAAAAAGTGGCCATATATAGAAAAAGTAGATAAAAATAATGGTGCTGCTGGTAACTGGATTACAATTTCTGGTAGGAATTTTGGTAATAGTAACGGTGAAATATATTTCAATTATGATATTAATGGTGATCATGTTTTTGATTATACTAATGTTGTTAGTTTGGCACAGTGTCGTGGTAATGATGTTTGGCATGATAATTGGATAATTGCTGAAGTGCCAGAAAAACCAATTGGTATCACTGTAAATCCCATAATTTCTGTCAAAAATTTGGAGTTAGCTGGAACAAATTCCGATTCCACCTCAACTCCTGCTTATTCCAGTTCTTTGTCTCAAGGTCATATTCTTGATTTACATTTGAATGAAAGTTCTGGTGCTAATATTGTAGATAGTAGTGGAAAAGGTAATAATCTCCAGGTTGTAGGAACTATTACCTATGGTGCTAATGGTAAATTTGATAAAGCTTTTAGTTTTGAAAAAGATGCTGATAGTAGCACTGTAACAACTTCAGAGTCTGGCTTTTTGAAGTTACGTGTGAATCCAGGACAATCTTTAGATTTACAACAAGGTAGTATTTTTGCTTGGATCAAAAAAAGTTCTCCAGTCATTTATGCTGATACTATTGTTTCTAAGTCATCTTCCTATGGTTTGTTTGTGGCATCAAATGGTCAGCTCGCGGTTGGTGAGTGGTATACTGATGGTCTAGATCATGGTGGTAGTACTGGAAGAGTCATAAGTTCAGGTACGAATGTGGTAGACGGACAATGGCACCAGGTTGGTTTAGTTTTTAATCACGGTGTGGAAAATTCTACAAAACTGTATGTTGATGGTGATCTCGTTTTTACAACAACAACCCAATTTTACACTGGTTATTTGGGTGACTTTGTGGTGGGTGCTAACAATGGCGGTGGTGCACAATTTTATACTGGTCTTATTGATGAAGTAAACATTTGGAATAGAGTACTTTCTCAAGATGAAATTACTTCTTTGTATAATACTGTAGCTCCTAGTTACAAATTTACTGATTTTACTAATGATGATTTTGGTCCCAGAACTGCTGATATTCCTGATTTTGTAAGTTTTACTTACAATGATATTAAAAGACCGGGATTATGTTCTGTTAAAACTTTTGCTGGTACTACTTCTGCTGAACCAAAAACATTGGTTACTGCTATAGGTAAAGCTTTTGCAGCTTCTATAGGTAATCTTATTTTTGGTAATACCCCTTCGGGTATAGTCAATTGGTCTAATGAACTTATTACATCAGCCGTACCTTTTGCTAACGAAGGAAAGAGCGCTGTTTATGTACAGTTGCCAGCTACTACTGATGCAAGCGGAAAATCTGTACCAGGAGAGACAAGTAATGCAGTGCTTTTTACCGTAGAAGGGGTAGGTGCAAATATCAATCCTATTATTACTAGTATTACTCCAGCGACAACTACTGTGGGAAGTTATATTACAATTTCTGGTAGAAATTTTGGTAGTAATCAAGGTAGCGGTTATGTGACGATTGGTGGAAGAGTTTCTGCGCCATTGCCCGATTATTGTAGTACTGATTGGAGTGATACAGAAATAGTAGCTAAGGTGGCTGTAGGTACAGCACTTGGGGCAGACAATGTATATGTTATTACTGACTCTGGTAAAACAACATCAAGCACTGATGCTTTTGTGAATATTGTAACAGGCGAACCTAGACCAAGTATTTGTGAAGTGACACCTAACCAAGGTTCGGCACCTTTGGCTGGTAATGACTTTTTGACTCTGACAGGTGAAAATTTTTCTTTACAAGCTGATGGTATTTACTTTTGGGGAAATTCTGCCACAACTAATATTGAAGATGACTTAGGTGCTAGTTGGTTTAGTACTTCTACTTTTGTTTCTTACACAAATACTGAATTGAAAGCAAAAATTCCTTATAATTCAACCACTGGCTTGTCTATGAATAGTGGTCCTATAGTAGTCAAAGCTAATGGTCAATTTAGTAATGGTATCAATTATCAAGTGATTGATTGTCGCTTGCCTAATCAATCATCACCTGCGAATTGGCAATGTTGTCAAAGTGGACCAGAAGCAGGGATTTGGAAAAATGGAAACTTTGTTTGTCAGGATACCACACGTGATGGTGGTTATGTTTGGAGATTTACTACTGGCAAAATGCCAGAAGTATTTTCTGTATTGGAGCAATGTGATCTTACTGATACTGGTGGTGTTGTACCTTCACCAACACCTTGGTCAGTTCGTGATGCTGGTAAAATAGCTTGTGTCAATGCTCAGATTCAAGCTGTATTTACTTTGAATATTGCTACTACTACTGAGAATTTGGCAAATTTTGATATCTATACTTGTGGTGATGATGGAAATAATAGTATTGATTGTGTCGTCACTTCTACTGATGTAACGGGTGATTTTATCAAAGATGTTACGGCAGATACTATTGTATTTCACAAAACTACTGCAAGTGGTGGTCCTAATTTGCCAAAAAATACTTGGTACTTGGTGGCCATGAAGCCAGAATTACATTCTTATAAGACTGTTTTTCAGGCTGGGGATTGGGTAGTCAAAACTGAAAAAATACAAGAACCTAGTAATAAGGGATGTGATGTTGGAGGTAAACATTATGCCTACTGTTTTGATTTCAAAACCACAAATGAAGTAGACGATATGTGTAAATTGGTTGGAGCCTTGATCAACCCAACTAGTTGGACCACTGAGATATTGGGTGTTATTCAGAGTGATATGTTCAGAATAGACTATGACCTTCAAAATATTTTTAATGTTGACTTGGTGCATCCTAAATATTTTGATGTTCAGGGTATTACCAATCAACAATGTATTTCGATGGGTGTGGATGGGCTTGGTTGGGTTTGGGGTCCAACAGATCATCCTGCTAATTCTGTTACTGCTCAGCCAATAAATTCTAGTCCTCCAATTCCTTATCATACAGATTCTCGTGGTGTGGCTACTGCATGGAGAGATAATATGTCCACGAACGGTAGTGATATTTTTGCCACTTATGAAAATAAGGATATTTCGCATGACTATAATTTGTTGGATGTCTTCTCTGTCTCAGCAAACTATAGTGTGAATAGTCTCGATAATATAAAAACTGTTCAAGATCCTACTAGTAAATATTCTTTGTTTGGTAATTTTAGTTTGAAAGCCAATTTTACGATCGATGATGCATCAGAAGAAACCATCATAAACGAGACCCTGGCTAATTACCCAGTAGATTATTATAGTTTTTTTATGTCTCATGACTATTATAGATTTATTTTGTCAAAAAAAGACGAGTATAGATTATATATAGATGATGACTATTTTCTTAATAATATAAATGGTGTTTTAAGCATAAATCAACATACAAAGACTTTGCATTTTTTCTATGGAAGTATAGATTTGTCTTATGTTGTTCCATCAGACACAACAGATTTTAATGTTGTTGTGGAAAAATCTGGTGATCAAATAAAATTAAAAGTTGGTGGAATAGTTGTAGATTCAAAAACATTTCTTAATGATATAAAGAAAACAAGTGATTTAGTATTGGGGAATGTACTTGACATTAGTGGTAATACAAATGAGAATAATTTATTACGTGGAAACATTTCTTTATTAACTATTCATAATGATGAGGGATTGTCATCTACCATAGAAGCCACAAGTACTATCTATGTTGACCTCGGTAATCCAAGAGTAATTGGCAAATGGCCATCTTGTACCGAAGCTTGTGTCAATGCTGAGATAGGTGCCCAGTTCAATCAAATCATGGTAACAAGTACTTATCTTGGGCAAGGTATAACATTGCAACGATGTAGTGATGAAAATTGTATTAGCTTTGTTGGTTCTTCTATACCTGTAGATGTACATAATGATTCCAATTCCCAAGTTACGATGTATAGTAGTCCTAATGATTTGGTATCTAGTACTTGGTATTTAGTTACTGTTTCAAGTAGTATCAAGGCTGATGGTGGTACTAGTCCTAGTGGCGGAAAAATTGAAGGAAACCAAGTAAATCCAATAACCTGGAAATTCAAAACCAAGAATTCTTCTGAACCTTGTGCAATTGATACTGTCGATGTGGTACCTGATCCTTTTTCAGCTTATTATATTGGTCAAAAACAAATTTATAAAGCTGTGCCAAGAGGAGCTATCGATGCTTGTAGTCCACATGGACAAGCGCTTAATCCTTGGGGTTACGGTTGGAATTGGGATACTGAATCAAGTGATGTAGCTGTTACAACCAACTTTAGTATTTCTGGTAAATTTAGTAGTGCCTGTACTAATAATTGTTTACCAAAAGGCAGTAATATTTCTTGGGATGTTGGTAATATTGCTTATCCTCTGTGTGGAAATGGTAGAATCGATCCAGGAGAAGATTGTGATATAAGTGCGACGACTACTAATGCTTCTGGCACTGTTGTAGTTGAAATTCCTGGAGTAAGTTGTGCATACAATTGTTTGCGACCTGGTAGTACAGTTACTTCAACAATGGGTGGTACTGTCACTTCGTTTTGTGGAGATGGCTCAATAGACAGAAGTGCAGGTGAAGAGTGCGATCCTCTTGCCAATGATCCATACTCAGCTTATTGTACTAGTACTTGTCTAAATACTGGTTCATCAAACCAGGCTAGTGGAAATGTCAATACTCCTATCTGTGGTAGTGGTACCAAAACAACTGGGGAAGATTGTGATGGTGGAAGTGGTTGTTCCAATAGGTGTCTAAATGTTGGTACCAAATTGTCTCAAAATTGGTGTGACAATTATCTTCCAATAAATTCTATACCAGTAGCTTGTCAAAGTGCTACTAGTGTTTGCGGCGACGGTATTATTGAAGCTGGTGAAGAATGTGAGATTGGTCTATACGGTGCTACAGCTAGTACTTGTAATAATAGTTGTTTGTTACAAAATGTTTGCAATGTATCAATTCTGAAACAATGTACTGCAGGTACTGAAGGTTGTGACGTTGACTGTACTTTGTTGGGATCTTCTTTGTCTTACAGTTCACCATCAGTTTGTAGTGATGGAGTTGCTGGTATTGGTGAGACTACCAGCACTTTGTTTAATGGTCAAAACCATTATAGTTGTGAGTTGCCGATATTGAATGGTTTAAACGGACTTGGGGGAAGTCCAAATCAGATAGTAACAGCTGTGGGTGATCAATTCATTGAAAATGTCACAGAAATGACGACCAGAGTATTTGTTACCCCAATAAATTATTATGATAAACAAAAAAAATTGGTAGTACCTCTTCAGACAAATAATGTAAAAGGAACTGGTGTGTACAATTTGATGTGTGGTTATACAGAATATAGTGAAAAACAAGATGATGTATATAATGATTGTCCAGGTAGCACTGGTACTGATAACACTCTTGGTGTAGGTACCAACTCTTGCTGTTATCCTAGAGTTACTCGTAGTGGGCAATATCCTGCAGTCAATGCTGGTACATCTGGTAGTCCTGATGCTCCAGTATGTAGGAATACTTACTTGGAAGTAGATTTTCTTAGAGAAATGAACAAACTATCTTTCAATGATAATGTTTCTATAATTGAAGGCTATGACCAAACTGCTGGTAGTGGTTATGAAAAATACAATTGTGAAGATCACGGACAAGTAAATGTTAGTAATAAAATAGCCGATTATTTAGCATTGGCTACAGAAGATTCGACTACAAAAGGTTTTTGGATCAATGTTTGGGAAAAAATCAAATCTTTCTTTTTTAACTTGTTGGCAGGTAAAGTTTTTGCAATCTCTTATGGTCCTGCAGAAAATATTATTTTACCAAATAATGTGACTTGGTGTGCCACTAAGATTGCTTTGGTACCTAATGTTGATTTTATATATTCACAAGCTGGTGAAAGTATTTCCACTTCTACTAAGGCTTCTTTACTTCTTTCTGAAGCATTGGATCCAAACGTCTATGTGCTTGTAGTGTTACAAGGTGGTAAAAATGGTATAAAAGATAATCATGGGGTTGGTATAAAAAACTTTTCTGTCAATTCTGTATCTATCAATGATTCTTGGCTTTTCAAAACTGGTAGTGATATTTGTAAAATAAAAAATATTGAAGTAGATCCTCCACAATATGTCTTTACTACCCCAACAAGTCAAAAAGATTTTTCAATCAATGCTGTTAGCAATAGTGGTGGACAATTGATAAGTCCTATACCTGGTTTTTATGACTGGAATTATTTTTGGAATCCAATAAACAATGATATATTTACTATTCCTGATAGTAATTCTAGTACTATAAATATTGCTTCAAAAGGTGTGACAGGGGAGACAGACGGACTTGCTCAGGTAGAAGTTACTGCTGACATAGATACCGAAAATTCACAAATGGGACAAATCTTTTCTAAGAATTTCAAATTAACTGCTTTTTTCTGTGCCAATCCATGGCCTAGTGCTGGTACTAACATCGTAGGTCATGGTAGTGAGACTGTTACTTCTACAAATGGTCTTATGGAAGATGGTAATTATAATTTTTCTTTTATCTATTGTGCTGACAACAACAACCCTCTTTCAAAAGCTGATGATCTACCACTATTTGACAATGTTCAATTGCTTGGTAATAATTTGGATTTTGGGACTTTACCTACTGGTGATGTAGCTTTGCGTAGGTATTTACTTTTTGCTAGTAGTACCAACGATGCTATTGGTATACAAATTTTTGATAATGTCCCAAATTTTGATGGAACTCCTCGTAGTTTGCAAGATTGGTTTGTTGCTAAGTTTGGTGATGCTAATAGTATGAAACCTACCAGCGTGGGAGGTTATGAAGCTTTAAATGATGGTAACAATTATTATGTGAGTGTTTTTGATGTCGCCAAAACTCCCACAGATTCTTCGGGTAAGGTATACAATTATATTATTTTATTTAGTCTGACAGATAATTCTTCTCAAGATAGTTCTCAAGTTTTTGGACAAATTATAAACAACATTAAGTTCAATATCAAGATGACAGATTATAATAAATGTCTGGACGCTGTCCCAGAAGGTGATGATGATCCTATTGTAGATTTTAGCGATGCTTCTGACGTAATTCGTAATCAAGACAGTGCTAGAAATAGTATAAAAAATGGTTTAGATTGTAATACTGATTTCAATTGTCGTGATTTACAAGGCGCACCATTTGTTGGTACTTCTGGTTATTGTAACAATGAAAAAACAAAATTCTTTAGAGATTTAAATAGATTGAGTAGTTTACGTGTTACACAGCACAACCTCGATAATTATTTTACTTCATATTTTGGGAAGAGTGGTTTTATTGGTGATTTTACTAGTGGCTCTTTTATCCCTGGTTACACTACTTCCAAATGGCAAAATTCTTGGGGATTATTAAATAGTTATGCTGGTACAGTAGCATCAGATCCTATCAATCAATGGGTTGGTTGTCCTAATCATGACCCGCTTACTTGTTGGAATGCTGCTAGTTCTACTTATGCTTGTCCTCAATTTGCTGAAGTCGATGAATACAAATATAATAGTTCTACAGAAAATTATGAACTTTATGCACCTTTTGAATATTTACAAAGTAGTCATGATAGTAGTTTTGTTAGTAGTTATATTGATCTAAATAAAATCCAATTTGGCAGATATTGTACACCTAGTACGATAATGTCTTATAACGCCAATGATCTTAGCGTTTGTGGAGATGGTATAATAAATATTGCTGCTGGTGAAGAATGTGAACCACCAAATCTGCAAAGATGTGAGGGGACTACAATCAAGCAGTGTGATCAAAACAGCTGTACTTGGGTTCATCATCCAGAAATTAGGTGTGATTCGTTACAATCAAAATCTTGTGGAAATGGATTGGTTGAAAATAGTTATGTTGTGACTACTACATTAGGTGTCGATTTGAGAGAGCAGTGCGATGACGGTGTCTTGAATGGACGTTATGGACATTGTGATATCAATTGTCAATTACCTGAGGCTACTACTTATACAGGTCCCGGAGCTTGTGGTGATGGTGTCAAACAATCACAATATGAATATTGTGAAAAGAATGATCTTACTGATGGTGTTTGTGCTGGTAATAGTAGTATATCTTGTAGTAGTGATAGAGATTGTAAAGATGGTTATACAGAAACACAGGTACCACAATATGCACAGCTACAGAGTACCTGTGAAAAAAGTACTATCCCGGGTAGTGTAGGTCAATTTTTTTGTGAAGGTGTGGAACAAAGAGATCCTATTTCTTGTGTTAATGATGAAGTATGCAAGAATATAAATTCAGCAGCTTATTGTTCCAAAGCTTCAATTTGTAGTGTTGATATACCATGTGCTTCTGGTGCTTCTACTCTTTGTGAAAGAGGTAGTATAACAACTGTAAATATGAGCGCGCTAATTAGTTGTTCTACAAATAATGATTGTGCAAGTTATAAATATATGAGTGTTGTAGCTACAACTACAGAAATTAGTTTTGCTACAGATTACGGTCTTTGCTCATCTTCAGTATATTCGCGCGGATTTTGTTCTGGTGACAAAACTAGATTTTGTACTGGTAATAGTGATTGTAAAGTATCTGCGACTAGTAATGTAGCAAGTTTTTGTCGGGATACTGGTTTCAAAGATAATAATAATAACCCTATTCAAACTTGCAAAGGCTATCCAAACAAACTCTGTAGTGTTTCCGCTGTTCCAGACTCTTGTTCTAGTTTTCAATATCAAAAAACAGTTACTACTGATTATGGTACCTGTGAATCACTAAACGAGCCAACTTATGATTTTCAAAAAATAAATAGTTGTTCTTATGACTGTAGTACAGCTGGCGGTTATTGTGGTGATGGTATTGCCCAATGGGATTATGAAGAATGTGACGATGCTAATAGTAATGATAATGATGCGTGTAAAAATGATTGTAGCTTGCCAGCTCTCGGTGCTCACTCTGTTTGTGGAAATAGCTTTGTAGAAGATGGTGAAGATTGTGAGATTGGAGTCAATGGTGCGACTGCTAATAGTTGTACTGCTAGTTGTAAGATAAATACTGTGGTGGCAGTGTGTGGTGATGGCATAAAAAATCAAGATAGTGAGGAATGTGATTTGGCTGACCAAAACGGTATAGCTTGTAAACCAGGTTATGGACAATCTTGTACTTACTGTAGTAACAATTGTATTACACAAACTGTTGAATCTTCAAAACGTTGTGGAAATGGTATTGTAGACAAAGATGCTGAGGGTAATTGGCTTGAACAATGTGATTATGTTTTGGATGATAAAGGTGATCAAAGTAAGGTGTTTGATAGAAATAATTCAACTGTCAAGTTGAGTTGTGTTTCAGAACAAAAAGGTGACTATCAGTGTGCAAATAATTGCCAATTAGTTCAAAATACTTGTATATCCTGTGGTATAGGCCAAAATCTACCTTTGCCACAAATTGGAATTATCAATCCTATGGTTACGGGCGGTGATTCTAAGTATACAAGTGATTTTTTTATTGCTTTACTAAAGGAAAAAAGTCCTGGTGATTATGAGTATTTTTTTCAGACAATACCAAATCCAATAAATTATGATGAAGTAAATGGTATTTTTACTAGTTCTTCAGTACAGCATAATCTTATAACCAAACCTTTCTCTGATAAAGGTTTGGAAACGAATAGTCAATGTAGTTATAAATTAATATTTAATCCGACTTTGATTAGTGATTCATCTGAACCTGTTAATAATAAAATTTCAAATGATTTAGCTGATGTTTTTGATTATCCTGTAAATAATGAATCTCCTGTAGTAAATAATGAAGTGATAATGTCTCCTGCTGTAAAACCAAACCAAATACGTGTAGTTATTAGATGGAAAAAGAATGGAGCTTACAATTTTGTTGGTAATTTTTATTCTGATAAAGTATTACATCACCCTTCTCTTTCTACATGGATAAATCAAACTAATTTTAAATATTCTGATGCGTCTAGTGCCAATGGAATTTTTAATGGTATGTCTCCTATTGATGCTGGTGGTGATGGCTCAACTGTTCTTGACGCTGCTATTATGAATGCTTATGTTACTCCTACTGTTATTAGGGGTAATGGTTTTATAGATTATCCTCTTGCTAGATTTGCTTTTCATCCTATTATAAATACAGAATATTCTGGTATGCAAGCTATGACGTTCACTGCTTACTATGGTGGCAATAATGAACCTTTTCCTAGTAGTACTTTAGGTTTTTATGTAAGTTCTCCAAATGGTCCAATCGATCTTATAAAAGGTGGTAATGAAGTTTGGGTAGAGGTCTATCACTATCACACAGGTCAAGTTAATATGTTTTCTATCTATAAGCCTGACTTTACTTTCAAATTGAACAATGCCAAACCATCAGCAAGTGGTTCAGCCAATTATTGGCATGTTTTCAATATCCATATGGATGGTGGAAATATTCTTGCCATACCTGTAGGTTCTGACTTAGTACCATCAAATCCAACTGACTATTTGACGTATATGGAGGAGAATCCTTTTCCTACAAACTATGGTGGCTCTATCGTAACTGGCGATTGTGGTTTGAAATATGGTATGCCATTTACTACAAAATGTCAGTATTATCAATAAAAAAATATGAATAAAAAAATTATTTACGGTATTTTAATTGTTATTATCACAGTTGCGATTGTATCTTCTGGCGTTTTCTTTTATAATAAGTATAGGACAACAAAAAATAAGGAAAATGTTTCTAATCAAGTCAATACTTCTAGTACAGGCCAGATGGAACTTATTCACTTACCTATGGAACCAACTGTCACACCAGAATGGTACAAGACAGACAAAGATGGTGATGGTTTGACTGATGACGAAGAAGATAAACTAGGTACCAATAGATGGGAATCCGATTCTGATTTTGATGGTATTTCTGACAAATTAGAAATTGAAAAATATAAGACAGACCCAATGAATCCTGATACTGATGGTGATGGCTTTAGGGATGGTGTAGAGATTATGGGTGACTATGACCCTTTGAAAAAATAATCAAATTATTTATTATATAATTATTTATTATGTTTGACGACGATAATAACAATAGTTCAACTCAGTTGCCATCAAATTTGCCTATAGTAGAGCCTGATGATATTTTTTCAGCTACAGATGATACAATCTTACCTGATGCAAATTCATCGATTCAACCTTTGGAACCTGTTGATACGGCTGAAGATTTTGCTATGCCCAACAATCCACCGCAACCAGTAGAAAAACCGCTAAACTCTGCTCTTGATGCTGGTGTGTTGAAACCAAAATTAAACAATGAAATACCTAGTCCGGCAGTAGATGATATGTTTGGTGGTGTGGATAATAATCCTGCATCTACTTTGGATAATCAAAATAATCTTGCCAATTTTGATAAGCAACCGTCATTATCTCCTACACCTGTGAAGGACTTTGCTGTTAATAATAATTATAATAATCCAACTCCCCAAAATAATAGTACACCAGATTACAATACAGTCCTACCTCCACCTGGGATGACACCAGTTGACAGCCAAAGTAAGAGTGTTTCACAGCTTAGTGAACCAGTGGGTAGTAAAAAAGTCATTGTGTGGATTATTGTTTTGGCAGTAATTTTGATTTTGGGTTCTGGGAGTGCTTGGATTTATTTTTCTTTTATAAAAGACAATACTAATAATAATATATTTAACCAATCAACTTCAAATAACACTTCTAATTTAGATAATACTGCCAATAATAATACTGTAGTGCCTCCTGTAGAAGAAAATACGGTTATAGTTCCACCTTTTGTGGAAAACACTCAACCAAGTAGCATAGTCAATAATGACTTAAGTCAACAGATAATTGTGGGCGAGCCAGTAGATACTGATGGTGATGGTTTGGATGATGTGCGTGAAGTTGGTATAGGTACTGACCCTCTAAATTGGGATACTGATGGTGATGGCTTAAGTGACGCTGATGAAGTAATTATTTGGAAGACGGATCCCCTAAAAGCAGATACTGATGGTGATGGTTTTGCCGATGGTTTGGAAATAAAAAATGGTTATAGCCCAACAGGTACTGGAAAATTGTTTGAGCCACCAACAACTACAGAAATTGGTATTAATCCTAGTGTTACAAGCACTAAATAGTATTTAAATTATGTTTGGTAGGAAAAAAGATAAAAGTAAAGACAAAAAAGATAAATATGCTGATTTGCAAAGTATTGTGATTCCAGACGTTTTTTATGGTGGTCAAGATCCATATATTTATCATCCACACACAGAAGAAAATACCAAAACTAATGCTAAAAAGTTTCATTTCAAAAAAAATATTAAATCAAAAGTTGTACCAAGACCGGCTACCCAAAGTCAAAAAAATAACAAAAAAAAGATTTGGATTTTTGGTTCTATTGGTTTAGCAATAGCTGTAGGGCTCATTACTTGGTATTATATAAATGATTACAATAAAGCCAGAGCTCAGTTGATTGCCCAAAATACTTTACCACCACCACCAGCTATAGTAGTAAAGAATACTACACCGCAAGAGATACCTACTACCACAGTAGTAGAGGAAGTTACTAGTAGTGTAGAATTGGCTACCAGTACACCATCATTACAAAATGTGTTTTTGGATTTTTCTCCAATTTTGACTTTGGACACTGCTGATGTGGATGCTGATAGTTTGACTGATATTGAAGAAAGTGTTTTTGGTACGGATAGTGGGACTTGGGACAGTGACAATGACAAATATTATGATGGTCAAGAAGTTTATAATCTGTATAATCCAAAAGGTCTAGCTCCTGTAAAGATAATTGATTCTGGTTTAGTTTTAGAATATAAAAATGTTTATTTTGGTTATCATATCTATTATCCTAGTGCTTGGCAAAAAGGTTCTGTTGACGTCAAAGAAACTCAAGTTTTGTTTAGTGCTAGTAATGGAGATTATATAGAAGTTAGAGTTTTTCCAAAAGAAGTTGGGCAGACTTTTATAACTTGGTTTAGTCGTAATGCTGAAGGTCAAAGTTATACAGATTTGTCTACTTTCAAAAATCGTTTTGGCGAAGACGCTATGATCAGAAAAGATAGTCTAGTAGCCTATTTTGAAGATGCTAATTATATTTATACAATTATTTATCATACCAAAGATAGAGGCCCTATACTGTACAGGCATATTATGCAGATGATGTACCAGAGTTTTAGAATGTCACAGAGTAATACAGTTTTACCTGATCAAGTAACTTTTCCAAGTCCGGAAAGTTCTAGCAATACTGTCAATATTGTTTTGCCATCTTTGGAAAATAGCAGTACAAATACGACTAGTAGTAACAACTAATTTATGGAATGTACTGTTTTCAAAACTGTCAGAAACAAATTGTTGAGTGAGTTGGAAATAAAAAATATTGTTTTTGCGGTACTCAAAAAAAATAAAAAAAATGGTGATATTAGTGTACACATTGTTGGTGATAAAAAAATAAGAGATTTGAACAAAAATTATCGTGGTAAAGACAAAGTAACTGATGTCATATCTTTTGCTATAGCAGAAGGTGAAAGTATAGTGGAAATGGAAGAAAAAGATTTTGGTGATATTTTTATTTGTTTACCACAAATAATTAGACAAGCTACAGAAAATAATATTTCCGCACGTGAAGAAACGATTAGAATGTTGGTTCATGGAGTATTACATATTTTGGGTTTTGATCATAAAAAAGAAAATGAAGCAAAAGAAATGTTTAGTTTACAAGAAAAATTTGTTAAAAAAATGTTATGATAAGATTAGCCAAATTAAAAAAGAGTTTTATTTATGCTATGAAAGGTTTGGTCTATACTTTCAAACGTGAACAAAATTTTCGACTGGAAGTGGTTATCGCTGTAGTAGTGATTTTTGCTATGTTTTTTTTAGGGTTGAGAAGTTCTGAAAAAATTATTGTTTTGTTGCTCATAACTTTTATTCTCACTTTGGAAATGTTCAACACTATTATTGAAAGATTTTTGGATTTATTAAAGCCTAGATTGGATTCCCAAGTTAAGCTCTTGAAAGATATTATGGCTGGTGTAGTTTTTTTGGCTTCACTTGGGGCTTTAGTCATTGGGGCTATGATTTTTTATCCTTATTTATTTGAGCTATTAGCCAAATAATGTTATAATGTCTTATATTGTAAAATATTATGGCAAAACACAAACAAATGGCAGATATCATCACAGGTTTAGATATAGGATCTAACAGTGTGCGTGTTGCAGTAGGACAATTTTCAAACATGAGGGATGAAGAAAATTCTACTTTGCAAATTATTGCGACAGTAGAAGTATCTTCTGAAGGTGTACAAAAAGGACAAATTGTTAGTATTGAAGATACTGTTTCTTCGGTTTCCAATGCTTTGGAACAAGTAGAAAAAATTATAGGCTTACCTGTTGAACATGTTTGGGTGGGTGTTTCTGGTACACAAATCATTGCCCAAGAAAGTAAAGGTGTAATAGCTATTTCTCGTACTGATGGTGAGATTTCTGAAGATGATATTGAGCGAGCCGTGGATGCTGCCAAAGCTATAGCTACACCGCTCAATTATGATATTTTGCATGTTTTACCACGTAGTTTCGCGGTAGATGGACAGACAGGAATCAAAGATCCAGTCGGTATGACAGGTATTAGATTAGAAGTGGATACAAAGATTATTCATAGTGTTAGTTCTCATATTAAAAATTTGACCAAAGTAGTCTATAGGGCTGGTATTGATGTTGACGATTTTGTATTGTCTATTTTGGCTGCCGGTGAAGTGGTGACTAGTAGTCGTCAAAAGGAACTTGGTTGCGTAGTCATAAATATTGGTGGACCAACTACTAGTATTGTAGTTTATGAAGATGGTGATGTTTTGCATAGTGCTGTTATACCAATTGGCTCAGCTCATGTTACCAATGATTTGGCTTTGGGACTAAAAACTTCTATTGATATTGCTGAAAGAGTAAAAGTAGAATATGGTCAATGTATTAGTAAAGGTGTTAGTAAAAAAGAAACAATTGATTTGAAAGATTTTGGAGCTGAAAAAACAGACGTAGTTACTAGATATTATATCAACCAAATTATTGAAGCACGTGTTAGTGAAATACTTGAAAAAGTCGATGATGAATTAGCTAGTGTTGAGAGAAGTGGAATGCTTCCAGCTGGTGCTATATTTATTGGTGGTGGTGCTAAGATTGAAGGTATAGTTGATATTGCCAAAGAAGTTTTATCTTTGCCAGCTCAACTTGGTTATCCTTTGGGATTGGATAGTATTAGTAACAAAGTAAATGATATCTCTTTTGCCTCGGCTATAGGTATGGTGAAATGGGGGAGTAATTTAATGCAAAGCGTACGAACACGTAGAACTTCTTTTAATATTGGTTCCAAATTAGGGGACAAACTTAGGAGTATCTTCAATAATTTGATGCCTTAAATTAATTATATACTTTATAAGTAGGTGCTTGAAATTGGCACCTTTTTTATTCTTTATAGTACTGTTTTTAGCAGATTGTTACATCCACCCCAGGCGGACAGGTTGTTAAATGGCTAAATTGTCATTTAAATTACATAGCAATTGGACAATTTGGCAATGTAACAATTATTGAGTGATGTTTACTTAATTTATTTATATTTTCAAGTGATGTATAGACTTTTGAAGAATGGTGTGTTGTAGGTCAAATTTTTTCTTGACACTATTTTCAAAAACTAGTAAAATATAGGTAGTTAATAAATTATGTACTCAAATTGTTATTGTTTGAATACAAAAAGTACTCAGAGTTAAATTATTATTATGCCACAAGTAAAACCAGACATTGAAACATTTGCAAAAATCAAAGTAGTCGGAATTGGGGGATCTGGCAATTCAGCTATTCAACGAATGATAGAAGGTAAAATTCGTGGAGTAGATTTTTTGGCACTCAATACTGATGTCCAAGCTCTTCATCACAATTCTGCTCAGAAAAAATTACATATTGGTAAGACTATTACTCGTGGTCTTGGCGCTGGTATGAATCCCGAGCTTGGTAAACGTAGTGCTGAAGAATCACAAAATGAAATTAGAGAAGCTCTCAAAGATACTGACATGATTTTTATCACTTGTGGTCTTGGTGGTGGTACTGGTTCTGGAGCTGGCCCAGTGGTGGCTGAGATTGCTCGTGATATGGGAATTCTTACAGTGGCCGTGGTTACCAAACCTTTTACTTTTGAAGGACCACAAAGAAAACAAATTGCTGAAAGTGCTTATGAAGAATTATCTCGTTATGTAGACACTGTCATCACTATTCCCAATGATAGAATTTTACAAATTATTGACAAAAAAACTAGTCTGCTAGAAGCCTTCAAAATTGTTGATGATGTCTTGCGACAAGGCGTACAAGGAATATCCGAATTGATCACTGTTCCTGGTCTTATCAATGTTGACTTTGCCGATGTCAAAACAATCATGAGTGATACTGGTTCAGCTCTTATGGGTATTGGAATTGGTACTGGTGAAAATCGTGCCACAGACGCTGCCAAAGCTGCTATATCTAGCCCACTACTTGAAGTATCTATTGATGGTGCCAAAGGTATTTTATTTTCTATCACAGGTGGTACCAATTTGGGTATGCAAGAAGTGGCTGAAGCAGCCAAGATTATCACTAGTTCAGCTGATGATAATGTCAAAGTTATTTTTGGAGCGGTGATTGATGAAACTATGGGTGAAGATGTACGGGTAACAGTCGTTGCTACTGGTTTTGATGATAGAAGTACAAATATCAAAACTGTCAAAGCTGATTCTCCCAATCCTGGCATGGAAGTATTCACTACCAAACGTCCAATGTTCAAATCAAGTATTTTCAATAAAAAAGTAGAGACTAGATCTATAACACCCAGAGGTAATAATGACGAGGACTTCCTAGAAGAAGAATCTGTAGAAGAGGAAAAAGAGTATGCTAATCCGTCTAGTTTTAGTCGAAGAAATGTTGGCTCATCGGTAGACATGAATACTCAAACTACTCAACCTAGACCACAATCTACAAGTAATGTAATCAATCAAAATAGTACTAAGCCAAAAAGTAACGAAGAAGATTTGGAAATCCCAGCTTTTATTAGAAAGAAAATGGGAATGTAATTGCATCAGAAAACTAGAACATAGAAACATAAAACACTGTCGAGATGACAGTGTTTTAAGTTCCAAAATTATAATCAGTAAACAAAAATCAATTAACAAATAACAAACTTATTTTATTATTTTTCTTGCTTCTTCAATTTGTTTTTTACACTCATCTTTTAGAATTTTTGATTCTATGTTTGCTTTCTGTTCGCATCTTTCATTCATTTCAAAAACTGTAATTTTTGGTGTCAGTGTTTCATCTTCAGCATAGCCATAAATAAAATTTGATATTTTGGCTTTTATTGCTGCTACAAAACACATCGGGCAAGATTGAGCATTACTGATAAGACAGTATTCGCTTAAATTTTTTGTTTTTAATTTTTTTGTAATTTTCCTGATAAGATTTATCTCAGCATGAGCTGTGGGGTCTATATCTGTGTTTGTGGTGTTGTGAGCACTGGCAATTACATTACCTTCTAGATCAGCTAAAACTGCACCAAAAGGGGAATTACCTTCTCTGACTGCCTTATCAGCTTCAGACATCGCGAGTCTAATTAGTTTTTCTTTGGTTTCTTGATTCATATTAGTATAATTCTGGATTTTTGAAAGGTATAAGTGCTAAAACAACAGTCTCTGTATAATCTGTTGTTCTAGTGACAATATCATTGGTGAGAGTACCGATAGTGCCATTGTGTTGAGAATTATTAACTCCGAAGACAATATTGCTAGCCTCAGACATTTCTTTACCTTGCTTGATTAATTCTGTAACTTTTGGTGGAAGAAGGAAGGTAAGTGCTCGAGCTTTACCAATCTTATCTTTTGATTTCACAACTATCCAAGCAAGTGAACCTAAATCGTCACCAATTTTTTCCAGTCCACCTTCCAGTCCAACCCAAAAATCTGCTTCAGGAAATTGTGTTTGTGCGTTAGTTGCTCTGTTAGTTGCACCTTGCAAAGTTTCTTCATCTGACATTGGTTGGTCGCTTACATTAGAAGTGATAGACTCACCAATAAATTCGAATTTATCTTGTAGAAACATTTTTTCAAAAGCGATTTTTACAGATTCTATTTTGACTGGATTTTTGGAAGCGATGATGACGGTTTTCATAATTTTATTGTTTAAATAAAATAAAAAGTGTAACAAAAAGACCAAGTAAAATAATGGAAACAATCATGAATATAGTCATTTTAGAATAAAATTTTTCATTACTTTGAATATTACCAGCTTCTTTTATTATATTCCCCATTTCTTTTTCGTTGCTAATATTATATTTGTAATTTTTTAAATCTCTAAAAACTGTTTCGCCATACTGTGGGGTGAGTACAAAGTGTTTTTCTTGTTGGTTTTCTTTCTTCACGCTAAAAATTAGTATTGTATTGGTATGAGTTTTTTGAAATGAAGGCATCACTCTGTGAAAAAAACTTATGTTGAGTATCTCTTTTTTGTAGAATTCCTCTTTGAGTATATAATTTTTATGAAGGAATTTTTTTAAGTATATACTTATTTTTTGATTGTCTATTTCTATTTTTAGTTTGTTCATAATTTTATATTTTGTTATTTTAAATTTTATCACAAATAGATAAATTTGTAAAAAACAAAAAAGCTCTTTTTAGAACTTTCTTTTTGATTATTTTTTTGGGAGTGACAAGCGCCAGCTTGTCCTGTATATCTCGTGACAAGCTGGCGCTTGTCATTCCTTTTGATTTTTTATATATTTTCGACTTTTTGATACACCTTCCAATTCGGATCAGCTTGCACTTCACGCCAGTTAGTAAACTTTCCTTCCTTGGCATAGTTGTAACCAGCGGCAGCAATCATGGCTGCATTGTCCATAGAATATTTGAGAGCAGAGAGATGAAAGTCTGTACCAGAAATATGTTCAATAGTATTTTTCAAAGTTTCACGAAGTTTGGCATTGGCTGAGACGCCACCGACTAATAAGACATTGCTAGGTTTGTATTGTTTTACAGCTTTGACAGTCTTTTCAACCAAGACGTCCACAATCGCTTGTTCAAAGCTGGCACAGAAGTCATCCAATATTTGAGGCTCTAGTTTGAAAGTATTATTTTCAGTTTTTGGAGCATTATCTTGAAGCCAATAAAGAGCCGCAGTCTTGAGACCAGAAAAGC
>Ga0210019_1001655_pt1 | contig 23249 bp, 16 predicted proteins | sample CryGeyCG2114_020_2_FD_183969 | JGI IMG/M metagenome (GOLD analysis project Ga0210019, IMG submission 183969) | Groundwater microbial communities from aquifer - Crystal Geyser CG11_big_fil_rev_8/21/14_0.20 (SPAdes) (version 2) | ecosystem: Environmental > Aquatic > Deep subsurface > Groundwater ...
AATATAAAAAAGCGAAAATCAAAAACAAAATAAGGAAATTCAAACAATTTGATTTGAACGACAGGATAAAGATAGAGATAAGATACAGAGACGGATGGAGTTTGCGTAAGATAGCCGAATATCTCGGCAATGGTCGAACCGCCGGATCGATTTGCCGAGAAATAGGCGGAAAATTGCGAAAAGGTATTGGGAAATATCAGGCTCATATCGCCCATGAAAAAGCTCTTGTGAGAAGAACCGGCAAAAAACAGTTTCGGTTGAAGAATAAATTGATAAGAAATTATGTTGTGGAAAAATTGAAGCTCGGCTGGTCTCCGGAACAAATAGCCATAAGGTTGCCGATAGATCATCCGAGAGAAACTATTTCATACGAAGCGATATATCAATATGTTAAAGATTTGGTGGAAAAACTCCGCTTGAGGTATTATTAGAAAAAATAGGTGTTGCAATTACTTATTGAATGTACCAATGAAACACTATACGGAAGTCTGACTTCCATATATAATTAGAGACCTTTTACAAAATTGTGTCTGGCATAGATTTTAAATATACAACATTAGCTTCATTAATTTAATCTGTTTAGGTTAAACCTAAACATGGGGTCGGTTAAACCTAAAAAATATTACATATAAAGAACTTGTCCTCAATAGAGGACAAGTTCTTTATTTCGTTGCGATATGTTTGTTATAATAAAACTAATGTATATTCAGACGAAACATTTTAAAGATTTTATAATAGATTCAGGACTTGTTTCCCGCGCCGATTTTGAAAATGCTGAAGAAGAAATCAAAAAGAAAAAAGAAGGCGGTTCGGAAGAAGATGTCGGCAAACTTCTTATAAGCAAAGGATTTATAACAAATGACGATTTTCGCAGAATGCAGGCCTATGTGCTCGGTATTCCTTTTGTTAATCTTAAAAACAAGAAGATTGCTTTTGAGGTCTTATCGCTTATCCCGGAACCAATAGCGCGCAATAACAACATTATCGCGTTTAATAAGACAAAAGACGGTCTTGAAGTCGCTATGCTTGACACGGACGACCTCTCCGCGATTGATTTTGTGAAAAAAAAGGTCGGACTAAAAATTCTTCCGCGTCTGACTGACGATGCATCTTTGAAAGAAGCGTTGCTCCAGTATCAAAAGACGCTGAAAGCGGAGTTTGGAGATATTATCAAACGAGAAGCGATAGCAATCAAGAATATCGCTGAAAATGAAGAAAACGCAAAAACATCCAAAGACGATTTAAAAAAACTTGCCGAGGATATTCCGGTCGTGCGTATTGTTGATTCTTTGCTTCGCCACGCAATCACGCAAAACGCTTCGGATATACATATTGAGCCTATGGAAAAAGAAGTTCTTGTAAGATATAGGATTGACGGTATTTTACACGATGCGATGACTTTGCCGAAAAACGCAACGGCAAGCATAACCGCAAGAATAAAAGTTCTTTCAAATCTCAAACTTGACGAAAAACGGCTTCCGCAAGACGGAAGGTTCAAGATTGAAGTTAATAAAGAAAAAGTTTCATTAAGGGTCTCAATTTTGCCGACACATTTTGGAGAGAAAACGGTAATGCGTCTTCTTAAAGAAAATACAGGCGGATTTTCTCTTGAAGGTCTCGGATTTCACGGAGAAGGACTTGAGAGAATACATTCAGCGACAAAATTAAAAACGGGAATGATTTTAGCGACAGGTCCTACCGGTTCCGGAAAAACGACTACGCTTTATACGGTTTTAGATATTCTAAATACGCCAGATGTGAATATTTCAACAGTTGAAGACCCGATAGAATATCAAATGCCGAGAATAAATCAAACACAAGTAAAGCCATCCATAGGTTTTACTTTCGCGTCAGGTTTGCGGTCCCTTGTAAGACAAGACCCTGACATTATAATGGTTGGAGAAATCCGCGATGAAGAAACCGCGGCGCTCGCCATAAACGCTTCGCTTACGGGGCATTTGGTTTTGTCCACGCTTCACACAAATTCCGCCTCCGGAGCGATACCGCGTCTTCTTGATATGGGCGTTGAACCGTTTCTTTTAGTGTCAACTGTTGATGTGATAATAGCGCAGCGGCTTGTAAGAAAGCTTTGCTCCAGAATGAAAAAATATTTTTTAAGTAAAGAAGAAATCAACACGCTTAGTAAATCCGTGGATATTGAAAAAATACTCAATATTCTCAAAGAAGAAAAAATTGTGAAAAAAAACGCTGATTGGGAAGAAATTTCTTTTTATAAACCAAAAGCGACAGCGGAGTGCGAAGATGGTTATAGCGGCAGAGTCGGAATTCATGAAGTATTAAAAGTGTCATCCGCAGTAAAAGAGCTTATAATGAAAGGAGCAACCGCTGAAAAAATTGAAGAGCAGGCAAAAAAAGAAGGTATGCTTACTATGATAGAAGACGGAATATTTAAAGCAGCGCAAGGCATAACAACCATTGAAGAAGTGTTGAGAGTTGTATCGGAATAATTTTAATACAAATTATAAATTTATAAGCACATACAAATTTATGTCAAGATTTTATTATAAAGCGATAAAAAGCAATGGAGAGAAATATGAAGACACCATTGAAGCGCCAGATAGATTTTTCGTGTATAACAACATTAGAAAAGAAGGAGGAACGGTAATTTTAGTAGAAGAAGAAAAAAAGAAATTTTCCATTGGTGTTAATTTTATTTTTGGTATTTTTGGCGTTATAAAGACAGACGATAAAATAATGTTTACGCGCAATCTTTCCGTTATGATAAAAGCGGGGCTTCCTCTATCCCGCGCGCTGAAGGTGCTTGAAAAACAATCTAAAAATAAGAAATTCAAGAATATTATCAGACAAATTAACCTTAATATTCAAAAAGGTTTAAGTTTTAATGAAACACTTTCAAAATTCCCACAAATTTTTTCTCCGCTTTTTGTTTCTATGGTAAAAGCCGGGGAAGAAAGTGGAGGACTCTCTGAAGCTCTTATGATTGTCGCAAAACAGATAGAGCTTGCGAATAATCTTAAAAAGAAAATAAAAGGCGCTTTGATTTATCCTTCAATTATTATAATCGCTATGTTTATTATCGGAGCGGTGATGCTTATATATGTCGTGCCGACGCTTACGCAAACATTTGAAGAGCTTGGAGTTGAATTGCCTATGAGCACGCAGTTTGTAATATCTTTGAGCAATTTTTTAACTGACAATACTTTTACGGCGATAATACTCTTGATAATTATCGCTATTGTCGGGTCAGCCGTATTTCGTTCAAAAAAAGGAAAAAAAATATTTGACTATGCAATACTTCATACCCCGATTGTTTCAGGTCTTGTAAAAGAAACAAATTCCGCCAGAACAGCCCGCACTCTCTCGTCGCTTCTCGCCTCAGGAGTTGAGGTTGTGAATTCATTATCTATTACGGGAGAAGTAATTCAAAACTCATACTATAAAGAGATTCTTAAAAAATCCGAGAAATATATACAAGAAGGACTTCCTCTTTCGGAAGCGTTCATAAAAAACGAGAAATTTTATCCTGTGCTTGTCGGAGAAATGATATCTGTCGGCGAAGAGACTGGAAAACTTTCCGATATGCTTTTTCAGATAGCTGAATTTTATGAGGAAGAAGTATCCAGAAAAACAAAAGATATGTCCACCGTTATAGAGCCGTTTTTAATGATTGTTATAGGGACAGTTGTCGGTTTTTTTGCCGTCTCAATGATTTCGCCTATTTACTCTATTTCAAGCGGAATTTAAATTTTAAAATATAAGATTCGTGCGATTTTTTTAGGAAATAATATAAATTTTTATTATATTAAATGATGAAAATAAAAACAGCAAAGGACAAAGTAAGATTCAATAATGGCGCGTCCCTGATAGATGTAATTTTTAGCGTATCAATAATGCTTATTATATTTATAGGCATATTTGGCATTTTTAAATTAAGCGTTGAATTAGTGTCAAGTTCTAAAGCAAAAACAGGAGCGCTTGCTCTTGCGAATGAACAGATGGAATTTATTCGTTCCCTTTCATATGATGCTGTCGGTGTCTCTGGGGGTATTCCTGCCGGCAATATAGAGCAAGAAGAAATAATAACATTAAACAAAACAATATATACAAGAAGAACTTTTATTCAATATATTGACGACATAAAAGACGGGCTTGAGGATGAGGATAAAAATTCAATAAATGCCGATTACAAGCTCACGAAAGTTGAGATAAAATGGACTATTAAAGGAATTGAAAGAAAATTCGCGCTTATATCAAATATTGTTCCGAAAGGCGTTGAAACAATTGAAGGTGGAGGGACTTTAACTATTAATTCAATTAACGCTCTCGGCGTTCCTCTCTCCGGTGCTGAAGTAATTATAAAAAATAATACAATCAATCCAATCATTGATTTAATCGTATTTTCAAATGATTCAGGAAAGGTAACGCTCCCTGGCGCTCCAGCAGCGGCTGATTATGAAATAATCGTCACAAAAGACGGATATAGCGTTGCAAAAACTTATGATGCCGACGCTAATAATCCAAATCCCGACCCGGGGCATTTGACAGTTGTGGAAAAAGAGACGACAAGTTCAACTTTCGCAATAGATTTATTAAGCAGTATGGAAGTAAATACATACAGGAAAGCATATACTTATTTTGTAAGAACAAATGGCAATAATTTAAACGACGGCAGAGCGCCCGATTCCGCTTTCGCGACTATAGGAAAAGCGGCGTCTATTATGAATCCGGGCGATAAAGTATATATTGGAGCGGGAACATATAATGAATCTGTTGTTCCCGCGAACTCCGGTGTTTCTGGCGCTCTGATTTCATATATTGCCGATACGGGCGGATATGCGACGGGCGACTCTGGCCCCGTAATTCTTGACGGCTATGTTGATGGCGGTTCTGGTGATTTATGTTACGCTTTTGATTTATCCGCGGGAGTGGATTATTTATTGATAGATGGATTTGAAGCGACGCGATATAGAGATTGCGGAGAGGGTGACGCTACATTTTATTTTGTAGGTGGCAGTAATAATAATATATATAGAAATCTCATAGCGCATAACACTCGCAGAGACGGTTTTTATCTTGAAGGGGCGAATAATCTTTTAGAAAATTGTCTTACATATAATACAGGAGACGACGGGCTGACTTTGCGCGCGAATCTTTCAAACAGTATTATAAGAAATTGCTCGTTTACGGGAGATATAGGCATAGACACAGGAAGTCAAGGTTATGCTATTGAATTATGGGGGATAAATAGCGGCGCTAATTTGTTTATAAATAATATTATTGACGGAAATATCAGTGACGATAGGAGTTTATATCTATGGGAATATAATGATTGGACGCAAGGGACGCTCTCTGGTGTTGGTAATTTTAGTTTAGACCCGCTTTTTGTGTCCACATCCACAAATAATTACCGCTTAGAGCAGATTGCATCGGGACAAAGCTCCACATCTCCAGCAATTGACGCCGGCTCCGACATATCAAGTGCGTTTAATTTAGATATTCAGACAACAAGAAATGATGGAGTGTTTGACAGCGGACAAGTTGATATAGGTTATCACTATATTGCCACAGACCCATCGTTTATGAATGCTTTTAATTCTATATTAGGCAATATACCGTTTATAATGAAAGGAAGCAAAATAATAGGGCTTAATGATATAGGCAATTCTATTTATAAATATTTAGAGCAACATCAGACAGATTCTTCAGGCAAATTGCCGTTAAATAATTTGGAATGGGATAATTATATTATTTCAATAAACGACGCAGGTATCGGTTATGATATCGCGGAATTATGTTTGCCTCAGCCGATTTCTATCGCTCCTAATACTTCAACAACAAGCGATTTATTTTTTATTCCGAACACGGAGCATTCATTATTGGTGGATATTATTGATGATAACGGAGCTCTTCTCTCTGGCGCGAGAGTGAGATTGTATAAAACAGGTTATGATATGACTCACAGAACTTCAAACTGCGGGCAAACATTTTTTAGCAAATTATCAAAAAGCGTGATATCGGAAGGCAATGCGTATTCAATAGATATTTCGCTTTCTGGTTTTCAGAATTATACTTCAAACACGATTGAGATAGACGGCGCTTCAAAAATAACAATAACGCTTAATTCGTTATAATTATAAGCAATTTATTTTTATATGATTTATAAAAGAAATAAAGGATTTACAATAATAGAAACGCTTGTCGTTATAAGCATTTTTGTTCTTATAATGACAGCTGTTTCATCGTCAATATTATATTTTTATAAATCAAACTCCATTACGATAGAGCAGGCATACGCCATAAATAGCGCGAGAAAAGGAATTGAATTTATGGCGCGCGATATAAGGGAAATAATATATTCGGACGAAGGAGCGTATCCTATTATAAGTATGTCCGCGAACTCATTTTATTTTTACAGCGACATTGACCGTGACGACAGTATTGAAAGAGTCCGTTATTTTATTGAAGGCACTGATTTGAAAAAAGGCATTACGGAGTCATTTGGCGACCCGCCACAATATCTTGATATAAATGAAAAAATATCAGTTATTTCCGACAGCGTAAGAAATATTGAACAGCAGAAAATAGTTTTTATATTTTTTGACAATCAAGGGAATGAAATAATTGATTATGATAAAATAAGCGCGGTCGCTTTTGTGAAAATTAACTTAATTGTGAATATAAATACCAATCGTCTTCCTGATGAATTCACGCTCCGCTCAAGCGCGACTCTCCGCAACTTAAAAATTAATTTATGACAGTCAAAAATTTTAAATTACAAACATTTAATTTAAAATCTCGCGCGAACGGCGGATATATTACCATTCTTGTGATTGTGTTTGCGGCGGTGTTTATGACCACAACGGCGTCTCTTGTCGGATTTATTTTTATGCAAAATAAACTGCAATTTACGAAGGAAAACAGAGAAAAAGCGATACAGATTGCGGAAGCGGGACTTGATTATTATAAATGGTTTTTGTCACATTTTCCTAACGATTTTCAAGACGGCACTGGAAATATCGGACCATATAATCATACTTATAATGACCCTGAAGGAGGAGAGGTCGGAACTTTCTCGCTTGCTATAAATGAAAATCAAATTTGTGGCGAGACAGTTTCAGTAGATATAACATCCGAAGGGTGGTCAAAAAACGACCCATCTCTTAAAAGAAAAGTTTTTGGCAAATACGCGCGTCCATCAGTTGCTGAATACGCTTTTATAATAAACAGCAGTGTATGGGCTGGTCCCGACCGCGAAATTATCGGCAGATATCATTCAAACGGCGGAGTAAGAATGGACGGCTATAATGAATCAACGGTTACAAGCGCCGTTTTAGAATGGCAATGCTCGTCTACATTCGGATGTAATCCAACGCAGACAAAACCCGGCATTTTCGGCGAAGGAAGCGGTTCGGAGCTCTGGGAATTTCCAACCACGCCGATTGATTTTGCGGGCATTACGGTTGATTTGGTAAATATGAAAGAGAGGGCGCAGGTAAATGGTATTTATTTTAATCCTTACGGAGGAAACAGCGACAGGGGGGGATATCATTTAATTTTTAAAGATAATGGAACAGTTGATGCGTATAGAGTTACAAGAACTTCTTACGTAAATGGTCTTCATATTGATAATATGGGAGGCGGCTTACAGCGCGACTATCATACTATAGTTAATGAGCAGTTTATGGGTAATTATGATATACCATCCGATTGTGGTTTGATTTTTGCGGAGAGCAAGATTTGGATAGAAGGAATGGTTAAAGGAAAAATTACGGTTGTCGCGGCAAATATCTCAAACCCGAATATTGCTTTGGATATAATTCTTAAAGATAATATAAATTACACGACACTTGACGGTTCTGACGGTTTGACGGCTATAGCGGAAAGGTCTGTTCTTATTCCGCTTATATCTCCTAATGATATGAATATTAGAGGTATATTTATAGCGCAAAATGGATATTTCGGAAGAAATCTTTATCCGTGCCGATATTCTCCGTATGACCATCGCAATTCTTTTACTACAAACGGCTCTATTGTGTCAAATGGAAGAGTAGGCACTAAATGGGGGTATTCAGGTTATGGATGCGGTTATAATAAGTGGTCTGGATACAGTAGCAGAAGCAACTTTTATGACAGAGGTCTCGCTACCAACCCTCCTCCTCTTACTCCATTTACAAGCGATGATTTTCGGTTTATTGAATGGAGAGCGGATTAGTTTTTATGATATACTTTAAATTAAAAGATACTTTTTTATAAAATACTATGAATTACGAAACTCTTTCTTGGTATAAATTTTTGCAAGACATCATAAAAATCCGCTGATTTTTTGTTATGCTTGCGTGTTCGCCTGCGCAATGTCTTTCAAAAATTATGCCTGCGACGAGTTTCGTAATTCACGAAAAATATGAATGAAGATACAAATAATAGCGGTTTATATTGTGGGATTTGCAACAAACAAATAAAAAAAATATTTACTCTTGTTTTGCTGATTTTTGCGATATTTCTCGCGGCAAAAACCACAAATACGATAAAAGAATATAAATTTATAGGAGGCGGCGTGTCTGCGACAAATATTATTACAATATCAGGAGAAGGTGAAGTTTTTGCAATTCCTGACATCGCGGAATTTTCTTTTTCTGTTGTTGAAAAAAGAAAAGAAGTAAAAGACGCGCAAAAAGAGGCGGCAGAGAAAATAAACGCAATTCTGACTTTTCTTGAAAAAAACGGTATTGAAGATAAAGATATAAAAACAATCAATTATAGCGTCTATCCGCAATATGAATTTGAGAGAGAAGAATGCCAGCTTGATTTTAACTGTCCTCCATACAAACAAGTTCTTATAGGATTTGAAGTTAATCAAAGTATTTTAGTTAAAGCTCGCGATACGCAAAAAGCGGGTGAGATTCTCTCAGGCATAGGAGAGATTGGCGTAAGCAATGTAAGCGGGCTTAATTTTACGATTGATGACGAGGATGAGCTTAAAAATCAAGCACGCAAAAAAGCGATTGATAAAGCGCGAAGGAAAGCGAAAGAATTGGCAAAAGATTTGGGCGTAAAATTAGTTCGCATTGTAAATTTTTCAGAATCAGGCGACCATCCTATTTATCCAAGATTTGATTTTGCAAAAGTAACGGTAATTGACACAGGAGAAGAGGCGCTTGCGCCGGAAATTCCTGTTGGCGAAAATAAGATTATTTCAATTGTCAATATTACTTACGAAATCAGATAATATTTTAAAGTTCTTGCATTAAATTTGATTATATATTATATTAACAACAGAATTTTAATTTTATTTTAGTATTTTAAATTTTTAAATGGGAGTGACAAATGCCAAATTTAATAGGGGTGGTTAGGGGAAAATTTTTCTGCGTGGATGTTAACAAAGAGGTTTTTAAGAAGGTTAGGCAGATGGCAATAAAACACACCTCTAATGATAATTTCATTGATAAAGTATTCAATGAAATCATTAATGACGGTTATTCTCTCAGCGAGAAGACCGTAATTTCATATTTGGAAAGAATATAAAATTATAACTCTCTGTACACCGCGTCAAAAAATATCATAATTAGATATTTTTTGACGCGGTGTATTTATTTTTTATCGGTCTTATCGCGCGCCAATATTTACTTGACTGTTTTGTGAAAATAAGTATTATATAAATAAACAGCCCTGCGGGGTGTTTTTTTATAGAATATTAAGATAAATATATTATGAAACTCATTGACTATATCAAAGACACAAAAGGAGAATTAAAACATGTCAGCTGGCCAACGAGACGGCAGACAATTATTTTTACGGCGCTTGTAATCGCAATCTCGTTTTTCACATCTATGTTTTTAGGTTTTTTTGATTTTATTTTTACATTCTTATTAGAGACATTTATTGTATAAAATTATGAAACAAGATACGATACAAAAGAGAAACTGGTATGCGATACATACATATTCGGGCTATGAAAACGCCGTCGCGCGAAACTTAAAACAACGCATAGAGTCGCTTGGTATGGAGGGTAAGATATTTGATGTAATAGTTCCGACTGAAAAAAAAATAAAAATAAAAGCCGGTAAAAGAGTTGAAGAAGAAGATAAAGTGTATCCCGGTTATGTGCTTGTTGATATGGTTGTTGACGACGATTCGTGGTATGTTGTGAGAAATACGCCAAGAGTTACGGGCTTTGTCGGTTCGGGAGTTCATCCAGTTCCTCTTTCAAAAAATGAATTAGACGAATTATTAAATAGAATGAAATCCGATATAGCAAAACACAGCATTGAGTTTAGCGTTGAAGACCCTGTTATTATAATAGACGGTCCGTTCAAAGAGCTTGAGGGTAAAATAAGCGAAGTTGATGAAAATAGAGGCAAAGTAAAAGTTTTAGTATCAATGTTTGGCAGAGAAACGCCTGTTGAACTTGATTTTTTACAAGTTAAGAAAATTTAAATTATGGCAAAAAAAATAACAAAAAAATTAAAACTTCAAATTTTAGCGGGTAAAGCGACACCGGCACCGCCTGTAGGTCCCGCGCTTGGTCAAGCGGGAATCAATATCGGGGAGTTTGTAACAAAATTTAATGAAGCGACAAGAGAAATGGCTGGGGATATTATTCCTGTTGAGATTTCCGTATATGAAGACAGAAGTTTTAATTTTATATTAAAGACGCCTCCAGCTTCTCGTTTGCTTCTAAAAACGCTCGGCAAAGATAAGGGCTCCGGCAAGAATTTAGTAAATAAAGTCGGCAAAGTAACAAAACAACAGCTTATTAATATTGCCACAAAAAAGCTACCTGACCTTAATACAAATGACGCGGAACAAGGAGCAAAAATAATCGCCGGCACGGCAAGGAGTATGGGGATTGAAACGGAATAAGGAATGAAAAGCAATAGCGTTGCTTTTCATCGTCGATTTTTTTGAGATATTTTATGAGCTTTGCGAAATGAAATATCCAAAAGCTGAACAGTCCCTGTAAGGGATTGAAACGGACTTATAGTAGATGAGCGGTCAATCACAGAACGCGAGCGTTGACATTTTGATATTGTTAAAAAGAGCAAGGCAAAAGCTCTTTTTGCAGGAAGAAGCAAATACAAATAATTTATTTTAAGAAATTATTAAAATATTATTTAACTTAAATTTAAATAAATTAAAAAAAAAAAGAATAATTTTTAAGAAATTATTAAATGGCTATTTAAGCCGTTTTTTTGTATAATAAATATATTATGATTAGAGACATACTTAAAAACGCTATAAAAGAAGCAATTTTAAATTTATCTCTTGAGACGGACGATATTCATTTGGAGCACCCTTCTGATTTTGCGTATGGCGACTATTCTACGAATATCGCTATGTCGCTTGCAAAACAAACAGGAAGAAATACAAAAGATTTAGCGCGAGAAATCGTAAATAAAATTTTAGAAAAGAAAATAAAAGAAATTGAAAAAGTGGAAATTGCCGGAGGCGGATTTATAAACTTCTATTTATCGCGAGAATTTTTTACTCAAAACATTAAAGAGATTTTGAAATCAGGAGAAAAATGGGGAAGCGGAAATTTTCTTAAAAATCAAAAAACAATTATTGAATACACGGACCCAAATCCATTTAAAGAATTTCATATAGGTCATTTAATGAGCAATACCATCGGCGAATCAATATCGCGTATTATTGAATTCTCCGGCGCGGAAGTTAAGCGCGCCAACTATCAGGGAGATGTCGGGCTCCATGTCGCAAAAGCAATTTGGGCGCTTCAACGCAGTCAACACCGAGGTTCAACCTCGGTGTTGACGAGGTCTGAAGTATTGGGAAATGCGTATGCGGAAGGCGTTCTTGCGTATGAGAGAGATGAAAAAGCAAAAAAAGAAATAAAAGAAATAAATAAAAAAATATATGATAAAAGCGATGATAAGATAAATTTGCTTTATGAAAACGGCAGAAAAATTTCCCTTGAGCGTTTTGAAGAAATTTATAAAAAACTCGAGACAAAATTTGATTATTATTTTTTTGAAAGCGAGACTGGTCCGCTCGGAAAAGAACTTGCTGAAAAAAATACAGGCAAAGTTTTTGAAAAAAGCGACGGAGCGATAATTTTCAGAGGAAAAAAAGTGGGACTTCATACGAGAGTGTTTGTAAATTCCGAAGGACTTCCAACATATGAAGCGAAGGACTTGGCATTAGCGAAAATAAAAAGCGAGAGATATGATTATGAAAAATCAATAGTAATAACGGCAAGTGAACAGAAAGAATATTATAAAGTGATTCTTGAAGCGATGAAGCAAATATATCCCGAACTCGCGAAAAAAACAAAACATATATCGCATGGAATGTTGCGGCTTCCGAGCGGGAAGATGTCATCGCGGAGCGGAGTCGTGATAACCGGCGAGTCGCTTATTAACGAAGTAAAAACAAGGATTTTAGATAAAATGAAAAATTCTGCTCTTGCGGACAAAGAAAGCGTCGCGGAACAAATAGCCGTAGGCGCTATAAAATATTCCATATTAAAGCAATCCGCAGGAAAAGATATTGTGTTTGATTTTGAAAAATCTCTCTCGTTTGAAGGCGATTCAGGACCGTATCTGCAGTATGCGAGCGCGCGAGCGAGCTCTGTTCTTGAAAGAGCGCGACGGCAAGATATTAAATCCGATATAAAAAAAGCGACAACCGATACAATAGAACTTGAAAAACTTTTATATAGATTTCCTGAAATTGTTAAACGCGCGAGTGATGAATTTGAACCGCATTACATTACAACATATTCAACAGAGCTTGCCGGAGCGTTTAACAGTTTTTACGCGATGGAAAAAATAGTTGAAGAAAGCGAGAAAGCGCCGTATAAAATAGCGCTTACGGAGGCATTCAAAATAACAATTAAAAACGGCCTTTGGCTTTTGGGAATTAAAGCGCCGGAAAATATGTAATATGGAAAAAGAAGAAAAACAAAAAAGTGAAATCGCGAAAAATGAGGAAGAAATTCTAAAATTTTGGAAAGATAATAAAATTTTTGAAAAATCTCTCAAGAAAAAAGCGCCAAAAGGCGAGTTTGTGTTCTATGACGGACCTCCTTTCGCGACAGGATTGCCACATTACGGCAGTCTTCTCTCCTCCATTATAAAAGATGTAATCCCGCGTTATAAAACAATGCGCGGGTATAGCGTTAGACGCCGTTTTGGCTGGGATTGCCACGGTCTTCCTATAGAAAATATGATAGAAAAACAGCTTGGCTTAAAAAATAAAAAAGAAATAGAAACAGTCGGTATAAATAATTTTAATAAAATATGCAGAGCGTCCGTGCTCGCGTACGCGAACGAGTGGAAAAAATTTATAGACAGAATCGGCAGGTGGGTGGAATTTGACAATTCTTACAAGACAATGGATGTTTCGTATATGGAGAGCGTATGGTGGGCTATAAAACAGATTTATAATAAAAATTTATTATATGAAGGAAAAAAAGTTTTAATGTATTGTCCGAGGTGCGAGACTCCTCTTTCCAAAGCCGAAATCGCAATGGACCATAGTTATAAAAATGTTACAGAAAATTCAGTAACCGTTAAATTTAAGCTAAAGCCGAATCAAAAAATTAGCGATTTTAATACAAATGAAGGCGTAAGTATTCTTGCGTGGACAACTACACCTTGGACACTGCCCGCAAACTTGGCTTTGGCTGTTGGAAAAGATATTGAATATGTAAGGATTAAAAATAATTTAATTTTAGCAAAAGACAATCTTAATATAATAAAAGAAGATTATAAAATTACCTCTGAATTTAAAGGAAATGCTCTTGTAGGGCTTGAATATGAATCTATTTATAATATTAAGACAAATGACCTTCAAAATAAAAATTCATATTTTATCACAAGCGCCGATTTTGTTAACACAGAGGAGGGCACGGGTATAGTTCATATTGCTCCCGCGTATGGAGAAGACGATTACGATGTCGGAGTAAAATATGATTTGCCGATGATTCAATTGCTTGACCAAACAGCGCATTTTAACGATAAAGCGCCGGAATTTATCAGAGGACAATATTATAAAAAAGCGTCAAAATTAATTATAGAAGATTTAGAAAATAGAAAAATACTGTTTGATAAAAAAATAAATACGCATTCATATCCTCATTGTCACAGATGTGAAACGCCTCTTATCTATAACGCACTTTCTTCATGGTTTATAAATATCCAAAAAATCAAGAATCGTTTAATAGAACTTAATGAAAAAATAAATTGGTTTCCAGAACATCTAAAACACGGCAGATTTCTCAAAATAGTTGAAGGAGCTCCCGATTGGAATATTTCCAGAAATAGATATTGGGCATCGCCTTTGCCTATATGGAAATGCGGCGACTGTGGCAAATTAGAAGTAATGGGGAGCATTGATGAGCTTAAAAGCAAAGTTAAAAAATCAGGAAATAAATATTTTGTAATGCGGCACGGCGAAGCGGAAAATAATACGCTGAATATTATAAGTTCTAAAGCAAATAATCCGCACCATCTTACAAGTAAAGGAAAGAGACAGATTATAAAAGAGATAAAAAATATAAAAGATAAAAAAATTGATTTAATTATTACATCTCCTTTTGTTCGCGCGCGAGAAACCGCGGAAATAGTCGCTGATAAAATAGGAATTGGAAAAGATAAAATAATTACCGAGAAACAAATTCAGGAAATACAGGCGGGAGATTTTGAAGGCAAGACAGTAAATGAATATCATAAATATTTTAATTCCACGGAATTGTTTTTTGAAAAGAAGTGTCCGGGAGGAGGCGAGAATTATTCGGAGATAAAAAATAGAACTGGTAAATTTATCTATGATTTGGAAAAAAAATATAAAAACAAAAATATATTGATTGTTACGCATGACGCTCCGTCATGGCTTCTCTTTTCAGCCGCTTTTGGATATGACGCGCGGAAAACCGTTATATTTCGCGGAAATAAAGAATATTTTATAAATAACGCTGAAATAAAAGAGCTTGATTTTATACCATTGCCCCGCAATGAAAATTACGAGCTTGATTTGCATTTGCCGTATATTGACGAGATTGAACTAATTTGCGATTGTGGCGGGAAATTAAAACGCGTCCCCGAAGTATTGGATGGCTGGTTTGAATCCGCCTCTATGCCTTTTGCCGAACACCATTACCCGTTTGAAAATAAAGAAGAATTTGAAAAACGATTTCCGGGAAATTTTATCGCCGAGTATATAGCGCAAACAAGGACATGGTTTTATTATATGCATGCGATAGCGGTAATGCTTTTTGACGATATAAGTTTCAAGAATGTCATTACAACGGGCAATATCTTGGCGGAAGACGGCAGTAAGATGTCAAAATCAAAAGGTAATTATACCGACCCGATGATAAATCTAAATATGTATGGAGCTGACGCTCTGCGTTATTATCTTATGACAAGCGTTGTAATGCAGGCGGAAGATGTTAGATTTATGGATAAAGAAATAAAAGAAACGCAAAATAAAATTATTAATTTATTGCTAAATACGGTTAAGTTTTATGATTTGTATAAAGACGGACGCGATGAGAAAATTAGTTATAAAAATAGTGAAAATATTTTAGATAAATGGATTATCGTCAGGATTAACGAACTTATAAAAGAGATTACTGAAAATCTTGAAAATTACAATACCATAAAAGCCGGAAGACCGATAAAAGATTTTATTGACGACTTATCAACATGGTATTTGAGAAGGTCAAGAGACAGGTTTAAAGGGATTGAAGAAAAAGACAAACAGAGCGCTCTTGCCACGATTCGTTTTGTTCTTTTAGAGCTTTCAAAACTAATGGCGCCTTTTACTCCGTTTATTGCCGAATGGGTTTACCTGAAAGTCAAAGACGCTGACGGAAAAGAAAGCGCGCATCTTGAAGAATGGCCGAAATACAGTTCTCATAAACAGGAAATTTTGAATGATATGGAAGAAGTCAGAAAGATTGTTTCATTTGGATTAGAAGCTCGCTCGCGCGCTGGCATTAAGGTTCGTCAGCCGCTTTCATCGCTTAAAATTAAAAATAAAGGATTAAAGACGCAATATGATTTGCTTCAATTGATTAAAGACGAGGTTAATGTGAAAGAAGTTTTATTTGACGGAGATATTGAAAATGAAGTTGAACTTGACACTATGCTTAATGAGGAGCTTAAAGAAGAAGGCGCGGCGCGCGAATTTATTCGCGCGCTTCAAAACTCAAGAAAAGAAGCAGGGCTTACTCCACGAGATTTTATCAATTTAGACATTGAAACCGATTATTTGGGGAAAAATTTTATTGAAAAATTCGCAGAAACAATTAAAACAATTTCTCTTATAAAAGAGATTAATTTTGCCGCTGTTTCTGGAGAAGAGATAAAGATTGCTCCGTATAATTTTAAATTTAAAATTGTAAAAAATTAAAACGAACGAATAATAAAGAAACGATTTAATAAATATTAATCGTAAATTATGCATACTTTATATACCACAGAATGTATCGTTTTAGGAAGTTCAAATTTTGGCGAAGCAAATAGATATATAAATTTATTTACAAAAGATATCGGGCTTGTTCGCGCCGCGGTAAGAAGCGTCAGGGAAGAAAAATCAAAACTCCGTTTTAGCTTGCAGGATTTTTCTATTGGCTCTGTAACGCTTGTTCGCGGTCGTGAAGTGTGGAGGATAATTGGAGCGCTGGAAAAATATTCCGTTCACGAAGAATTCAAATATGACAGGGAGAAATTATTTATAGTCGTTCGTATACTTAATCTTTTGCAAAGGTTAATTCACGGAGAAGAGAAGAACGAATATTTGTTTGCCGTTCTCTCGCGCGGATTTGATTTTATCAGATTAAATGCAATAGAAAAAGAAAATGCTCAAAATTTTGAACATCTGGCGGTTTTGCGGCTTTTATATTCGCTTGGATATATAACGAAAAAAGAAGAATTCAGCGAACTTCTTGAATTAACAGAAACAAATAAAGAATTGCTTAAAAAGACAAAATCTAAACGCAGACAAATATTATTGGCTATAAACAGCGCGCTGAAAGAAACACATCTTTAAAATAAAAGTTAAAAGTTAGAAATTTTACGCGGGGGTCTGTTAGATTATGATAGAATGCGACGCTTTACACTTCGCGTTTTACACTTTACACTTATATTATTATGTCAAAAAGCAGAAGCAGTATAGAAGAAATGCGTCGCAGGCTATACGCGCGCGGCGAGAAATTGAGTTTGGGCAAGCGAAAAAATTTGCGTGATATTGAATATGACGCGAAAAACGGCTGGCGCGACGATGATAATAAAATAATAGTTAAAAATTCTAAAAAAGTCCGCAGGTCATTTTTATCAACACTTCTTTTTTTGTCATTTCTTTTTTTTATAATAGCGATAGGTTTTTCTTCTTACTTTATTTTTAACAAATCAAACATTGTATCATCGCAAAATATTGACATAAAAATAGAAGGACCAGCTGCCATAAGAGGAGGAGAGGAACTCTTGCTTCAAATTGCGATTGCAAACAAAAACAATATTCCGATAAAACTTGCCGATATGATTGTTGAATATCCTGACGGAACTCGTTCAGCTACCGATATATCGGCGGAGTTGCCTCGTTTTAGAGAGATGCTCGGTATGCTTGCTCCGGGAGAGATTAAGCAAAAAACGATAAAAGCAATACTGCTTGGCTCTGAAAATACACAGCAGGATATTAAAGTTACAATAGAATACAGAATAGACGGTTCCCGTTCCATTTTTTTCACAGAGAAAGTGTATAGAGTTACAATTATATCTTCACCGCTTAGTATTTTAGTATCAGCGCTTGATGAAATCACATCAGGCCAGCAAGTTGAATTTAATATTGAGATTGTGTCTAATTCAAACACGCTGATAAAGGACGCGCTTTTATCAGTTGAATATCCTTTTGGATTTGAGTTTGTATCCTCTTCTCCCGAGCCGTCTTTTACGGATAGCGTGTGGAGTTTGGGAGATATACAACCTGAAGGAAAAAGAAATGTAAAACTTCAAGGAATCATTGTCGGAGAGGATGAAGAAGAGAGAGCTTTCAGATTTTCAAGTGGTGTTGCAAAAGAGAATGACGAAAAAGAGCTCGGAGTAACTTTTATTACTGCAATGAAATCCATAGTGATAAAGAAACCGTTTGTGGGAATAGACCTTGCGTTAGATGGAGACAGAGCGTCTGAATATATTTCCGCGGCTGGAAATAAAATACGCGCCGATATAATGTGGATAAATAATACGCCGATAAAGGTTTCAGATGTGGAGATAGAAGTTAAATTAAGTGGAACGCCTCTTGATAAATTTTCAATATCCGCAGATAAAGGTTTTTACAGGTCAATTGACAACACTATCATATACAGCGGAGAAACAGACAGCGACTTAATCTCCATTAATCCCGGAGAATCTGGAAGAGCGACCTTTTCTTTCGCTTCACTCGGTATTTCATCAGGAAATATATTCAAGAACCCCGAAATGTTTATTGACATAAGCGTTAGAGGAAAGATGATGTCTGAAGACCAAGTTCCACGGAAAATCAATTCAACGCTATCTCGCGTGGTAAAATTATCCTCTGACCTTATTTTGACATCTCGCGCAGTATATTTTACTGGACCGTTTACAAATATTGGGACAATACCGCCCAAAGCTGAAAGTGAAACAACATATACGATAATCTGGACAATTACCAATTCTTCAAATATCGTTGATAATACAATAGTTACGGCGACCCTGCCTTCTTATATAAGATGGACGGGACAGACAAGTCCCTCAGATGAATCAATAACATTTAATCCAATAGGGGGTAAAATTATTTGGGATGTCGGAACTATTAAGCCAAGAAGCGGTATTTTAAGCGAAGGACAGCGAGAAGTCGCTTTTCAAGTGTCTCTTCTTCCGAGTATCGGACAAATAAACAGTTCGCCGATTCTTGTGAATGAACAAGAGATAATTGGTTTTGACAGATTTACGAATAAAGAAATAGGCGGTGTTAAAAGAGCGCTTACAACACAGTTGAGCACCGACCCGAGTTTCCCGAATAATGGAGCAAATGTCGCAGAATAATTTTACGCGAAGAATTACGACTGAAAACATTTTTTATCTTCGTTGCGCGGCAAAGTAAAATAGAAAAAGCGATATATTGAATAATATAAAATAGCATTATGAAAAAAGAAGAAAATAAATTAGAAAAAATAGTATCGCTTGCCAAAAGACGCGGTTTTGCGTATCAAGGCTCTGAAATTTACGGCGGACTTTCCGGTATGTGGGATTATGGACCGTTTGGAGTCGCGCTTAAAAATAATATCAAAAATTTATGGTGGAAAACATTTGTTGACGAGCGTGAAAATATATACGGACTTGACGCGGCTATTATAATGAATTCAAAAGTATTGGAAGCGAGCGGACATCTTAAAAATTTTACGGAAACTCTTGTTGAATGCGATAAATGCAAAAAGCAATTCAGAGCAGACCATATTGAAGGATATAAATGCCCAGATTGCGGAGGCGAATTGGAAAAAGAAAAGCAATTTAATGAAATGTTTGAAACAAGCATAGGCGCTTCAAAAGATTCTTCATCTGTCGTGTATTTGCGGCCAGAAACAGCGCAAGGGATATTTACGAATTTTAAAAATATTATAGATTCATTTCATCCGCGGCTTCCGTTTGGCATCGCTCAAATCGGCAAAGCGTTTAGAAATGAAATAAACGCGCGAGATTTTCTTTTTCGCGCTCGCGAGTTTGAACAGATGGAAATAGAGTTTTTCATAAATCCGCCGGTAAATGACGAATGGAAGAAATATTTTGAAGATTGGAGAAAATTGATATTGAAGTGGTTGAATAAAATAGGTTTTACGAAAGATATTATTTATGAATCGGAAGTTTCCGACAAAGATAGGGCTCATTATTCAAAAAAAACTATTGATTTTGAGTATGATTTTCCGTTTGGTAGAGGAGAGTTGCTCGGTCTTGCTTATAGGACGGATTATGATTTAAAAAATCACAAACTTGATTATTTTGACGACAAGACGGGTGAGAGATTTATTCCGCATGTGATAGAACCGTCATTTGGCGTGGATAGGATGGTGTTTGCCGTATTATCGCAAGCTTATACGGAAGATAATTTAGGCGATGAAGTAAGAACTTATCTTAAATTACCCGCCAACATCGCGCCAATCAAAGCCGCATTTTTTCCGCTTCTTAAAAACAAAATAGAGCTTGTAAAAAAAGCGCGCAAGATATTTGAGATGATTAAAAAAGAAATCCCGCATATATTGTTTGACGATAACGGCAATATAGGCAAGCGATACAGAAGGCAGGATGAGATAGGCACTCCGCATTGCATAACAATTGATTTTGATACTATGCAAGACGGTTCTGTAACGCTTCGTGACCGCGATACAGGCAAACAAAAAAGAATTAAAATTGAAGAAATTATTTCATATATTTCAGTATAGTGTTATTATTATATAACGGTATGGAACACCCTAAAAATGTAAATATTACGATAAGTTCAGGCACAATCATAAAGAGTATTTTATTCGCGCTTTTAATCGGCGCTTTGTTTTTCTTGAAAGACCTCGTTCTTATAGTAATGACGGCAATTGTCATAGCGTCTGCGATTGAGCCAATAACAAAATGGTTCATTTCATACAAAGTGCCAAGGGTAGTCGCTGTTTTATTGATATATGTAATCTTTATTCTTTTATTTTTAAGCATTTTTTATTTTTTCGCTCCGCCATTGCTTCAAGAGATGACAAATTTCTCCGTATTTCTGCCAAATTACACCGGTCTTTTTAATATATCAGATAAAATCGGAGGAGGTTTTATAAATAGTTTGGATATTATAGAAAAAAATTTTTCTTTAAAAGACGCATTATTTAATATTCAGTCATCATTTACGAATATATCGGAAGGATTTATTAAGACAGCGAGCGTTGTGTTTGGAGGCGCGCTGAGTTTTGTGCTTATAATCATATTTTCTTTTTATTTTGCCGTGCAAAAAAAAGGCATTGATAATTTTCTTCGCGTTGTAACGCCGGTTAGACATCAGAAATATATACTTGATTTATGGAATCGTTCTCAAGCAAAGATAGGATTATGGATGCAGGGACAGTTGATACTCGCTGTCGTCGTCGGTATGCTGGTATATATAGGGCTTACGATTTTTGATGTAAGATATGCGCTTTTGCTCGCTGTGCTTGCTGGCGTATTTGAGCTCATACCACTTTTTGGTGCTGTTTTGGCGGCAATTCCGGCTGTAATAATAGCTTTTATTGACGGAGGCATAACACTTGGTCTTTTGATTACGGGACTTTATCTTATCATTCAGCAATTTGAAAATCATCTTATTTATCCTTTAGTTGTAACAAAAGTCGTCGGCGTGCCGCCTCTTCTTGTTATTTTAGCTCTTATTATAGGCGCGCAATTTGCCGGATTTTTAGGAATTATATTGTCTGTTCCAATCGCGGCGATTGTTCAGGAACTTATTAAAGATATACAGCGCGAGAAGGAAATATCTTTAGAAAAATATTCTCGCGAAAGGCATATTGATAGCGTTCAGTAGTTTATATAAATCGCGCAAAACAAAAATTACTGAAATATGAATAAAAATTTTTATTTAACAACGACGCTTCCGTATGTAAATGCAAAGCCGCATATAGGCGCGGCGTATGAATTTGTCATTGCCGATATTATCGCGAGATACAATAGAGTCATCGGGAAGCAAGTATTTTTCAATATCGGAGTTGACGAACATGGACAAAAAGTTTATACGAAAGCGCTTGAAAGAAAACAAGACCCACAAAAATATACAGATGAGTATGCTAAGCGATTTCGGGCTCTAAAAAACACGCTTAATTTAAGTTACGATAATTTTATACGAACAACAGACAGTCATCATAAAAAATCCGCGCAAAAATTTTGGAAGAAAAGTTTCGCGAAAGGCGATATTTATAAAAAATTATATAAAATAAAATATTGCATCGGATGCGAAATGGAAAAAACCGATTCCGAACTTGTAAATAATCGCTGTCCAGAACATCCTAACCAAAAGATTGAGATTATTGAAGAAGAAAATTATTTTTTTAAATTTTCAAAATATCAAAAGCCGCTTTTGGAATTTTATGAAAAAAATCCGTATTTTGTCGTTCCCGATTTTAGATTTAATGAAATTAAAAAATTTGTAAAGCGAGGTCTAAAAGATTTTAGTATATCGCGTCTCAAATCAAAAATGCCTTGGGGGGTGGCGGTGCCGGATGATGATGAACATATAATGTATGTTTGGTTTGACGCTCTTGTAAATTACATATCAGCGATCGGCTGGCCGGATGATATGGCTCAATTTGATAAGTGGTGGCCTGTGGTGCAATTTGCAGGCAAAGACCAGGTGCGTCAGCAGGCGGCGATGTGGCAGGCAATGCTTATGTCCGCGGATTTACCGCCGTCAAAACAGATTATAATTCACGGATTTATTACGGTTGACGGACAGAAGATGAGTAAAAGCGTTGGAAATGTTATAGACCCGTCAGATATTATAAAAGATTATGGAACTGACGCTTTGCGATATTATTTTGCCCGCCACATCAATTCTTTTGAGGACAGCGATTTTACAATGGAAAAATTTAAAGATATATATAATGCGAATTTGGCAAATGGCATAGGAAATTTAACGGCAAGAATTATGAAACTCGCTGAGATTTATATTGATAGTCCAATTGAGGTTTATGACGCGCAAATACCGCAAGAAATAAAAGACGCATTAGATAATTTTGAAATAAATAAAGCGGCAGATTTTGTGTGGAATCAAATTGGTAATCTGGACAAATATATTCAGGAAGAAAAGCCGTTTAGCGTTGTAAAGGATGATAAAGAAAAAGGGCTGGATATTATAAAAAATATCGTAATGAAATTATATTCAATCGCAGAAATGCTTGAGCCGATAATGCCTGAAACATCGCGAAAAATAAAAGACGCGATTAAACAAAATAAAAAACCGGAGCTGATCTTTTTACGGAAATAGCCATAAAATTTTTAAACTCCGAGGTTTAAACTCCGAGGTTGAACCTCGATGTTGCGATTTTTTGTAGTAATTTGTAATAACATTTTGATTTTACTTAATTTCAATTTTTAATAAGAATAAGGAAGGAATACTCTCAGACATTAAATATCTAATTATTTCTAAATTACCAGCCGAGCGCAAAATATATGGTGTTATACAAAAATTTGAAATAATTTTTAATGTATGATATTATGTTTTCAATATGATAGATGAAGTTACAAAAGAAGATATAGCGTCTGTTAGTG
>Ga0210019_1001659_pt1 | contig 23186 bp, 16 predicted proteins | sample CryGeyCG2114_020_2_FD_183969 | JGI IMG/M metagenome (GOLD analysis project Ga0210019, IMG submission 183969) | Groundwater microbial communities from aquifer - Crystal Geyser CG11_big_fil_rev_8/21/14_0.20 (SPAdes) (version 2) | ecosystem: Environmental > Aquatic > Deep subsurface > Groundwater ...
ATTCGGGGAATTTACCTCTTACATCGATTCTTTTTACGGTAGCACCAGTACGTAGTCCTCTCGAAGCTACCAATGCTGCAGATGATGCAATCCAAGTACAGCCCATTGTTCGTATCCGTCTTGTGAGCGATACCATCACGCTACAAGCATCTTACTCTTCACGTACCTACGGAAAACATGCACTCTATGATTAACCACCGACGCGGCTCTGCCTTGCTGATTGCACTTATTACTATGAGTGTTCTGATTTTTCTCTCGCTTGGCGTGAGTAAATTGCTGCTGAACGCACTCGTCGACAGCCGCATATTGCTCGACACAACCGCGGCTTTTTATGCTGCAGAGAGCGGCATTGAGCGAGGATTGCTGGCAATTTCAGAAAAACCGCCAGGCTTTGAAGATACACAAAATCTCACGCTCCCCCAACAAGGCACACTAACACCGCGCGCTGCATATTCTTATAAAATTTCTGCAACTGACCGTAATTTTCCGGTGCGGCAGCAAAGCGAACAGCCATATCAGATTCTGCGCCTGAATGAATCTGTTACCATTCCCCTCTTCAGCGGCGAAGCACCCGAAGACCAAATAGAACATTTTGTTGTGGAATTTTACTTTGCACCGGAACTTGCCCAGCTCGGCGGCGGACTGATTCAAGACGATCTCGACATGCTCCGCTGGAAGATCTTTGGCATTTCTCCAAACGATGGCAGTATGGAAGTTGTCAATGAATTCGTACCTGTCGATAAAGGTTCCAGCGCAACCACCCCAACATGTATTGGAACACGCGACGGCTGTTACAACGGCGCCAAGTTTTACCAAAAGCGGGCGGACGGGGTAGGTGGCATAGTCTTCGACATTATCAATCCGTACCCTATAAGCCAATTTTTGCGCACCCACAAACAAAACTTTCTCGTCCTCACCAACTTTGTAAATGTCGACCTGATTGCACCAACCGCCAGCATCAGCCTCAATGAAAAAAAATCCCTCTCAAATATCTATTATCGCATTATTGTCCCGGAAAATCAGCCGCCTCTGACACTTCCCCACATTACTCTGACTGCAGACGGAAAGGCCGGCAATGCAATGCAAAGCTTAGATATACAGGTAGAGAGAAAGTCGTTTTTGCCGGTATTTAATTATGCGCTGTATAGGACCGCAGAATAAAAATAACCAAGCACTTCCAAGCACCAAATATCAAACAAACTCCAATTATCAAATAATCGAATCTCCCAAACTATTTGGTTTTATTTAGTATCGCAGCGAAAATTTTCTTTAACTCTTCTATTTCTTGAAGCAATAAGTAAATTTCTTTTAAATTTTCGCCCGATTCATCATCACACATTAATCGCAACCATAATCTGCTTTCTTTAGCCTCTTTCAGGCAAATTTTAATACGATGCAGAAAATCTTTTTTGCTTAAAGCCTCATTCGCTTCAATATAATTTGCCGCAACAGAACCACTCGATCGAATTAATTGTTTTTTGAATTCGTTATATTCAATTGAATAAGGCAATTTTCTAAGCAAGCACTTTATCCTTTGTGCAAAATATATGTGCGTTCCTCTAAGTCATAAATTGTTTTGTTCATTTGATAATTAGATTATTGAATATTATTTGTGATTTGTAATTTGGAAAGCTTGGAAAGCTTCTTATACCACACTCACATTACAAAAAGATGAACGGCATTCGCACGAGTCCGTTTTCTGCTATACTAACGCCCACTATGGCCAACTTTTACATTACTACTGCAATCCCTTATACCAATGCACGGCCCCATATCGGCTTTGCTATGGAGCTCGTACAGGCCGACTGTTTGGCACGGTATCACCGGCTTATTGGCGATGATGTGTACTTTTTAACCGGCACCGATGTGCATGGCCAAAAGATGGTACAGACCGCAAAAGAAGAAGGTATAACACCTATGGAGCTTGCGGAACGCAACAGTGCTACTTTTAAAGATTTAACGAGCGGACTTAACTGCAGCAACGACGACTTTATTATGACATTTGAAGAGCGGCATAAGCGGGGTGCACAAAAAATGTGGCGCGCAATTGCAGCCGACGACGGCTTTTATGAGAGCGAATATGACGGCCTCTACTGCGTTGGTTGCGAGGCCTATGTTACGGAAAAAGATCTGACGCCCGAGGGCAACTGTCCCAATCACAATAAACCACCGCAAAAGCTCAAAGAGAAAAACTATTTCTTTAAATACACAAAGTATCTGCCGCAAGTAAAAGAGCTGATTGAAAAAGATGAATTGTTGATTTTGCCGCGCTCGCGCAAGGCAGAAATGCTGGAGATGATCGATAAAGCCATGGAAGAAAAAACAGACATTAGCTTTTCACGGCCGAGCAAAAACTTATCGTGGGGTGTGCCGGTGCCCGATGACAAGTCGCAGACTATGTATGTGTGGTGCGATGCGCTCACCAATTATATTACTGCGCTTGGATATGAAAATGATGATGAGCTCTACAAAAAGTTTTGGCCGGGAATAAATCTTATTGGAAAAGATATTCTTCGCTTTCATGCGGGCTACTGGCCGGCGATGCTTATTGCTGCAAAACAAAAGCCGCCGCGTGCGGTCTATGTACACGGCTTTGTTACGAGCGAAGGAAAGAAAATGAGCAAGTCATTGGGAAATGTAATTGATCCCTTTGATGCAGCAGATGAACTTGGCATCGATCCGCTACGCTATTACCTGCTGCGTGAGGTGCCTACTGGCGACGATGGCGACTTTAGCCGCGAGCGCTTCGATGCGCTGTATAATGGCGAGCTTGCAAACAACTTAGGCAACTTGGTAAGCCGCGTGCTGACTATGACGCAAAAGTACTCGAATGGAAAAGTGCCGCCTGTTGCAAAAGATGAAGATATTGAAAAACGCGTGCTAGAAACATGGAAGGCGTATCAAAAACATATCGATGAGTTTAATTTGAAGGCTGCGATTGAAGGCGTTTTTCACTTACTCAGTTTTGCCAATGAATATATCGAGCAAAAGAAGCCGTGGGAGATGGCAAAAAAAGAGCCGGCTGAGGTTTTAAAAGTGCTCTATCGTTTGTTAGAAATCATCCGTCATGTCAGCATGATGCTGCTGCCGTACATGCCGCAAACTGCGGAAAAAATTCAAGGAGCACTGAATATATCTCATACAAAATTGTATCCCGACAATATTAATTGGGGCATGCTTAAAGAAGGAACAACCATTGAGAAGGTTGAGGCGTTGTTTCCGAGGACAAGCGCCGAAGCCCCGTAGGGGCGAAGGCGCCTCTGCTTAAAAAGCAGCTCAAAAAGTGTTCACGTGAACATATTACAATATGGAAGCTGTTTTTGGAAATGGCCGAGAAGGGCGATTGCTTCGCCGAAAGGATTTATAAAACTATGCTGCAAATTCATCGGAAGATTCTCCAGTATCCGGCGGTCTAGGAATAGTACTGGGAGTATTTTGGGCTGGAGGAGCTAAATCACCGGCACCAGCACCGGTGGCACCGGTCCCGGCGCCTTCACCACCTAATGCCGGTGCTCCTTCCGCCGCAGGCGCACCCTGATCCGCCACAAATGTAAGATTGATAATAAAGCTGATAATCGAGTAAGAAAGAATGATGAGCAGTAAGCCGGCAATCGCCCACATTAATCCTTTTTTATGTTGCGTTACTTTATCTTCCTGCCCAGCAGAGACCACAAGAAAGAATCCATTTGCCACTATAAAATAAACTGCAACGATACCGGCTATGCCGAGAAGAACGCTGGTAATGCGGAAGACGATATTATTACGGAAACCTTGAATGGAATATTCATAGGTGGGAGTTGTCCTATTTCTATCATCATCAAAAGTAACCGCCCCTTCAGGATACAACAATGGATCCAGACGTGTTTGCGCATATGTAACAATTGGCATCAACATAATGCTCAGCAGGGATATCAAAACTGCAAAATAGAGAAATCTCTTCATTAAAAGTTGAGTTTTAAAATTCCAAATACAATTCCGTATGCAGTCGTAATGAGACCCAAGCCGACACCGGAAAAAATGAGTGCCTTTTTGAACTTAGTAAGCACCTCTTCATTTCCCAAATGCGTTACTAACATCACACCGGAATACACAAAAATGACCGTAGTCAGTGCGCCGGATAGTGCAAAAAAGATACGAAGAACGCGGGGCAAAATATCGTATTTTAAATCTCCGGTTGGCAAGACCTGGCTACCGGCATCGTTTGCACCGACTTGCGGCAAAAGATCTCGAGACTCCACCACGCTCTGCGCCACAACAACGCTTACATTGAAGGCCGCAGCCGCTAAAAAAATTATGGTATTGAATATTTTTTTCATATATTTGAACAGCTTACGAGAGAGGTAAGTTCGAAATAATTGCAACGATGTAGTACGCAAGCATGGCAATTACGAGACCGCCGATTGCCCATCCCACAGTCTTTTTTGCTTTTCCAAGCGCCTCTTCATTACCAACCGCAACGTGCATTTGAATACCGCCGATTATGATAAAAATAACCGCTGCAATTGCCACAATACCCAAAAATCCTTGAATGAAATTCACGGCAAACGTATTGATAACAAAATCCTGCACTGCCTGCTTACTCTGCTGCGTTTCGGGCTGTATACAGGGCAAACCGGGCACACATGGAATTGAGCGCGGACCGGCAGGCTGCGCCATAGCAATAGTCGGAAGCGCTGAAGTCGCAAGCGCTAAATTAAGAATAAATGATTTGAATATTTTTCTCATCCTACAAAGAAGCCGGGATTAATGGTGTAGAGAATCAAAGAAGCCAAAAACAATATCACCAAGCCAACAATCGACTGAAGTACCCGCGTCTTTGCAGAATCTATTTTTGCAGAATCGCCCCCGGCCATAGAAATTTGCACGCCGGAAGCCGTAATAATCAATACTGAAATAATACCCACAACACTCGCAGCCCAGCGATAAATCTTGCCAACGTAGCTGGTAAAAATATCAACACCGCTAACGCCCTCTATGCGGTAGCGAGCGGTACAGGAGACGGTTGGGACATCGTTATATGGTGTCGAGCGCACATCGATATCAAATTGATCTTCAAATGATTGGGAAGTATTTGAATTATTACAGCCAGTTTGCGCAAGATTATTTGCTATTTGTTGTGCCTGATTAAGCCGTGCACGATCTTCCGGCCGAGCTATGGAACGGTTGCGTACGTCATTAAAATTATCACTTTCTCCACCAGCATCACCGGGATCCACAACTTGATCCCACTTAATACAAAAAGCATTTTTATATAATCGCAATGTATTCGTAGTTTGTGATGGAAAAAGTTCTGCAATAACTTGTGGAGGAGGTTGTTCATCGCGATTCAATGCTGGTCCGCTTCCTGCCCAAACAAGTGTCTGATCAACACGCGGCTGATCGGTATTTTCACTTCCTAATTGAATCCCCCAAACTGGTGCATACACAAAATGTTGATTGCTCGGATTTTCGGCACACTCTTTTCGGTCTTGAGCACTAATCATAGTTTGAGTAACATTCGGGAAAGACGTTCCTGGTATGGGATCTATGGTGCCGCCTGCCGTGTTACATCCCTTAATAATCGTACCGGTATTTACTCTATTTGATTTGCTGTCCACACACTGGTCTCGAGAAATGCCCTGATTCTGCTCAGTACACCGCAAAGGCGCATACGAGGGCACCTTGGCACATGCCTGAAACTGAAAGACGCGCACCTCGTCGGGTGTCCCTAACGGCTCGGAATAGTAGACACGGAGATTTTCATCTTCATGTCCGGGTTCGTGAGCAGCAAAAGCTGCAACTCCTCCTAACGTCGAGAGAATTCCAGCAAGCGCGAGTATGGCGAGAAGTTTTTTCATTAAAATAATATTGTCTGCACAAATGAGACAATTAAGAATGAGAAAAAGGCGACAACCACACCGATAATGGCATAGAGCATCGCATTCTTTCCTTTTTCTAAACGGTCCTCTTTGCCTTCAGCAGTAATGAGCAAGAGACCGCCGATAATAAATACAATCAGCGCAACCGAACCGATCAAAAATACCAGCGTATCAATCACGCGAAAGATCACAAAACCTATAAGCCCCTGCGGGTCTTGCGCCGTGCCCACTGCATTGGGATCGGCATTAGGATCATTCGGGATAAAATCGCTCTGGCCTTCGGTACTAAACACATCACCAACATGCACGTGGTCAGGAATTACAACACCCGGATGGGGATGGGCCAACGCTACACCGGCACCAAACGGCACCAGGAGTAAAAACAGCCCAAAACTGATTAAAAATCGCTGCATAATTTGTTTTTATATTTCCTGTTATTCTACCACAATTTACATTTATTGAAAACCCCCCGCCGGTTGATAAAAGCCGTATATAATTGCATTTTCATGCAAGTGTGCTTATAATATGTACGTACGTATTATAGTACTTAACAGAAAACATAATGATTACCATAACCACTACAGATGCTCGATCTAATCTCTTCAAGATTGTAAAGAAAACTGCCAAAGGTCATGTTCCCACCAAAATTTCCTCGAATGAGGGGAATGTTATTTTGATTTCGGAAGATGATTACGAAAGTCTTCTGGAGACTGCTGAACTTTTGTCCATTCCTGGATTTAAAGAGTCTATTGCTAAATCTGATAAAGAGATTAAAAAAGGTGATATGTATAGTTTTGAAGAAACCTTTAAGGATTAATGAAAAAATACAACGTCCTTTTCACAAAGCAGGCCATGAAGGATGCAAAAAGTCTTTCGCCTAAATTGAAGAAGAAACTTCAGGACATTTTAATGGAAGTTGTTCTTGAGGATCCGTCTTGTGGAAAAAAATTAGTTGGCGATCTGAAAGGCAATTTTTCTTATCGCATTGACCTCAAAAACCGTATTGTTTACAGCGTGGATAAAAAGAAAAAAATCGTTTATATTAAGCGGGCAAGGACTCATTATGGTGACTGAACTACTCCTTGCCAACGTAAATATCCCGTGGCTTCGCGCCTTGCGCAGGACCGATGAGGCCGTTCTCTTCCATCTCATCGAGAATTCGCGCAGCCCGCGCATAGCCAACTTCCAAGCGGCGCTGCAACAATGAGGCCGAAGCTTTTCGCGCGCTTACGACCAATTCGACCGCCTTCTCATACAACGGATCGTTACCGCTACCTCCGCCGCCGATTGCAGCCGCACCCTTTGTAGGCAGACCTTGTACATCGGCATTTGCAGTTTCCATAGAGGTAATACTCTCGTCGTACTCGGGCTCAACGGTTAACTTTACGCGGTTAGTTACGCGCTCAATTTCTTTAGTAGATAAATAAACACCCTGAACGCGCATCGGCTTACTTACATCGGCGCACATAAAGAGCAAGTCACCTTGCCCCAACAAATCTTCTGCTCCAATGCTATCGATAACCGTTCGCGAATCCACACCGCTTGTTACTGCATACGAAACACGCGCCGGAATATTCGCTTTAATCAAACCGGTAATAACATTTACCGACGGGCGCTGCGTTGCAATCATCAAGTGCATACCAACCGCACGCGCCATTTGTGCAATGCGGCAGATCGATGCCTCTACGGCTTTTCCGGCTGCCATCATCAAGTCGGCCAGCTCATCGATCACAATCACAATCTTTGGAAACTTCTTCTCGATTTTAGGATCGGCATTGTACTCATCAATATTTTTATGACGCTCTTCTGCCAGAGCAATGTAACGGCGGTTCATCTCTGCAACCGCCCACTTCAGAGCAACAGTCGCCTTCTCTACATCCGTAATTACAGGACACAACAAGTGCGGAATCGAGTTGTAAGCATTCAACTCAACGCGCTTAGGATCGACCATAATAAATTTCAAGTCGCTCGGATCGTTCTGATACAGAAGCGAAACCAAAAAGCTGTTCATACCAACCGACTTACCGGCGCCGGTGGCACCCGCTATAAGCATGTGCGGCATCTTTGCTAGATCGATAACCACCGGTTTACCGCTTACATTGCGGCCCAAAGGCAAACGCAAATTCGTTCCTTCTTTATCCTTCCACTGCTTGCTTGTCAAAATTTCGCGCAAACGCACGGTGTACCGTTTATCGTTTGGAATCTCGATACCAACAAGCGCCTTGCCCGGAATCGGTGCCTCGATACGAATCGAACTCGCTGCAAGCGCCATGGCCAAATCGCTCTTTAAATTTGTAATTTTAGAAAGCTTCACACCGTCGTGCGGCTTAAGCGCATACTGAATAACGGTCGGCCCAACGTGCACCTCGGCCATACTCACCGGAATTCCAAACTGCTCGAGTTTTTCGCGGATTAACTCTGCATTCTCTTTTAAAACATCATCTTCTACTCCCTCGCTTACCTCAGTTTTTTCTAACAAATCCAGTGTTGGGAACTCCCACTCTACCTGGTCGTCTTTATCCGATTGCAGCGGAGCTTTCTCGTCTCTATTTGCACTTGCAGCAACTGCAGCTACAGCCGCCTCTTCATCTTCTTCAGAAATTGGCTGGGGCTTCATGATCGTCATCTCTTCTTCCTCTTCTTCATACTCTTCTGCTTCTTCTTCCTCCTCCTCCTCCTCTTCTTCATCTTCATCGTCAACATTAATTACATTGCCACGGGCACGGCGTTTTTGAATACTAATTTCTGGCTTAGCTTTCTTCATGAGCTCCATGAGCGAGAGCTCAAACGTGAGCAATACACCAACAATGAGGGCGGCAAAAAAGATGATGCTGGTGCCAAGATTGCCAAAGCGAAGCGCTGAACGAAAAATAAAGTTAGTTACAAAACCCACATATCCGCCATAGAGACCTGCCTGGGCCGACTCCAAAAGATCGGTAATTGGTACTGATAAGTGAAAAATCGAGAGTACAGAGCCAAAGAGCAGCAAAAGCCCCGTAATGCGGGCAATAGTAAAGGGCGATTTTTCAGAGAAAAAGAGCGTGAGGGAGATGCCAAAAAAGGCTATAGGCACCAGATGAATGCCAAAGCCAAATAAAGGCCGCAAAAAGCCGTGGATCCAGTCCCCTACAATTCCTAAATGCCCATAAATCGAGAGCATAAAGAGAAATGAGAGCGCCAGATAGACGACTGCAGTAATTTCTCGTGCAACCTGTGACTCCACCTCAAATTTAATATTCGAGCGGCGGCTTCTTCGGGATGCTGTAGTTCTTCGGCTGGAAGAAGCGGCAGGATAACCTGTTAACAGGCTCCACAGCGTACTTTTTGTTGTTTTTCTGCGGCGTCTGGGCATATATCAGGTGAGATTATAGAGGGATAGATATGATATGTCGACACTTGCATAAATTATAAATTTATGGCATAATGTTATTAACTAGTATTTAAAACAAAAAATAAATATGCAAAAACGTGCAAAGTTTATCGTCGCAGTTATTATTCTTGTCTTGTTACTTGCTGCCGCGCTTATGAGCCGGAGCGAGTTAAACCAAGGCTCATTATATCGCTTACAATGGGGCGGTGCACAACTTGATGATGGCAAAGGCCGCGTACAGTTTCAGCTAGATGACGGCAAAGGATTTTCCGGCAGCCGTTCACGCCTTCAACTCGATGACGGCAAGGGCCGCAGCTGGGGATATTAATCCAAAAGCAAAATAATTATTTTCTAATTCTTTTCATATGTCTAAAGGAAGTAAAATCGGTATCGGATTGGGAGTTGTTGTACTAGCGGTAATTCTTTTTGCCGGCAACAGCTCGCTTAATAAAGGTAGCCTTAAATTTCTCTCTTCGCAGCCTACATATGATGTAGAAAGCACTCCGGCGAAATCAGGTAAATTTTCAAAATTTTCTGATAAAAAGGCGCCCGCACCAGCTCCGGCTAAAAAACCGGCTGCACCCGCTCCGGCACCTACACCTGCACCAAGTACATCATCTGACTTAGTTGCATTCCTTGGCTTCCCTGCTGCTCCATACCAAGCCGGAGCACTACTTGAATTCCGTGGCACTATTGCCAATGTCGGTACAGTACATCATGCTGGAATTCCAAATACTGGTCTTCGATGGAAGGTTACACAAGGGAGCCGCGTTGTTGAAGAGCGCGCTGGATACAATGCAATCGATCTTGCTCCAGGTGCCAATACTTTACGAACATTCCTGTATCGCTTTCCAAACCTTGGCACATATAATGTAGAAGTTTGTGTAGATTATGAGAATCGCGTGAGCGAAACAAATGAGACAAATAACTGTATGGCGAGCGATATTACTTTGAGTTCTTGGTATTAAGATAGCTGCAAGTTAAGCAACAAAAAGGCCGTCCTCATACAGAAGGCGGCCTTTTTTAAATGTGTTACACTGGCGCCACAATAATTTGAATTCATTTATGGTGAGAACACGATACGCACCATCACCGACCGGCTTTCTACACATTGGCGGATTGCGCACCGCGCTCTACAGTTATCTCTTTGCGCGCCAGCATAAGGGCAAGCACATTTTGCGTATCGAGGATACCGATCAAAAGCGCGAGGTCGAAGGCTCTACCGAGAATTTAATTAAATCTTTAGCGTGGGGCGGCGTTGAATTCGATGAAGGCCCGCATCTTGGGGGCGACTACGGTCCATACATTCAGTCGCAGCGCACCGAAATATATAAAAAATATGCGATGCAGCTGCTTGAGTCATACAAAGCATACCCTTGTTTTTGTACGCCGGAGCGACTGCAGCAGATGCGCGAAGAGCAGCAGGTAAAGAAGCTGCCGCCGATGTACGACAAAACGTGCCGACGTATCAGCACCGAAGAAATGAAAGAAAAGCTGGCAGCCGGTGTACCCTATGTGGTGCGGCAAAAGATGCCGGAAGATCTAGAACTGGCCGAATTCCACGACTTAATCCGCGGCGATCTCGAATTTAAAATCGCACTGCTGGACGACCATGTGCTCATGAAGTCCGACGGCTTTCCAACCTATCATTTAGCAAACGTGGTGGACGATCATCTTATGGAAATCACGCACGTGATTCGGGGTGAGGAGTGGCTGCCCTCGGCGCCCAAGCACGTTCTTTTGTATCAAGCTTTTGGATGGAAGGCTCCTGAGTTTGCTCACCTTCCACTCATTTTAAATAAAGACCGCAGCAAACTTTCTAAGCGGCAAGGCGATGTAGCGGTCGAAGATTATATGAAGGCTGGTTATACACCTGAGGCGGTGGTGAATTTTATTGCGCTGCTTTGCTGGCATCCCGGCGAGGGCGAGACACAAGAAATTTTCAGTATGGACGAGCTGATCGAGCGCTTTCATATAGAAAAAATACACAAAGGCGGCGCGGTATTTGATCGTGAAAAATTAGACTGGATTCAGTGGCAGTGGCGCAGGCGCAAATTTGAGGAAGATCCGCGGCAAGAAGGAGAGAAATTGGTTGCCTTGGTGCAAGAGTATATTCCCGACGAGTGGCGTACAGACCGGCTCTATTTGGAACGGGCGCTCAAAACCGTGAAAGAAAAAATCCTCCAAAAGCCGCAAGAAGTGCGCGGACACATAGAATTCTATTTTAAAGAAAATGTCGATGTGAATCCCGAACTATTAACCCACCAAAAATTAAAGGTAGATATGGAGGTTGCGGCGCGCTCGCTGCGAGCCGCGCACGATGCACTGGAAAAATTTGACGACTACGAATATGAAGAAAAAATAAAAGATTGCTTGTCCGGCGTGGTAAGTGAATTGGGCGTGAAAAACGGCCAAGTCTTTTGGCCGGTACGCTCCGCCCTTACCGGCGAGCAGTTTTCACCGGGAGTTTTTGAAGTCATTTGGGTGCTGGGCAAAGAAAAAACCCTGCAGCGGCTCCAGGAAGCCTTGGCCAAAATTTCATAGTGGCGTCAACGGATTTTGTTTGAGCTTGGCCAAAAGTTCATGTAGAGAAGGTGTAGTGGTACACCGTTATTTCCCCCAACACCGGCCACGCCAGCTTTATACACGCCCGTGATTGCGGGCGCGTCTTTTTGTATCTTTACCTCTCCCCAACAATGCGCACTTCAGGCAACAAAGGCTTTAAACGTTTTTTGGCTCTCTTTTTAGCTGTATATCTCACACTGGCTCCACTAGGGCAAATTGCTCTGGCACAAGAAGGACAAGAGAAATCACCGGCTCCCAAAATCCGGCGCATTTCCGTTGAAGAGGCAAAGAATAAAATTGCAGCGGAGAGTGATGTAGAGCAAAGTGGCGACTCGATTTTGAATGCAGCCGGCGGACTAGAAGGTGTCACATTTCAAGAACAAGCAGAAGCACAACCGCCCAAGGATGAGGAAGGATACTACATTCGCGATGAATACACCGATGTCTTGGATCTAGGCGAAAATGAGCAACGATTAAAAATTTACTCATATCCGCGGCCGCTCTATCGCGATGAACAAGGTCACTTACATGTGCGTGAGCCCGGCTGGAATCTCTTTGATGTAGAAGATGCCTCCCGATTGAACCAATCCGAAAACGGCGGCTACACTTTTCAAACTCCTAATACCATCGGCGAAACCGTTGGCATTCAAAGCGGTGCACTGGAGTATGAAAACAGCGGACAGTTTGTCGCAGCAGAAACAGAAAACTTCAGGCAAGAAACCGAAGACGGCAATTTAGAGCGAGTCTCTATTTATGAAAATATCTATCCAAATATCGATGTTCAATTTAATGATGTAAAACAGTACCGCTATAAAAGTATTATTCTCAAAGAAGCGCCTAAAAACCTCGACAAATCCGATGCATTGATCTTTTGGGAAACATACAATCTTCCGGAAGGAACAACCGTAGAAACCGATGAAGGGCCGATTACCGGAGAAGAAATCGAGATAAAAAATTCCGCGGTGTACATTGCACTTGCAGACGGCAATACCTTTACCATAGGTTCGGCTCTTGTTTTTGATGCGAGCGACAGCGATGCATCGCGCGAAGATCTTCCGCAGATTTTGCACTGGAATAAAGAAGAAAATCTTCTGCAAATCGGCATTAAAATCGGTGGACAATATTTGCATGACAGCGCCCGTGTGTATCCGGTTACCATTGATCCGGTTTATTATTACTGCCAAGGCAGCAACCGAACAAATTGTTCAATTACAGATTTATATCTGCGCTATTTAATAAGCAGAGACACCACTCGTCCGGACTTATGGGTTGGCTATTATAACGATAATGGAAGCCCTGCAACCAGACATCCGGTCATTAAATTCAATATTAACTACCCATCAAACATAAGCAGTGTACGCACTGCAAATGTATGGCTAACAGCATCATCTACACGCGGAGCGGGAACATATAACGGCAGCGTTAATACGCAAGCATATCAAATTCGTGATAGCTGGACCACGAGCAATATTACGTATAACGCAATTCGTGGAAATCTTTTAGCTTCGGGCGGACAACGAAGTATTGAATACAATTCGAATAACGGCCTATATAGCTGGGATATTTTAAATATGGTGAATCATTGGATCAGCACGCCGTCACAAAATTACGGCTTATTAATCGAGCCTCTTCCCCGCTGGACAAGTGGCACTATTCCATCCTGGCCCAATCGTCTCTATGTTTTTTATTCTTCGCGAGATTCACAAAATCGCGGGCCGTATATGGTCGCCGATATTTTGACCAATAACATGCCGGATCTAACCGGTAATGGCAGCAGCATCGACAGCGACAACACAAAACACCCGGGAGAATTTGTTACCACAACAATACGTGTGCGTAATGATGGAGGAGCAGCATCTAATAGCGGCAGAGTTTCAATCTATATGAAGCAAGGTACGCGCGTTTTTGACAGTCAATACGAAGTTGCTCGGGCGAGTTATAATTCAATTCCAGCGGGAGGTACATTTTCGCAGCAAGTCTCGTGGCAACTGCCGCACGATATGCCTAGCGGTGATTACTGGGTCTATTTCTGGATAGATTCACTCTATCAAACGAGCGAGAGCGATGAAGGCAATAATCGCTTCTTTTTCTCAAGTCAAAAAAATGTGAGTCCGGGCGCTGATTTAACAAAGCGAACAGATTCAGCAGGCTCATTAACTCCGGCCCCGGGAGATACGATCAATTATTCAATTACACTTGAAAATACGAGCACAAGCCAAGTTGAATCCGGCGGCGGACGCGTACGCGTCTACTTTAAAGAAGGGACCGTAAGCTATTCGAGTGCCTATGAAATAGACTCTTTTGGTTATGCTGCCAGAAGTCCAGGGGCAAGCTTAACATCGAATCGCAGCTTTGTGGTGCCTTCAAATACTTCTCCAGGAAATTACAAATTATACTATTGGATTGACGCGGATGGAGAGACCAATGAAACCGATGAATCCAATAACCAATTTGAGTGGAATATTACGGTACAGAATAATAATAATGATGTCCGCGCCAATAATCTCAATGTAATTCATCAAACACGCATTCATAGCGTTGGCGATCGCTTACAAATCAGTGCTGATCTCCAAAATGTTGGAGGCGCAATTAACGATGTGCCGTACCGCATCGTTCTGCGAGATATTAATAATTCAAGCATTCAATTTCCCTTAACAAATCTCAGCCCGTCAAATATCGATTTTGGTGCCAATTTTAATGGAACCATGACCTTATTTGGCAACATTCCGAGTAATACCACGGTCGATCGTGATTACGATGTACGAATTACACTGGATCCGAATAACACTATTAACGATACGAATCCCGCCAACAATTCAATCACGGAAAATAATTCGGTTCGCGTTGTAAGTGCTCTTACAGATTTAAGCGTCCGAGATGCCACATTACAAACCACTGGCATACGAAATCCGGACGATTGGCTTAGCGTGCAAGTCCGCATGAGAAATGAAGGAACCGTGGATGCGAATAACATTCAATATCGCCTGTATATGCGCGATGTTGTAACGAATTCTCTATACCCACTGGATCCCCTTTCGCCATTGACGGTAAGTCTTAATGCAGGCGCAGATGTATATCGCACGGTTAATGGTGTCATCCCAACTAATGCACCGTACTACCGTAATTATCTCATAGAGGTAGGCATAGATCCAAACCAACAGTTCAATGATCCAACTTTTTCGAATAATACTACACGCACTACCAATAGCTTCTACCTCGAACCAACCAACTACGGAGGAGGAGGCGGCGGCGGTACTCCCCCGCCGAGCACGTGTAATGTGCGCGGACTGCTCGATACCGACTGTGACAACTATGCGGACTTGGAAGAAAAAACGGGCGGAACAAATGTGAGCGGAACGCAGACGCTCAATCTCTACGATACTGATTATCGCAGCTATTTAGCGACACAGACGGATCACCGTTCCGGTACCTACGGCGCGGATCCGGTAAATCTCCGAACCGGCGCATTTGAATTTACCCAAACCGACTTTGAGCTGCCGGGCCGCGGCATGCACTTAAATTTTGAGCGAACATATAATAGTACCGTACCGGACTTTATTAACCGGCTCGGCTTTGGCTGGAACTTCTCATACAACACCTACTACTTCCAAGATCCGGCGACTTCGAATGTGCTGGTGAATTTGGGCAACCGGCAAAGCGCGCTCTTTACCTTTGACAGCGGAAGCGGAACATTTATTCCACCGATTGGGGTAGATGCAACGCTCAGCGGAAATGCAACATCCGGCTTTACGTACCGCACATTGGATGCCATTGAATACCGCTTCAGCCGTGTTGTGTCCGGTGCCATGGGCGTACTGGAATCGGTTGTCGATTCAAACGGCAATACCACGCAGCTGAATTACACTAATGTCCGCGACGTTCCCCTGCTTACTTCAGTTGCAGATCCATCCGGACGAATTGTGCAGCTGAGTTATGGCGACGCAACCGATCCGATTCGCTGGGATAAAATTATCCGGCTTGAAGAAACCGTGAATTCTACAAGTGCGGAGCGACGCATTGTAATCTATACCTACGATGAAAATGGCGATTTAATCCGAACATCCAGCACGCGGGCATTCCAAGGCAATGTTGAAAACATTGTGCGCAACTTTACCTACGACGGCAACCACCGTATGCTCACGTATACCGATCCGCGCGGGACGATTTTGACCAACGAATACGACAGCGACGGACGTGTTATCCGCCAGTACGAATTCAATCCCGATGTCGATGCAAGTGCACCTGGACGCCGCGTGTACGAACTCGATTATATTAACGGTGCCTACGCGCCCGCTCCAACGGCTGTGCGCTGCACGCTTGTTCGCAACTTCCGCGATGCAACGAATTTCTACACGACACGCCAATGCTACAACAGCAATGAACTGGTTGTATTAGATGAAGATGGAGCAAACAATCGCACATCATACTCATACAACGGAGACGGCATGGTTATTTCACGCACCGATCCAAACGGCAACGTTTCTACCTACGGATACGATGCCCGCCGCCGAATGACCTTTGAAAACATGCCGGATATTTCTGATCACGCCGGACGCAATGTTCGCAAAACTACCAACTACTCGTATGAAGATACGTTTAACCGCATGACGCTGCGTGAAGAAGTAGTGCGTGATTTAGATGCAAATGCCGTAGTAGTGCAACGGCGCAATACGTACAGCATCGATTCCAATAACGGAAACATTCTTGCAATCGCGCGCTCGCTCACGTCCACGCTTAATGCCACAGAAAACTTTACCTACGATTCATTCGGCAATGTCCGCACACACACCGATGCGAACGGAAACACCACAACCTATACATACGATACCGGCGGCAACTATCTGCTGAGCGAGTCGATTGCAAATGTCACAAAACAATATCAGTACGATATCTACGGAAACCGCACGCGCTATACATCGCCACGGCAAAATGTAACGAATTTTGTCTATGACACGCATGGCAACGTCCGCTCAAAAACACTGCCGGCCAACGGCGGCACCTGGACGTACGAATACGATGAAGAAAATCATCTGATTCGCCAGACAGACGGGCTTGGAAGAGTCACTGAGTGGAGTTATCTCAGAAACATTCCGGCTAGTGTCGCGAGCATTACAAAGAAAGGTATCGGTGGAAATATCGGCTTGCCTGTTATACCTCCGGACGATTATATCGGCGATATTGTGCAGCGCTTCGAGTATGATTTTGTGGGAAATAAAGTCCGCGAAATCAATCCGCGCGGCATGACAACAACTTTCACATACGATGCTGCGAACCGGATTATTACGCAAAGCGATCCCTTCACCACCGTCAACTATACCTACGACGCCAACAGCAACATCACGCGGGAAACAAATTCAGCAAGCCAGCGGACGGATTTTGTCTATAACAGTTTGAATGATCCAACCAGCATCCGGCGCTATATCGATGCAACAAACTTTGTAGAAGAGCGGCTCGCTTACGACGGCTTGGGACGCACTATTATTCAAACCGACGGGCGCAACAATACCGTTACATCCGCATACGACTTAGGCGACCGGCTCCTTTCGGTGCGCGATGAGGAAAATCAAGAGACGCGCTACACCTACGACAATAACGGCAACCGCTTAAGCGTGCGCGACAAAAACGGCAACTCAACAACCTACGAATATGATGCGCTGAATCGCATTATTCGAATGGTCAATGCAGACAACAAGATCACTACGACCGAGTACGACACCGACAGCAATGTTGTTCGCGTTGTTGACCGTATGAATAGTGACGGCACTCAGAACACGCACGTCATGACCTATGAATACGATGCACTGAATCGTATGACGCGCGATATCGATGCGCTCAACAATGATATGGTCTACACCTACGATGCCATTGGTAACCGCCTCTCTTCCCAAGACAAAGAGGGCAACATCACGCGCTTTGAATACGATGTCTATCACCGGCTTATCCGGCAAATCGATCCGGCAAATCAGACAACTCACTTTATTCGCGATGAGAACGACAATATCATTCAGGAATTTTATCCGGACGGAACTGTTCTCACCCGCGTTTTTGACAGCAAGGGACGTATGACTTCGCTAACCGATGAACTCGCCGGCCAGCGCGTATATACCTACGATGCTGCTGATAATCTTCTCACCGAGCGGGACAAAAACAACAATACAACAACATTTGCATACGATGGATTAAACCGGCTGCGGAGTGAGCGGAATGCGAACAATGTCACAACAACCTATACCTACGATGCGAATGGCAACCGGCTCACAGAAACTACAAATGCAAAAGTGCGCACCTGGACATACACGCCGCGCAATCAAATTGCAACGATGAGCGAAGGCGGTCAGCAGCTCATGCAGTACAGCTATGACGCAAATCAAAATATTACACGCACAGTTGACGGCGAAGGCAACGAAATTACCTACAGCTACGACGCGCTCAACCGGAACATACAAAAAACTTTGCCGGGTACAATCACCGTCACCTACACCTACGACAACTGGGACAACACCACGCGCACCGGCGATCCGAATCTCGACACCTCCCGCACCTTTGACCTCTTGAACAGAGTTACCAATGAAGAACTGACGTTCGCGCGTCTGCCGGGCCGGACCTACACCATTGCCCGCACGTACGATGCAAATGGCGACATGACCAGCATTACCGATGCAGCGGGACGGCGCTTTAATTACACCTACGATGCACGGCGGCTCATGCAAACCGTAGCGTTCAATACAACCACTCTCGCAACGTATGCCTATACCAACATGCAGCGGCCGGCCACAGTAACATACGGCAACGGCGTTACAAGCGCACTCACCTATGACGAACTGAATCGCGTTACCGAGATTAATCTTCAAAACAGCCGCGGCACTTCTCTGCTCCGTCATCAATACGCATACGATGCAGAGAGTAACCGCACGCGCTTAATTGAAGATGCTACGCGCACGATTACGTACCAGTACGATCCGCTGCATCAGCTTATTGCTGTGGATTACGATAACATTCCGGGCACCGGCAACGATATTAGTTACGCCTACGATTCGTGGGGCAACAGAACAAACTACCGTTCGCCGTTTACCAGCGTTGCTTCAACATACGCCGGCGATTCCCAGCGGCTTGCAACAATGGCATACAACAACGGCAAGCTCGCGGTAACGGTTACGCACGACGCAGACGGAAATCTCACACAAGAGTCATTTGCGCGCCACGGCATTACAACGCGCAGCATCGATTACACCTACGATGCAGAGCATCGGCTCACTGCAATTCAATACGCATACAATCGTCCGGCTTTCTTGCCCGCACTGCCGGCTGAGAGCGTCAACTATGAATATGAAGACAGCGGCAACCGTATTCGCAAAGAAGCAAACGGCGCAATTACCTACTATATAAACAGCGGCATCAAAGTTCTGAACGAACTCGCGGCAAACGGCAATCCAAGCAAGAGCATTGTGCAAGGATTAGATCAAGTTGCAGAGATAGATGTGGCCGGCACAATTACTTACCTGCATCAGGATGTGCTCGGCTCGACCATGGTCGTGACCGACAGCACCGGCGCGCCGGTGCAGCGCTACGAATACGCGCCGTTCGGCGAAACTATCGGCGCGGACGGCAACACTCCGACGAACTACCAATTCACCGGCCAAGAAGCCGACACCGAAAGCGGCCTCATCTACATGAATGCGCGCTACTACAATCCGCGCACCGGACGATTTTTGTCGCAGGATGTTATAAAGACCGGAACCGGTAATGTTCTTGATTACAATCCATACATCTATACCTTAAATAATCCGTTACGCTTTGTAGATCCGACTGGATATTTCAGTTTTGATTTATTTTGGACGGGTACAAAACAAGCTACTTTTGGTGCATTGAATACAGTCTTTGGCGGAGCTGAAGTAATTGCTGGCGGAGCTATGTCCAGCACTCTTTTAGGTGCCGTTCCAGGAGTGCCGTTAATGGCGCTTGGCGGGAACAATGTGGTAGCAGGCACAACAGAAGGAGCAAGCGGTGCCGTAAATATTTGGAACAGTATTTTCAATGACGAAGCGGCCGCTGTAGATTACACCTACAACCCCGCGCACGAAGCAATTGATGCGTTAACGGAAACTAATACAACTACAAATACTGCAGCACACATTAGTTATGATGTTGTAGATATTATTGCCGGAGGGGCCGGCATTAAAAAAGGAGCTTCGCTTGGCATTAGCAAAATTGAGGGAATAATTTCTGGAAGTGGCCGCGGTGGTGCTGCAATAGGTGCAACAGGTGTTATTGGAGAGAATGCACTAAGTAAACTCGGAGGTGCACCTCAAGTATTCACCAAAACTACACAAGGACGGCGATATATCGATCAAGTTATTCAAGGCATTGCTCACGAATCAAAAGTCGGATATGTTTCAGGTTCAAAGGCTGCAAAACAAATTGCAAAAGACAAAGAAATCCTTGCATCGGGCAAATACAGCGGATATGTCTGGGATTTTTTCCGCAGTCCAGTAACAGGAAAAATCGGCCCAAGCAAGCCTATTCAAAATCTGCTTAATGAAGCCGGAATTGTTACTAGAATGCACAATCATGCTGGAATTGTTAATTCCGCGATCGGAGCTGGGGTAGTGAACAAGGTATTCAACATTTACCATCAATCAACGAATAACTACAGCGACAATAAATAAATTTACATGTACGAAATTATCGCACCGCCATTTACATTAGAATTTCGCAAAATGAGTACTAAAGAATTAAAACAGTACTATGAATGGTTTATGAATGAAAAACCAAAACGCTTAAAATTATTAGATGAGGCTATTAAATCTACGAAAGGATTTGAAAAATGGAATAATGATTTTTCGGTCGACTCACTTACTTCTTTAGGGAAATGGATTACAGCAACAAAAAAGAGGAAATTACTCTCCGGCGATTTAACAAATGAGACATTTTCTCATGCTATTGATGCTGCAATGTATTTTGGCGATGTCCTCATTCGGACCAATAATAATCTCACCTGGCATCACAATATTAATACTGCAAAAAATGATGCTGATTATGGACAACCTGTAGTTACACGCAACAGCAAAATACCGTGTAACCCGGTTCAACTATTAGTTGCCTTTTCGTATGGTCTCTTTGAAGGAACTAAAAAAGACACAGACCTTATCAAAACTTTTCAATATTGGGATAAATCTTTTAGAGATTCTTAAACACGCCTATATGCCATTCAAAAAATATATCTCAGTAATTCTAGTAATTGCATTCTTATTACCCTCCCTCGCTCACGCCCAGGAACTCCCCGAGCTTCCTGAAAATCAGCAGGACATTGTGCAGCCCGCACCGCGCTATATATCATTTTTTGAGCGTATTTTAAGAATATTTTTAGGGCCGCGGCAGCGGTCGCAGTCTGTTGAAACTCCGGTATTCCCGCCAGCCCCGCAACAAGGCGAATTCATTTCTCTCGGCTCGCTGCGTACAGAAAGTCCGTACGCCAAAGCGTTTGGCGTGAATGCGAAACGGCAAATCGTTGGCATGAGCATGACAGACACCAAAACAGCGGCGCAGGCTTTTCTATGGGAAAACGGAACGATGCATGAGCTGCCGGGACTGCACGCAAATTCGCACGCGGTTGCGCAAGCTATTAATAATTCGGGCGTGATTGCCGGATTTGCAGGAGATGGCAAAAATCTGATCCCCGCACAAGGCGGGGATGCACCCGACCGTGCGGTACAGTGGCGCAATGGAAAGATCGAGCGGCTTCCGCTGCCCGCGGGCTACATTGAAAGCCGCGCATACGATATTAATGACCGGGGAGATATCACTGGCGACATTTCCAATACTACAGAAACGCAGGCCGTCATTTGGGAAGCTGGAAAAACGCCGCGCGTGCTTGGCACACTTGGCGGAACGCAAAGTGTAGGGCTGCGAATTCTTTCGGATGGACGCGTACTCGGCAACTATCGCACCGCACAAGGCGTATTACAAAATTTCATATTCGACAATAATCAAATGCGCGACTACACCGGATATCTCCTGCCAAATCCTGCTGAACAGTGGGCACACACCTTTGGCCGCTTTTCCTTTGAAGGAGGATTATTCGATGCAAATGGATATCTCCCGGAAAATTCACCGTGGCAAATTATGAATATTGAACGGGTATATCCCAATGGCGACCTTGTCGGCTTTGGAACTCACCGAAAAAATGGAGGAACTGTTGCGATCTTTTTAAACAATCCAAATCTTTCTCAATCATCTAACCCATAGTCCCCATGGTTACCTTGTTCCGCCGAGTAACACTTCTCATTATCAGCAGCGCACTTCTCTTTCTCAGCGCGGGCACAGCAAGTGCACGTGACGCGCACTTTCAGCCGGCGCGCGGCGAACTTCTTACAACTACTGTCGGCATTGAGCGCGTTGTTGTCTCTGAGGAAGGCACGCTCACGCTCTTTCATGAGAGCGGTGATGTTGCCCCGAACTATCCCCTCTTACTGCCGAATGATGGGCTCTTTGTCTCATCGCCGCTCGTGCTCGATATAAACGGAGACGGCGCGAATGAAATTATTGTTATTGGACGGGATGGAGCAGGAGCACATACGCTCTATGCATATAGAGCAGATCAAACATTACTCGGATCGGCATCGATCACGGGAACTATATATTATGATCCGGTAGCATTGGGACAGTCTGTTGTAGTTGCTACAGTGAGCGGCACCATTGTGCGATTTACATTCCAAAACGGCGCCTTTACATCGGGCACACTCTTCTCGCTTGGAGAAACTGCAGGCGTAACGTTTACCGGTGCACAACAAGCAGTGGTCAATCTTCCGGCACGGAATCAGCTCCACGTCTATGAAGAAAACAGCGGTACATGGAGCCGGTCGAGAATCATCGGAACGAACGAGCCGATTATCTATCCGGTGGAACTCAACAGCACAGGCACAACGCTTTATGGCGTAAACCGCCTCTACCAAATTGAGGCAATTGACTTTGCAACAGCGCAGCAACAAAGCGGATTCCCAGTTACCACGACAAGTGCACCGCTTGATACACCCGTAGTTACAGAACTGGATGCAAACAGTGCAGGCGATGAAATCGCGATATCATTATTGGACGGTTCTACGAATGTTATGACCGCACAAGGCGGCGTCTCGGCTTTTCCGGTTCAGCGCGGCAGCATTGGAGAGAGCGCAGTTATTATGGCAGCGCCCGGCAACGGCAATCTCTTTGTAAGTATCGGCGCATCCGCTGGCCGGCTCATGACGTCTGTCGGAGAAACAATCGCCTCTTCATTCAGCCGCATTAAATTTGCACTCGGTGTTACTCCTCCAACCGTTTCTGCGGTCACTGCACCGGAAATTCTTTGGGAAGCTCAGCCGAACTTTGCATTAACAGCACGCGCCGCAGATACCACG
>Ga0210019_1001668_pt1 | contig 23143 bp, 24 predicted proteins | sample CryGeyCG2114_020_2_FD_183969 | JGI IMG/M metagenome (GOLD analysis project Ga0210019, IMG submission 183969) | Groundwater microbial communities from aquifer - Crystal Geyser CG11_big_fil_rev_8/21/14_0.20 (SPAdes) (version 2) | ecosystem: Environmental > Aquatic > Deep subsurface > Groundwater ...
AGCCGATTGATAAAGATTTAATTATTAAGTGTGCTAAAGAGACAGGGGCAATTGTTACATCTGAAGAACACTCGATAATTGGCGGGCTAGGGAGCGCGGTGGCTGAAGTGATTGTGGAGAACGCGGTTGTGCCGATGGCCAGGGTAGGGATGCGGGACACTTTTGGTGAGTCTGGTAAGCCGGACGATTTATTAGTTAAGTATGGTTTAACAACTGAAGAGATTGTTTCCTCTGTTAAACATGTTTTAGAGCGCAAAAAATGAAAAGGCCTGCCTGGGATGAATACTTCTTAAAGATTACAGCCGATGTTTCCGAGCGTGCCACCTGTGTTAAGCGCAAAGTTGGCGCGATTATTGTTAAAGATAATCGAATTCTTTCTACTGGTTACAACGGCACCCCCAAAGGTTTTAAACATTGCGAAGAGCTCGGTTGTTTGCGCAAAGAGATGGGGGTTCCATCCGGTCATCGTCACGAACTCTGTAGAGGACTTCATGCCGAGCAAAACGCGATTATCCAGGCTGCTGTCCATGGGGTCAAAATTGAAGGCGGTACTTTATATTGCAATTATCAGCCCTGCGTTATCTGCGCCAAGATGATGATCAATGCCGGTCTTAAGAAATTAGTTTACACTGGCGGCTATCCAGATGAGCTGGCCAAGCAGATGCTGGATGAGAGTAAGATACAAATAGTACATCATAAATAAAGGTCAAATCACAGCCCTCACCCAGTTTTTCTTTTTTGTGGAGTTTTTTATTTTTGGCCCTCTCCCAAGGGGCGAGGGCGAAGCTTACCCTCTACCTCTGGGAGAGGGTGAAAGAAATTTAAGCTATAGGCAAAAACAAAAGAGTGGGTGAGGGCATTAGAGATAACTTGATTTACCAGTTTTTCTCTTCTATAATTGCTCCAACCATGTTTAAGTTTTTACTAGGAGGTCACAAGATGAAAATCGGCTTTTTAGGCCCAGAAGGGACGTTCTCTGAAGAGGCGAGCAAGCTTTATCTTAAGAAAGTAAAAGACAAAACAGAGCTAATTGCTTTTTCTACTTTTCATGATATTTTATTTGCTGTGGATGCTGGTAAGATCCATGAGGGGATTGTGCCGATTGAGAATTCAACTGAAGGGACCATAGGGATTGTTCCTGATATGTTGGTCAAAGATGTTGACCTCATGATCAAGCAAGAGCTGGTTTTACCTGTTTACCACTATTTAATTGCCCAGCCTGGGATTAAGCTCTCTGACGTAACTGATATTATTTCCCATCCCCAGGTCCTTGACCAGTGCAAAGATTATTTAAGAAAGAAATTTCCCAAAGCCAAGCTCCATATGTCCTACAGCACCTCTGATGCCGTACGCCAGGTAGCGACTTCACTTGGTGAAAGGGTGATTGCCCATGGTAAGGTTAAAGGGTCTGTTTTTGCCGCTATCGGCAACAAGGGGACAGCCGAGCTGTATAAGCTGAAAATCCTGGCCGCGAAAATTAATGCTAAAGATAATAAAACCAGATTTGTTGTTCTGGCTAAAAATGATGCTAAACGTTCAGGAAAAGATAAGACCTCGATCGTTTTTTCAATTAAGAGTGACCGTCCGGGTGGGCTTCATGATGTGCTTAAGGTTTTTGCTGACAGGGATATCAACCTGACCAAGATTGAGTCCCGGCCATCAAAAAAAGGTTTGGGTGAATATTACTTTTTTGCTGATATGGAGGGCCATCGCAGCCAGGAAGTGATTGCCCATGCTCTAAAAGAGGTTAAGCAAGTGACCTCATTTATGAAATTACTTGGTTCATATCCCAAGGCATGATAAGATAAAGTCATGAGTAAAGATTCTCATTTTATCGAGGGCTTGTTGTTTGGTGGCTTACTTGGCGCTGCGGCAGCTCTCCTTTTTGCTCCGGCCGCAGGCGATGCTGCTCGGGAAAAACTTAAACAAAAACTAAAAGATCTTGAATTAGATGGGGTAATTGATAAATTTATCGAAGCGTTTGACGAGGGGAAAGAAGAAGCCGTCAAGGTTGCCAAAGAGATGGAGGGACAATAATGTATGAAATTTTGATTAATATCTTGATTTTTTCAGGTATTCTTCTGTTATTAGCCCTGGTGGTGGCCATTGTTCAAGGGATCTTGATCTTGCTTGATACCAGGAAGATGGTCCACCAGATTAAAGAAAAACTGCTGATTCTTACTTCTATTTTTGATGTTGTTTCACTTCTTGGCCAATTTGGCGGTCGAATGAAAAAAAAAGGAGTCAGTAGCAGTTCCAGTTTAATTGCCGCAATTGCCGGGATAAAAAGAGGGCTTAAAGTATTTTTTGACAAGGAGGAAAAATGCGATGGGTAAGATAACGAAAAGTTTAACGATTGGCGGGATTATTGGATTTATTGTGGGACTATTGTTTGCACCGCGTAAGGGTGAGGAGACCAGGAAAAAACTTCAGGAATCAATCGAAAAAGGGAAGGCCAAGGTTTCTGAAATAAAAGCAGAGATAGAGAAAGAAAAGGACGAATAGTTTTCCATGCTTAAGCGGCAGGTTGCTTCCCTGATAACATCAGCCCTTGAGCAGTTAGAGATTAAGGATTTTTCCGAGATCAAGATTGATATCCCGCGCCAAAAAGAGCATGGTGATTATTCGTGTAATATCGCGATAGTTGCTGCCAAAAAGGCCGGCCAAAATCCTCGTGAGCTGGCGACCAAACTTACTGAAACCTTAAAATCTGTTGATACCCAAAAAGTTTTCTCAAAAATAGAAATTGCCGGGCCAGGTTTTATTAATTTCTTTATTTCTGATGAATATCTGCGGCAATCTTTACTAGAAGTTGAAAAGCAAGGGGACAAATGGGGGGAGGTGCTAGGTGCTGGGGACTTGGGACAAAAGATATTAATGGAATATGTCTCGGCTAATCCAACCGGTCCGCTTCACGTTGGCCATGGCCGCTGGGCAGTTGTTGGTGATACCATTGCGAGGTTGTTAAAGGCTGCTGGTCACCAGGTAACTACTGAATTTTATGTTAACAATATTGGTAACCAGGTTGAAAAACTCGAGGCTTCGGTTTTAGCGGCCCGGGCAGGAAAGGATGTCCCTGAAGGGGGCTACGGCGGGAGCTATATTAAAGATGTTCAAGGCGGCACTCGTGAGGAAATGCTAAGTTCTATCCTTGATCAGCAAAAAACCATTCTCAACTCTTTGGGAGTTGAATTTGACAATTGGTTTATGGAGAGCAAACTTCATGATAAAAATGAAGTTGAAGCCGCGGTTAATATTCTTAAAGAGAAGAAGTTAACTTTTGAAAAAGAAGGGGCTCTCTGGTTTAAGGCGACTGAATTTGGCGATGATAAGGATCGCGTGCTGATCCGCGAAGATGGCCGGCCGACATATTTTGCCGCGGATCTCGCTTATCACTATGATAAATTTGAGCGTGGTTTTGACCACTTGATTAATATTTGGGGGACAGACCATCACGGTTATGTGAAAAGGATAAAGCAGGCAGTTGGAGCGATGGGCTTTGCTCAAGATAAGCTGGAAATTATCATCGGTCAGCTAGTTGCTCTTTATCGCGGTAAAGAAGTTGTCAGGATGTCAAAGCGGACCGGCGAGATGGTGACACTTCAGGAGGTAATTGAAGAGATCGGCTCTGACGCGACCAGGTTTTTCTTTGCCATGACCGATGTTAATTCACACTTAAATTTTGATCTTGAGCTAGCTAAGAAAAAAACTAACGACAATCCGGTCTTTTATGTGCAATACGCGCATGCGAGAATATGTTCGATCCTTAATAAAGCCTCTGAAAACCCTCACCCCCAGAGGGAGAGGGGCGTAAAAGATGACTGTGAGGTTGGTAATACTAGGGTGAGGGCAGAAAGAGATTTAGCTCTCAAAATCTTAAGCTTCCCCGATATTGTAGAAGAAGCTGCCAAATATCGCCTCCCGCACCGCTTAACAGAGTATGCTAAAGAGTTGGCGACAACCTTCCATTCCTTCTATGAACAGTGCAAAGTTATTGGTCATCCCTCACGGATACACCTCGTAAGTTGCTGTCGAATTACCCTTAAAAACGTGTTACAATTACTGGCAATTAGTGCTCCAGAATCAATGTAGGAGGGGGAAACCATGAGTGATGAATTGAAACAGGTGCAGGTTATGTTTGAACAAATTAGGAGTGATGTCAGGGCTGTTGCCGAAGGACATTCTGTATTACTGAATGCTATTAATGCTGTGAATAATAATTTGGAACAATTTAAAAAAGAGACAGAAAATAACTTCAGGTTTGCTAGTGATAGGCTGGAGGAATTTAAGAAAGAGACTAGTAATAATTTTAGAGCAGTCAGGGGCGACTTAAGCCAACATCTTAGGCAGGCTGTTCCGCCCGCCCATATTTCAGTATAATGAAATATGCTTTTTTTAAGAACCAAATTGTCCCGTTTGAACAGGCGACTGTCGGCATTATGACCCATGCTTTAAACTACGGGACCGGCTGTTTTGAAGGGATCCGCGCTTACTACAATGTTGACCAGCAGCAGATGTATATCCTCAAATTAAAAGAACACTATGAGCGCTTGATCAAATCTGCTAAGGCCATCCATATCAAGCTTGGTTTGTCCTTAAAAGAGATGATGGATGTGACAGTGGAATTGGTCAGAAAAAATGATTATAAGGAAGATCTTTATATCAGGCCGCTGGTTTATAAGTCTGAAGAAAAAGTTGGTTTGGGGCTCATCGGGGTAGAGGATGACTTTGCAATTTACGTTGCCCCTTTTGGCAACTACCTTGATACTTCAGCCGGCATCAAAGTTATGATCTCAAAATACCGCCGGATCAGCGAACACTCAATGCCGCAGGGGGCAAAACTCACTGGCACATATTTTAATTCTTCTTTAGCCAAGGCAGAGGCGTTAAATAACGGTTGTGTCGAGGCAATTACTTTGTCTCATAAGGGTAATGTTGCAGAAGGGTCGGCAGAGAATATCTTTATGGTGAAAAAAGGTAAGTTAATCACCCCAAGGCTTTCAGATGATATTTTGCCAGGGATAACGCGGGCGGCTGTTATGCTGCTGGCGAAAAAAGAACTTGGGATTTCTACGACTGAAAAATCTTTTAAACCTGCAGCGTTATTTAAGGCAGACGAGCTCTTTTTCTGCGGCACCGGCGCCCAGGTGGTCCCGATAGGCTATGTGAATAAGAAAAAAATTGGCACTGGCAAGATGGGGGCGGTGACCCGGCAAATCCAAGAGATATATTTTAAGGCTGTTAAAGGTGAATTGGCCAAGTACAAGAGCTGGTTGACGCCGGTTAGCTGAAATTATGATTCAGGGTATTGGTGTTGATATTATTGAGATTTCCAGAATAAAAGAGGCGGTCGAGCGTTTCAGTGATCATTTTTTGACTAGGGTTTATACTCCAAAAGAGATTGCTTATTGCAGTCGGCGTAAGTCTTATGGCTTTGCCGAGCTGGCGGTGCGTTTTGCGGCTAAGGAGGCCTACTCCAAAGCTTTAGGTGTTGGCCTATTAGGACTCGGCAGGGGTGGGCATGGGGTTAAATTGACTGAAATTGAAGTTGTCAATGATTCATTAGGTAAGCCCCAAATTGCCTATGGCGGGAAATTGCTGGATAAAGTACATCTAAGCTTGTCCCATTGCCGTGAATATGCCGTAGCAACAGTATATGTGGAAAAATAGATTTAATCTATCATTGCCCAAGAGGGATAGGGAGGCCCACAAAGGCTCTTTTGGCCGGCTGTTAATTGTTGCCGGATCAAGCGGCATGACCGGGGCTGCTATTTTAGCTTCCCGAGCAGCCATGCGTTCTGGGGTAGGATTAACTTACCTGGCAGTTCCCCAAAAACTAGTTGATCTAGTTGACCTGGCAACGCCTGAAGTAATAACCCTTTCTTTGGAAAAGATCAAAACAATTAAATCAAATAGTTTAGTAATAGGTCCTGGGTTAGGGGTCACTTCTAATACGCAGCAATTATTATTTCAACTACTTACTACTAACTACTTACAACTTTCTACTATCTTACTCGATGCCGATGCTTTAAATATTATTGCCAAGAGAATAGGGTTGCTAAAGCAAGCAGAGGCCAAGGCCAAGGTGATAATCACCCCCCACCCGGGCGAGATGGCTCGATTAATGAAGAAAAAAGTTGAGTATGTGGAGAGCAACCGCCGGAAAGTTGCCAAAGAATTTGCCCGGGACCATAATTGTGTTGTGGTTTTAAAGGGACATCGGACCCTCGTGGTTGACCCTTGCGGCGATGTTTATGAAAACAAGACAGGCAATCCTGGGATGGCAAGTGCTGGGGTAGGGGATGTTTTGTCCGGGATAATTGGCGCTTTGTGCGCCCAAGGGGTTAGCTCGTTTGACGCGGCGATGATTGGTGTCTATACTCATGGACAAGCCGGGGATATGGCGGCAAAAGAAAAAGGCGAATATGGATTAATTGCTTCCGATATTGTGGAGAAAATACCTGATGCACTACGAAAAATTTGTTGAGGATCTTGGACAAAAAGTAGAGGATACTTTTTCCGAGTTTGGCCATATAACTTTTTTGGCTCTCAAAGTTGTCTCTGGTATTTTTAAGGGGCAGCTAAGTTTGAAGTTGACCCTTGAGCAGATGGTTAAAATCGGCGTTGACTCACTCCCCCTGGCTTTAACAACTTCAGCTTTTGTTGGTATGGTTTTTGCCGTGCAGATTGCCGGTGAGTTTTCCAGGTTTGGGGCAGGGAAGTTTGTCGGCGGGGTTATGGCCATTGCGATGGCTAGGGAGCTTGGCCCGGCTATTACCGGGATAGTGGTGGCAGCCAGGGTCGCAGCCGCGATTGCCGCCGAGCTTGGGACAATGAAGGTAACCGAGCAGATTGACGCGCTCAAAGCCCTGGGGACTACCCCTGAAAAATATTTAGTATTGCCCCGTTTTGTCGCGACCACAATTATGCTCCCACTCTTGACAGTCTTAACTATTATTACTGGCTTTTTCGGCTCATATCTTGTGGCGACTTATGTCGTTAAAATTAATCCCGTTCAATATATGGATAACGCGCAATTTATGCTCAAGACTTGGGATATTTGGGGCGGACTAATTAAAACTGCTTTTTTTGGGATGATTATAGCGATCATTGCTTGTTATCGGGGGCTTAACACAAAAGGGGGGGCTAAAGGGGTAGGGGAAGCCACAACTTCTTCGGTGGTCACTACTTTGATTTCCTTGTTTGTGGTCAATTACTTCCTATCAATTTTATTTTTTAAATGATAAAACTGGAAAAACTATCAAAATATTTTGGTTCAAAGAAGGTGCTGGAAGCGATTGATCTGGAGATTAAAGATGGCCAATCTGTGGCTGTCATTGGCCCATCTGGCTGCGGCAAAAGCACTCTTTTAAAATTATTAATTAAGTTGGACGAGCCGACTTCAGGTAAGGTTTTTATCGATAGCCAGGATGTTAATGCCTTAACCGAGGAGCAGCTGATTGACCTGCGTAAAAAAATTGGGATGATCTTTCAAACCTCGGCCTTGTTTGACTCTATGACGGTCTTTGAAAATGTGGCTTTTGCCCTGCGGCAGCACACCAAAAAAACTGACAGTGAGATAAGTAAAATTGTTAAAGCCAGGCTTAATATGGTTGAGCTAGAGGGGACGGATAGTTTAATGCCGTCCGAGCTCTCCGGCGGGATGCAGAGACGGGTCTGTATTGCGAGAGCCTTAGCCTTTGACCCTAAGATAATTTTATATGATGAGCCAACGACCGGCCTTGACCCAATTACTGCTGTAACTATTGAGAACTTAATGATAAAATTAGGTCGAGAACTTTCGGCCACATCGATTATCGTGACCCATGTGTTGCAAACAGTTTATCGCACGAGCTCGCAGATATATCTGCTCTCTGATGGTAAGTTGATTGATATTGGGACGCCGGAAGCGGCGCAAAACTCGAGCGATCCGCGGGTCAGAAAATTTATTACAGGAGGGTTGTCATGAAGATATCAACAGCGGCAAAAGTTGGTCTTATAACCATTGTTTCTTTAGTTGCTTTGTCCGCGCTGATAATTTGGAAGACTGACCTCTTAAATATCAGTTCAGGTTACGAACTCAAAGGTTCTTTTAATAGTATTGAAGGTTTAACTATTGGCTCTGAAATTCGCTATCGCGGCTTTAGGGTCGGCAAGGTCATGAAGATTGATCCCGGGCCCTATGAAATAGCGATCGACGGAGTTATCTACGGCGGGATTAAATTTCCTGATGACTCTCAACTTCGAATTTCCTATGATGGTATTGTTGGCTTGAAGTATTTGGAAATTATCCCGGGAACTTCTACCAGGATTTACGAGCCACCAGGCATATTATATGGTATTAAAACTTCCGGTATTGTTGATTTTATTGATATTGGTTCCCAAAACCTGGTTGAGACCAAGAAGATCCTCGAAAATATCAGGGCCATGCTGGATGACCCGGCCCTTAAAAGGGCTTTTACCGGCACGGTTTTTACCGCCAACCAGGTGGCCCAGGATATGCAAAAGTTAACTGCCGAACTTAGAGAGACTAACAAGGGGATCCGCGAAATTGTAGCTGATCCGGCTTTCCAAAAGGCAGTTAAGGGTACCATCCGGGAAACAGAAAAAACCTTAACTTCCGCTAATAGGTTTTTTGATTCTGTTGGAAGTATGAATGTTAGGGTCTCCGGTGGTGTTGATTTGGGAACGGTAACCAATGCTGTTGGCGGTAATGTTGATATTGTCCAATCTGACAAGGGGTATTTCCGTTTAGGCATTGGCGAGGGGCCAGCTAACCGACAGATTGGGCTAAAGGATGTCTTGTTTAACTCCAAAATTGCCGAGGACTTTGGTTTCCGCCTCGGGGTGATCAATAATCAGCTTGGTGGCGGTATTGCTCTTTATCCATCAAGAAAGACTACTTTTCGCGGCGATGTTTATGATATCAATAACGCTGATGCGACCAATGCCCGGCTTTGGCCAAAGCTACGTTTAGGGTATGAGTATGAAATGAGAGAGTATATGGATATGGCGATCCGTGGTGATGACTTGCTCAATCCAGGCAACCGTAATGTAACTGTTGGGATCACTGTTAAGCCGCCTGGGGAGAGGATATATTAAGGAGGTAATGATATGCTAAAGAAAATTGTTGTCTTATTGTCTTTGATCACGGTTGCTTCTACTGCTTCGCAGGCCCTGCTGAGTGTTGGTCTTTTAGGTGCTGGTTATACAACTGGAGGCCAAACCAGTTGGGGTTATGGGCTTGAGCTTGAAACGCCGTTTATCCCGATCCCGTTAGCTAAAACCTGTCTTGAGGCAGTTTATGTGCCTGCTAATGGCTACACTCTTATGCCAGTCCTCTTAACAGCTCGTTTTGGCTTGCCAGCCTTGCCAGTGTATGTTGGTGCTGGAGCTGGTGTCGTGGTTTATAACCAATCAACAGCTGGTTTTAGCGCACCGACAGCCCTTAATTACAATGTTTTTGTCGGTTATGAGAACAATTTTATGCCGCTTAGCTCCTATTTTATCCAGGTTGGCTATGAAGTGATGAAGATTGATTATAGTATTGCTGGAGTGGGTGGCTCTGCTGACTTTACTGGAGCCAGTGTCAAAGGCGGGGTAAGGTTCGGGTTTTAATAGGGTAGGGTTATTTTATAAGACAGGGAATATCATTGGTATCCCTGTCTTTTTTATTGTGTATGCGTAATATTGATTGCCTACACTCTTTGTTAATAACAGTTCGTATAAGCAGGGTTAAATTAACACAACGCCTCTAGTAAATTCCGCAGGTCAAAGCCCCAAGCCAACTCTAAAAACGCCATGTTTTATCAAGTTTATCAACGTCGCATAATATATCTTATGTCAAGTTAGGACAAGGTGATGATAATGCAAAATTAAGCGTAATATCAATAAAAAGTAGGCTCCCCTATCGTTATCCACAGTGGTTGTCAACTGAAAATATGAAGGTTACAAAGTGTATTGAGCCTGCCTGTCGGTAGCCAGGGAAATAAAGAGGCTGGTTTTTGTTATAAATAGGCTTAAATAGATGCTATTAGAGCGACGTTAGCTTTTGAATTAAGATAAGGGTACCTTAACTTTTGCCTATCATTTAGGGTTAAATTGATTATTGTGCAGTTTCTGGTTCTGGTGTAAAGAATAACCTTAATTCATCAAAAACGCTGTAGTATTTGTCCCAGCAGATTTTCCAGGTTTCATAACCTGGTGCGTTGTCGGCGCGGCGAATATACAGGTCGTATAGGGTTTCATTGTTTTGTCGGCTCAGGTCACTGCCGGCAAAAAGCCGAAATTCGTTAGCATAGTCTTTAATGTTCTTTAACTGTTCTTTCATTAGTTTAGCTCGGTCAGTAAATTTAAGTGGTTCTTCATTATATGAGTAGAGCTCATCTAGTGAAGCTGTTTGGCCAAGCTGGTTGAAGATAGACTCGAATTTGCCTAAATTTTTCATGACATCAGCAAATATTTGGTTAATTGCTGTCCGGTTAGCCAGCTCTGCTGCAGGGATGTTAGCTGTTAGGTCTTCATTAGCAGCTAATTGAGCCAGGGTTTTGGCTGCTTGACCGGCCTTCTCAAATATTTTAGCTTCTTTATCTGAAAGAGCACGGTTGTTCGTTTTTATGGGGTTGGCAAGTAAATTGGAAAAATCCGGCCTGGAAGCTTTGGGCGTAAAGGCGGCTTCAGATGAAGAGACGGTTGTAAGCAGAAGCAGACAGATCGTGAGCAGGATTTTTTTAAACATTTTTTATTCACCAACCTTTATTAAAGTTAAATTTATGGTTTTTTCACTATTGCTGATCGTTTCAGTTATTAAAAATGGCAGAAACCCTCTCTTATAAGCAAAAAAGTTGATCTCTGAATTAGCTGGCAAATAGAGGGTTGCGCTGCCGGTGTTATCGCTCCTTTTGGTGTAGCCGTAAGCAATTTTAGCAAAGGGCTCTTCCCCAAAATTGCGCCCTACCCCAACCAGCTGGTCCCCTATCCTAAAAATTGTTGTTACTATGCTGGCGTTGCTCGATGGGGTCCCACGGTCGGCCTCAAGTTTTACCAATGATTCATACTCAAGCACGTTGATGGTTACCTTAATTGAGCCAAATTTGGACATTTGGGTGGTTGGTGTGCGCAGCGGCCGCAAAAGTGGGCCTAGTGAAAGTGAGGTTGAATCAATTGTTAACTTTATGGCGTCAAAGCCTGATTTGTATATATTGAGCCAGTAATGCTTTGAATCATCTGGGAGGGCGATTGAAGCCTGCCCATCATTATTGCTGACAGCTTGCCTGACAAATTCCAGCGGGTTGCTGGTATTAGTGGAGTAAACAGTAACTTGTGCCCCTTTGATGGGCTGACGGGAAACAGCGTCAATAGGATTAATGTTAATAGCAAAGCAGGCTGAAATAGTAAGGAAAAAACTAAGACAGAGGCCCAGTGTTTTTTTCATCACATCCCCCTGATATTGATTATAGACGTTTTATTCAGGTTGTCAACGACGATAGACAGTCACCCGCATTTTACCGATGATCCTGTTTTCTCCCTTAACTAGAATACTAACTAAGAGCGGTCCGTTGCTGGGGAGTATCCCCTGGTCATCGCGACCATCCCAAACAACTTTGTTGGAGCCAATCTTTCCGCCGTTTTCTCCTTCATAGATAGAGATCTTTTTTAATACCCTTAATGACAGATCGGTTACAATGAGATCAATAGAAGCATTTTTGTTTAGGCTATATTGAAAAGTCACTGTATTATTGCCAGTTGGATTAAATGGGTTGGGAAAAACCAACGGAGTACCATTGAGTTTTACCCCCTGTTGCAAGGCTTGTTCAATGGCCAAGGTATTGCCTACGGTGCTGGTCATTATTTGGCCGGCAGTTGTCATAACAATGGTTAAGCCTTTTGAATAATTTCTCCCCATTTCTTTGGGTGAATAAGGAAGATCACGGTCGTAAGTGTAAATATTATAATAATATTCAATATCTGGTTCTACATAGTCGTCAATAAATTCTGCTTCGACCATTGCTGGGTCAAAATCCTCCTGGAAACTTGCATAAACAACTTCCCCTTTTTCTTGTCCAAAAGGGAGATCTCCTGGATAATATTCTTTGCCGGTTGTCAGCGCCTTTGGGGCAATCGGGTAGTTTTCATTTCTTATAATAACGATTCCTCCAAGGTCAAGGTCATTAGGATTTTGCCATTTAAGGAGAAATCTGTTTTTCTCGGCTAAGCCGCGAAGGCTAGTGACTTCTCCTGGTGGTGTTAAATCTTTTGGTACAGCGCTTAAAAGGGCTGTTTCTTTTTCATTGCCAAGGAGGTCAGAAACAAATATTTTATAATAATATTGTGTGCCATCATCCAATTCTTTATCTTCATAAACATAAGCAATATTTTTCAGGTTGCCAGCATATGGGGCTTCGCCACTTAGCTCCTCCCAGTTTTTGCCGTCAGTACTCCTTAATATCCGAACGTGGAGGACTTCCCCTTTGAGAGTTAAATATTTTGTTCTGTCAAACGCGTTGACTAAGTTCCTAAAATCAATAGTTAGCGTGTTGCCAGGGTCTTTTTCCCCGTATTGGTTTTCAGAAGTTATCTTAACAAAGCCGGATGTTTCTGGCGACTTGGCTTCTTCTAAGTATTTTTTGTCAGGCTGGTTTATGCGGCCGGTGACAGCTTCTTCTTGTGCCAATAAAGAGCAATGTGCAAAACCAAGAAGCTCGAGCCATTGGTTTTTTTGTTTCGGTTTTTCTCTTAAGCGCAAGGTAACCGTGGTAAGGGTGACTTTTTTGTCTTTCTCAACTTTTATCGGCTCTTCGATTGAAAATGAAAGTTGACCGAGCTCGACGGCAGTATTGGTTAAGGTTGTTTCTGTAATTTCAGCAATCAAGTTGGGATCAAAAGTAAGATTGATTTTTCCGCTGGTTATCTCAATGTCTTTACCGGTTTTGTTCTCGTATTCAATATAAAAAATGGGGCTGGCGCCGGCTTCAAGGTATTTTGTATTTCTGTCATTGATAAATGGCCCGGTGATAGATAAATTAGCCAGGGCTAGCGATTGAAAAAGAAAAAAGCAAGAAATTAATATGAAAAACTTTTTCAGATTAAGCCCCCATTATTTAACTTAAACCTAGACGATTAAAAATAATTGCTATGTTCCTTAAATAATAATTAAGGTCAAATATTTTGTCAATCTCTCTTTCGGATAAATATTTGCGTGCTTCTTTGTCTGCTAAGACAACTTCTTTTAAGTGTTTACCCTGGGCCCTGGCTTTCATGGCATTGTTTTGCACAATCTGATAGGCCTGTTCGCGAGTTAGCTCCTTATCTGTCAAAATCAAAAGAAGCCTTTGCGAAAAAGTTAAACCTTGCGATTTTTCAATGTTGTCCAGCATTTTTTCGGGATGAACAACTAAATTATCAATTACATAAGACATTTTCTGCAACATATAATCAACTAAAATTGTGCTGTCAGGGATGCAAATGCGTTCTGTCCCTGAGTGACTGATATCGCGTTCATGCCAAAGTGCCACATTCTCCATGGCCACCAGCGCATTAGCCCTAACAATCCTGGCCAAGCCGCAAACCCGCTCGCAGGTAATGGGGTTCTTCTTATGCGGCATAGCGGAAGAGCCTTTTTGGCCTTTTTTAAACGGTTCTTCAACCTCCCCTATTTCGGTTTTTTGCAGGCCCCTGATCTCCAACGCTATTTTTTCTAAGGTTGCAGCTACAATGGCCAGGCTGGCCATGAATTCTGCGTGGCGGTCGCGTTGGATGACTTGATTAGAGACTGTGGCTGGGGTTAAATTTAATTTCTTACAAGCAGTCTCTTCTACCTTTGGATCGATATTGGAATAAGTCCCAACAGCGCCGGAAATTTGGCCGACACTGATTATCTCACGAGCTCTGGTCATCCGCTCTTTATTGCGTTTCATCTCTTCCAGCCATAAAGCAAACTTAAGGCCTAGTGTCATTGGTTCTGCGTGTACACCATGGCTGCGACCCATCATAATTGTCCCTTGATGAGCCTTGGCCATTTTTGTTAAAACTTTGATAAAATCATCAATATCTTGAATGATAATATTGGCCGCGTCACGCATAATAAGGGATAAAGAGGTATCAACTACGTCGGATGAGGTCATCCCCATATGGATAAAGCGGCTGTCAGGGCCAACATTTTCAGCCACGCTGGTTAGAAAAGCAATCACATCATGGTCAACCGTCCTTTCGATCTCATCTATTCGTTTAATTGAAAAAGTAGCCTTGCTTTTGATTTTCTTAAGAGCAGCTAATGGGATCTTTTTGAGTTTTGCCCAACCTTCACAAGCTGCCAGTTCAACTTCAAGCCAGGTGCGAAATTTATGTTCCTCTGACCAGATCTCTTTCATCTTTGGGAGCGTATATCTATCGATCATTAATTATTCCTCCAATTTCATTTAACAAAGCTCGGACCATCTCATTTTCCGGGACTTTTTTAACTATTTGTCCATGGCGAAAGATTAAGCCGACCCCTTGGCCGCCAGCTAAGCCGACATCTGCTTCGGCTGCTTCGCCAGGGCCGTTGACTTCGCACCCCATTATAGCAACTTTTATTGGTTGTTTGATATGTAAAGTTTTAGCTTGGATTTCGCTGGCAATTTTTACGACATCAATCCCTTTGCGGCCGCAAGTTGGGCAGGAAATTATGGTAATCCCCTCATTAAGCAGTTCCAGGTCTTTAAGTATCTGCCGGCCAACAAGCACTTCTTCCACTGGATCACCGCTCAAAGAGACCCTGATGGTATCCCCAATCCCTTGGGCTAAGATCGCGCCGATACCGACTGCGGATTTAACGACCCCAACTTTGGGAATGCCGGCTTCGGTGATGCCGACGTGAAGGGGATATTTGCATTTTTTAGAGATCAGCTGATAAGCTTTAATGGTCATTGGGACGGAAGTTGCTTTGATAGAGATGGCAATGTCAGTGAACTTTAATTTCTCCAAAATTTTGACATTATTCAAAGCGCTTTCAACTAAGGCTTCGGCTGTAACATGACCCTTATATTTTTCTTTTAATTTCTTTTCCAGCGAGCCGGAGTTGACCCCTACCCTAATCGGGATTTTATGGGCCTTAGCTGCATCAACAACAGCTTTGATCTTTTCTGGATCACCAATGTTACCCGGGTTAATCCTTAATTTATCAACGCCGGCTTCTGCCGCCATAATGGCATACGTATGGTTAAAATGAATGTCAGCAACCAGCGGAATATTAATTTGCTTTTTGATCTCTTTTAAAGCCATGGCAGACTCTTGGTCTGGGACCGCAGAGCGTACTATCTGGCAGCCGGCTTTTTCCAGCTCATGAATTTGTTTAACAGTGGCGTCAATATCAGAGGTTTTAGTTTTGGTCATTGATTGGACAGAGACAGGAGCATCCCCGCCGATTTCAACAGGGCCTACATTTATTTTTTTAGTTTTATTATGATGAATTGGTATTTTCCTTCTTGTGTAGCGGAGGTCTTTAGACCTCCATGCATGGCAACCTAAAGGTTGCCGCTACTTTATAATTCATTCTTTCCTGTCAGCATTTGATAGGCCTCAAGATACTTTTGACGAGTCTTTTGCACAACTTCATCCGATAACCTTGGCGCCGGAGGTTCTTTGTCCCATTTAATTGATATCAAATAGTCCCTGACAAATTGCTTGTCATAGCTTGGTTGTTGGCCGCCTGGTTTGTATTGGTCTTTGGGCCAGAAGCGGGATGAGTCAGGGGTGAGCATTTCATCGATAATAATAATCTTGTTGTTTAATTTGCCAAACTCAAATTTTGTATCAGCAATGATTATCCCTTTACTATCAGCATAATCGCGCGCTGCGTTGTAAATCTCAATAGTCTTATCTCTTAAGATTGTTCCTACTTCTGTGCCGAGGATGTCCATCATCTTGGCTTCAGAAATATTTTCATCGTGGCCAGAAGCTGCTTTGGTAGCTGGGGTAAAGATCGGTTCTGGTAATTTATCTGATTCTTTTAAGCCTGCCGGCAATTTTATGCCGCAGACAGAGCCTGATTTTTGGTATTCACTCCAGGCAGAGCCGGAGAGATATCCACGAGCGACGCACTCTACATCAATAGAATCTGTTTTCCAGGTGAGCATGGAGCGTTTATCAAGGATTTTTTTAACATCTTCATGGATGGTTAGCTCTTTGGGAAAATCATTAACATTGGCAGAGATGACCTGGTTATCAATAATATTTTTGGTAAAATCAAACCAAAAGGCCGAGATCTGGGTTAAGATTTTCCCCTTATCAGGAATGCCGTTGGGCATAACCGAATCAAAAGCTGAAATACGGTCAGAGGCCACTAAAAGGAGCTTATCCCCCAGGTCAAAAACATTGCGGACTTTCCCTTTTTTGAACAACTTTACCCCAGCCAGTTCAATGTTTAATAAAACATGGATTTCATCTTGCATCATAAATTCTCCTTTTCTTCTTTGAGTCTTAGCGTCTTTGAGGTGATAAAATCTTCAAAATTTTACCTCTAAGCCTCCAAGGCACTAAGATGCTCAAAGTTTGTTGTAATCATAGCAAATCAGCCCTCACCCAGCAATACAAAGATTATTAGATGGTCCGTTAATTGACTAAAAAATAATCGTGCAGATTAAGCCAGATCAACCGGTTATCCATAAGTGAGATTGGTGCTATTCTTTTCTGCTGCCAAAAATATTTTTTGAATAAATAATCAAAACTATTTGTTGCTGCTGCCTCCCCGGCCCAGGAGACAAATTCGCCATTATTGATTTCCGAGTCAGCCTCAGGATAATGGCCAAAGAGACCGAAAATGCTGTAGTGTTTAACAAAAGCTCCAACCTTGGATTTATATTCCCAAAGCATTGATGACAGGCCGTGTTTTTTAAATTGTTTATGGAGAAAGGCCAGGTACTCCAATCTCTTTTCCAGCGGCTGATACTGGTTTACCCCGTATTCTGATACAACCAAGGGTAAACAGCCTAGCTTGGTTGCTGCCTCAATTTTTGCCTCAAGAGCTGTCACTAGAATTGATTGGTTGAAATTCTTGGCTCCCAAGTGGGTATATTCAAATGGTTCATAAAAGTGAAACACATAAGCAATGTTTTTGAGTTTTGAGTCTGCTTTTATAAAGCCGCGCTCCCACCTAATTGTCTCAAATTTGTCATCAAGCTCGAGGCTGTTATATTCTGGCAAGAAAATAATATGTTGCTGGTCCACCGCCCTGATGGCAGCAGAGAGCTCATTATATTTATGTTGAAATTCTTTGAGCCCCCCAGCTTTTTTTGATGGGAGACGGGGCTCATTGAAAAGTTCATAGCCGGCTACACCAGAGAGGCTTTTTAGGTTATTAGCCAAATATTGCCAGAGGGCGATTGTATTTTTCCAGTATTCTTTGTTTTCGAAGATTGAAGCAATCCGTTCTTGAGGAGGTTTTTCTCTCTCGTAATTGTCGTTTTGCACATCAAGCCCTTCGGGTAGATGCAAATTAATTATTACGTAAATATTATCAGCATTAAACCTTTTGATATCTTTAAGCAGTTGTTTTAAATTTAATTGTTGATAAGGGTTGCTAGGCTTAAAAAGCTCGGAGTTAATGGCATAACGGATAACGTTAGGTTTTAGCTGAGCAATCAGCTCAAAATCTTTGTCCTGCAGGACCCAATTGGCTTGGGCTTGGGGCCGAACCAGTGGATCGCTCCCCTGTCGCTCGGCTTTTTCTGAAAAGCCTGTGACCCAATTCCCCCAGACATTATTGGAGAGGTTAAGCCCGCGAAGAAAAACCACTTCGTTTTGGTCATTAACAAAGGATTCACCACTAACTTTTAACCAAGGCAGGGTTTGACCAAAACTGGCTGAGAGCAAAAGAGAGAGAGCTATATTAATTGTTAAAAAGATTTTTATGATCATTTTGGTTTTAACATCAACCACAAAAACTTAGGTAAAGCCAACTGTCTTTTCCATCTTTTTGGCTCTGTAATTAAACGGTACAGCCATTCAATATAAAGTTTTTGAAATATTTTTGGGGCCCGCTTTTTAAGGCCGGAGATAACATCAAGACTGCCGCCAATGACCATGACGACAGGGACCCCTAATTCGGCCAGGTGATGATTAGCCCACCTCTCCTGTCGGCCGCCGCCCAGCCCCACAAAAAGGATCTCTGGTTTCGTCACCTTGATCTTGGCAATAACTTCCTGATCATTATCAAAGTAGCCGTGATGCGTGCCAACTATCTTGGCTTTTAACTTTTTAGCAGCAGCTTCTGTCACTCCAGGTCCCCCGCCCAAAAGAAAAACTCGCCGATCTGGGTTTTCCGTAATCTTAAGCATTAAATCAATGCCGGAAACACGTTCTTTAAGCGGTCTTTTCAGTATCTTTGAAACAACAACCATGCTTATCCCATCTGGCACTCGCAGGTCTGCCCGATTAATTATCCCCTTAAGTTCCTGGTCATTTTGGCAAGCAACAATGATCTCGGGGTTGGGGGTGACGATTAGATGAGGGGCACCCTGTTTAATAAAACCATCAACTATTAAAGCTGCTTCCTGGATAGTTAGGTTGTCGACTGTAATGCCGGAGAAATCAATTCGGCACCCCCTCTCTTGATAAGAGAGGGGGATGGGGGGTGAGTTTATCAAGTTAAAGTTTTTCTCGGCTAATAGTTTAAGCTCGGTTCTCCTATGGCATAAAGCTTTTTGGATATCATGGTGGGAGTCCATGATCTGCTCTAAACGGTTTTTTATAGTTTTCAAGTCAAGCAGTTGGTTGGCATCAAGTAAAGGCTGGTCAATCGTTTGCATAAAGCCATCAATCTTAGGGTCATAAGAGAGTCCGAGCATAGGGACTTGGCTGATCGTGGCAAAGATGAGCGAATGCAAGCGCATGCCGATTAAGATTTTCAGACTGGAGATAGTTTCCAGCATGGTAGCCGGGGAGCTGGAGATTTCATAGCCGGCTGTCAGGTGAGCTGCCACTTTTTGGGCTGCAGAGTAATCTTCAGGATGATGAAAGGGTAAAAATAAAGGTTTTAGATTATATTGTTTAGCCAGCCAATCAATTGCTTGGGCCAGGATTTGATAGTTTTCTTCAACTGCCATTTTTCTAATAGCAATCCCGATTATTGGCTGTGCTGCTTGTTTGGTGGGATCTAGGCAAAAAACAGGGTCAGCTGTTAATTCTATTCTTGGTTTGGTAACCCCCAGCTTCTTTATTGACTCAAGTGATTGCTTGTCCCTTAGGGTAATAATATCTACCTTATTTAAAACCAGCTTAGCCAGGTGACGATTAAGCGTTTTGTTTAGCGGGCCAAAACCCTGGGCCAAAATCATCACCTTTTTTCCCAGCAGTTTGGCTATGGCCACTACCCCTATATAATAAAGAAAGCTGCGTCTGCTGGTTGTGTCTTGGAAAAGTGTCCCGCCCCCACTAAGCAATAAGTCAGAGTGAAGGATTTGAGAGATGATTTTTAGTGAGCGATCAAGGACTGTAATTTTGGCGCTAGGAATTTTTTGTTTGATGATCTCCAGCAAGGCTTCGTCACCGATGTTGCCAAAGCCATAATAACCAGAAAGGGCTATTTTCATGTTTTGTGCTGGAAGAAAAATTTATCAGCTAAAAAACCGGCCAGTATTCCAACAATAACACCTAATACCAGGCCGTTAATTGTCCGAACCATGGAGACCATAATCGGCGTATGGATATGGGTAAACGAGTTAAGGACTGAAATCGGGGCGATGGCGCCGATCGCTACCAGAAGCCAGAGCCACTTGGTCTTCCCCCGAAAAAATGCCAGGGCCGCGATAAATAAAAACGGATAGCCGATCAGGAACTCCTTGGTCCTGGGCCTAATAACCATAACCGTTTCCAAAAACCTACGAAAAGATTGTTCAAGGCCGGAGACCGGAATAATAAAATTACCGGAGCGGGCCAAAAGGATTGCCAGGAGCGCCAAGCCAATAAGTGCGGCCAGAATCTGTCCTAAACTGACCTTGAGGCCAAAAAATTCAAAGTCCTTGGGGATAAAATACCAGGCAATGATAGCCATAGGGAGGATAAGGGCAATTTTTACGCCGCTAAATATTTCTGCCCCCACCATAAAACGATAATTGGTCAGCAGGCCGACTATCAGAAAAACCCCAATCATTGTCTCACCTAAAATATTAAGAATTAGCATAATAACATCAACATAGGAAAAAATAATTTTTGACTTTTTGGTAAAATTAGAAATAACAGCCTGGGCTGGAAAGGCAATGGCGGCCAAAAGGGCTAGGATTTTAGGCGAAGGAAGAAACAAACTCGCCAGGCCAAATAGGAATAAAATAACAATTGGAGAAAGGTTAATAAAATTATTAAGCAGCAAGATAGAGCCGGCAATTACTCCGAGCCCTAGGATTTTTATTTGCCAGGGGGTTGCCTGGAAGTTTGGGATTTTCTCGGCCTTGCCTAAGATAAAACCGGATTTCACCAAAGATGATTGGATTTTGGCAAAGTAGGCCAAGTTATCTTCTGACGTACTTTCGGTTAAAAACGGTCTGACATAGAGAAGCTTTACCCCCCGCTCTCTCACTCCTCTTGCAAAGCGCTCTGCCATGATTTCCGGATTTAATTTTCTAAGCTCTTTTTGTGATGCGCTGTGGACACGGATAATATTATCAGCTGTGAGTTTTTTAAGCTGGTCATTGCCGTATTGGGTGATGATTTCAACGTGACCGTAATTAACCTTGTATTTAGCCATGGCAGCCGCAGTTTGTGCCAGCTTATCAGGGTACCCCAGCACTTCTTCGCCGTCAAAGATGATTGTTCCGTACGGGCTTAAGTAAAGGATTTTTTTCTCAATATCATAACGTCCATCGTTTAAGACTCTTGGAATAATAGAAAACCCAAGGTTAGAAAAAAGGTTGTGGTCATTTTCCGAGATTCCCAGGCCAAGGGCGCTTAATTCTTCTGCGCTCTCATCAACTTCAAAAATATCCCGGCCTAAAAATTTTAGTTTCCCTTTGCCAAGGGTTGATTCTAAGTGATTATAGACCCTTAACCTTATCGTATCATCAGGGGCAGAGATATAAGTGCGGCTGGGTTTGATCAGTCCCTTATATTTAAGTTGGTCAAAAGGGGTGTTTTTTAAAGTTGTTGTGAGTACTCCGCTGCCGGTCATGTAAAACAGATCTCCCTGGGCACTGGCTTCTGGCAGGGTTTGTTCAAATACCCCGATTGAGGTAAAGCCGAGCTCTTTGATCTCTTGCAATAAAGTGAGGAGCGCCCGTTTGTCTTGGGCTGCCATTTTTTTGAGGCCATTTAAGTCAACGCAGATCTCGACTGTCTTGTTTTGGACCTCGATAAAATAACGTGAGTAGGTTAAATAAGCCCCGACCAAAACCGCCAGGGTCAAAATTGTAATCACCAGTCCGCTGATATATTTATTAGTCATTTTATTTTCCCTTTCTTAAGCTGGCTTCAATAAATGGGTCAATATAGCCGTCAATAACTTTTTGGACATCTCCTACCTCGGTATTGGTCAGATGGTCTTTGACCATTGTATATGGCTGGAAAACATAGGAGCGGATCTGGCTCCCCCACTCAATCTTTTTCTTCTCCCCCCGCAAATCTTCAATTTTATCTTTGTGCTGTTGCTGCATCATCTCATAAAGTTTAGCTTTCAAAAGTTTCATGGCCGAGTCGCGGTTAACGTGTTGAGAGCGGTCGGTTTGGCTTTGGGTGACGATCCCTGTTGGTAGGTGGGTGATCCTAATGGCCGAGCTAACCTTATTAACGTTTTGCCCCCCCGGACCGGAGGCGCGATAAGTGTCAACCCTTAAATCACCAGGGTCAATATCAATTTTAATCTCTTCTTCAATTTCGGGAATAACTTCGATTGCTACAAATGAGGTATGGCGTTTACCTTCTGATGAAAATGGGGAAATACGGACCAGACGATGGATGCCGTTTTCGTTTTTTAAATACCCATAAGCATAAAGGCCGGAGATAATCAGGGTAACGCTTTTGACCCCGGCTTCTTCACCGTAGGAAATATCCGGTACCTCAACTTTATATTCTTTGCTCTCTGCCCAGCGGGTATACATGCGCAGGAGGATTTGCGCCCAATCTTGAGAATCTGTCCCGCCGGCGCCGGCGTTGATCGAGAGGATGGCGTTGCTTTGGTCGTATTCGCCGCTAAGCAGCGCGGCCAGCTCTAAAGACTCTGCTTTTTTAATGAGAGCCTCATATTCCGCGTAAATTTCTTTTTCATCTTCATCTTTGGCCATATCAATTAACGTGGCAATCTCCTCGACCCCGTTAACTAATTCTTCAGCACTGGATATTTCCCGCTCAAGGTTTTTCTTCTCCTGCATAATCTTTTTGGCCTTAGACTGGTCTTGCCATAGATTGGGATCCAAAATCTCTTGTTCAAGCTCTCCTAAACGTTTCTTTTTCGCCTGGATACCGAGAATATTACCAATATCCGCAGCTTTGGCTTTGAGTTGATTTATCTGGCCTTTGAGTTCATCAAGCATATTTACTATTTTAGCATGAAATTAAGTGAAATTTCTTGGAAAAGCTATAGATAAAGACTTAAGACAGAGCCGTCAAAGATCAGTAGGTTTCTGAACTAAGGGGGTAAATAATCATGGAAATAGCACAAATTAGGTCTATGGTTGACGTATTAAACTATTATGGAGAGAGGGATAGGGATATGGATGGGCAGATTGAAACTGGAGAGGAAGCACCATCAATTGTATCAGCTAATGATACCAATGGTGATAATGTTCTTTCTTCGTGGGAAGTTCTTGAAGCAGCAAATCGAAGCTGCCCAACCCCAATATTCAGCCCGCAACAAATTGACACTGCTAGGTATTGGAATGCTTTTTCACATATAAGCCTAAATATTGAAAGAAGCACAATGATACAAAATATACAATACGAAGCAGAAACTTTATGGTTTAGGGGCAATATGCGTCTTAGGGAGGGTGAGTTGTCTAGAGACACGCTTATTAATGGTGTTAGATATATGGCTGGGACTCGCATTCTCTTGGAGAATGGTATTGTGGTAAGCGGGACTTTGGCAGAAGAAACAGAAATTCGCGGAGTACAATTAAGTGCAGGAACATATATAAGTACAAATGGCAATCGATTAATTATAGAAGAACTGACGAGAAATACA
>Ga0210019_1001669_pt1 | contig 23128 bp, 21 predicted proteins | sample CryGeyCG2114_020_2_FD_183969 | JGI IMG/M metagenome (GOLD analysis project Ga0210019, IMG submission 183969) | Groundwater microbial communities from aquifer - Crystal Geyser CG11_big_fil_rev_8/21/14_0.20 (SPAdes) (version 2) | ecosystem: Environmental > Aquatic > Deep subsurface > Groundwater ...
TAACAGGAGCTGTAAATCGAAGTCGGCTAATTGATAATCTTTGGAAGGTGATCAGAAAAGACATTTCAGGACCTGTATTTCTTATCAATGAACCCGCCTTTATGTCGCCTCTTGCCAAAACAAAAAACAAAGATCCGCGCATTACTGAGCGATTTCACATAATTTTAGCTGGGAGCGAACTGGGTAATGGCTACACTGAGATAAACGATCCGCAATATCAACTCAATCAATTCCTTAATCAGCAAAAAATGAGAGATGGTGGCGATGATGAGGCCCAGATGCTTGACATCGATTATGTTGAGATGCTTGAATATGGGATGCCACCGGTGAGCGGATACGGTCATAGTGAAAGATTATTCTGGTTTCTTGAAGATGTTTCCGCTCGCGAAGGTACGCTTTTCCCACAGATGAGACATGAAGTAGATGAGCTGACGAAAGAAATATATCCGGAGGTCTCATTTAACGCAAAAGCAATCAACCAAAAACCAACAACTAAAAACCAACCATCAGACCTCAGCAGCCTCCCATCCGTAGACAAAGCAATGAAGCTTCTGGAAAAGTACGTCCGAGAACCGTACCAACTACTTCATGCCAAAATGGTTGCCGAATCAATGAAAGCCTATGCTAAAATTTATGGTGAAAGTGAAGAACTTTGGTACGACACGGGACTGCTCCATGATCTTGACTATGACAAATTCCCTGACGCGCATCCAAATGAATCCTTGAAATGGTTTGGTGAATGGAAGTATCCTGTAGAGCTTATTGGAGCAATATCTGCTCATGCATTTGGATCGAAGCGGACCGAGACCCCTCCAAAAACACAGCTTGATTTTGCTCTTATCGCTTGTGATGAATTATCGGGGTTACTGTATGCATACTCACTCATGCGTCCGACCGGATTTGATGGCATGGAAGCAAAATCTGTCAAGAAAAAATTTAAGGACAAAGCATTTGCTGCAAAGATTGACCGCAAGGAGATCATGGTGGGTGTGGCAGGACTGAAGATTGGACTGTCAGAACATATAAAAACATTGATCGAAGTGTTTCAAGAGATGGAAGAGTTGAGGAAGTGATTACACCTTCAAGTACATGCTGATCTCGTCGATATATTCGCCATGAAATAATATTCCACCAGGCATTCTTCCGCATTCAACAAAACCTAGACTTTCATAAAGTGATTTGGCTCGAGTATTTATTGAAAAAACTGTTAGCTTGATTAATTTTAATCCAGAAATATGCTTGCCTGCCTCGGAGATAATCGAAGACATTAGTTTTCTCCCAACCCCATCCTCACGATACTCTTTGGAAACAGATAAGCCCATTGAAGCAGTATGGAGACTCCTCTTTTTGTTGACAAAATCACGGTCAACTGACGAATAGGCAATTATTTGATTATTGTAAACTGCAATGATTGATACTGAGTCATTATTATGAAATAGCTCAATTTGTTTATTTAAATACTCCTCTTCGTCTTTAATTTCAACAGTTTCTCCAGAAAATCTAATAAATGTATCCTCCTTCGATAGCTCATTTATATAACGACAAAGTTCCCCCGCATCGCCTTTTTCAACATATCTTAAAATTATGTTTTTTCCAGATTTTGACGTAAATTTTTTTGACATTTTTCAATTTAGCAATTTAGCAAATTATAACTTGTTTTTAAGAATTCTGTATACTATAATTACTCATGGAAGTATCAAAACTACTCCGATCTCTTCCAGAACTCCACGCACACATAGGGTCTTCTATTGCCCCACATGTTTACTGGCATATCGCAAATTCTGAAGGATACAAACTTCCAAAACGTGATTATCATGAATTTGTAAAACATATAGTTCTATCCCCAGACCGAAAGATGTCATTGAAGGAATACCTAGACACGATCTATCACCCAATTCTTGACAAGTTGTCAACCGGTGCAGTTGCTCTTGAAAAAGGAGTTTACGAAACTTTCAGCGGAGCATATAGATCAAATCATATAACTTTGTACGAACTTCGAGGAAATCCAATGAAACATAATCGGGAAGGCGAAGTCGATCTTGATCATGCCATTATGGCAATGCTTAGAGGAATGGAACGTGCACTTCTTGAGTATCCAAAACTTCGTGCAGGAATTATTTTTTGTCTTGACCGACAATTTACATTTAAACAAAATGAGGTAATTGTTAATAAAGCAATTAAATACAGATCTCGAGGAATAATTGGAATCGATTTTTCAAATTACAATAAAACTGGATTTCACTTTAAAGACTATATAGATCTCGTTGCAAAGGCTCGAAGTGCAGGACTAAAGGTCACTGCCCACTCTGGTGAAACGGATGATACGAACGATCTTTGGGAATGTTTGGAAACGATAAATCCTGATCGCATAGGCCATGGAATCAAAGCTGCATATGACAAGGATCTAATGCATGAGCTTTCCAAAAGAAATATTGTTCTTGAGGTCTGTCCACTTAGTAACCTCATGACAAAGGCTGCAAAAGATGACCAAGAGATGAATTTTATTTTAAATACCTTGTTTGACAATGGAGTTCATTTCTCATTAAACACTGATTGGCCAGAAACTATTAAAGATGGACATCTTTGGGAGCAATACCAATATGTAATTGAAAGAAATATGTTATCATCTACTCAAATTGAGCAGCTTATTAATTGGGGATATGATGCAAGCTTTATACCAATAAAAACTGGTGAAAGTAACTTATATTTATGAGTACAAAAATAATCTCACAAGGTCTCACGTTTGACGACGTTCTCCTTATTCCCGGCTATAGTGACTTCAAGCGAGAAAATATCTCACTCACAACTAGGCTTACAAAAAATATTCAGATCAAATCTCCCGTAATCTCATCTCCTATGGATACGGTCACAGACAGTAAGCTGGCGATAGCACTTGCCAAGGAAGGGGGAATTGGAATAATCCATAGGAATTTCACTCCTGAAAATCAAGCTGATGAAGTTAAAAAGGTAAAGAATGAAAAACTAATGGTAGGAGCCGCAATCGGAGCAAGCAGTGGAGCGATCGAAAGAGCCAAAATGCTTGTTGCCGCAGGATGTGATGTAATCATGGTTGACTCCGCACACGGATATGCTGATTACGTAATTAATATAGTTAGGTTACTTAAGCAAACTTTTAAAGATATTGACATAATTGCAGGAAATGTGGCAACCTATGATGGAGCCGCAGCACTAATCAGTGCTGGAGCTGATGCTATTCGCGTCGGGATGGGGCCAGGTGCAATTTGCACAACAAGAATTATTTCTGGAATGGGAGTGCCTCAAATTACAGCAATAATGGAAACCGCTAAAGCTGGACGTGAAAAAAATATCCCAATAATTGCAGACGGTGGAATAAAATTTTCAGGGGACATGGTGAAAGCTCTTGCAGCTGGTGCTGACTCTGTGATGATGGGAGGCATGTTTGCATCCTGCCAAGAGGCGCCTGGTGAAAAAGTCGAACTTACGACCGAGCAAGTTCCCGCTCGCTTTAAGAGCATTGTAAAACAAAATAAAGAGTCGTACACATTTAAATCTTATCGAGGGATGGGTTCAATCGGCGCCATGAAAAAAGGGACTGAGATCAAATCAGAGGACGAATTCCATGGAAAAAGTTATAAAGATCGCGTCCTAGTGGCTGAGGGAGTTGAAGGATTAGTCCCAGTAACTGGCTCTGTGCAAGAAGTCGTCGACCAAGCACTGGGTGGTATCAGATCCGGCATGTATTATCTTGGCACTAAGACAATTAAAGAACTCCAGGAAAAAGGTAAATTTATTCAGATCACTCAAGCGTCACTGACAGAAAGCCACCCGCATGACATAATTGTTACAAATTCAGGAACAAATTATTAGATGATAGCAATCATCGATTTTGGATCTCAGACTACTCATCTCATCGGACGCCGTCTGCGCGAAATTTCAATCCCAAACATTATCGTTGAACCAGCAGAATTTTTTGAAAAAATAAAGACAATTAAATATGATGGCGTCATCTTGTCTGGCGGACCAACAAGCGTTTATGAAAAAGATGCACCAACAATCGATAAAAAAATATTTGATATTGGAAAACCAATACTTGGAATTTGTTATGGTGAACAACTCATCGCCCATCTTCTAAATGGAAAAGTAAAATCTGGAAAGAAAAAAGAGTACGGCCCTGCAACTTTGACAATATTAAAAAAGTCTCCTCTTTTCAAGATACCATCTTCCAGCTACGAGCTACCAGCTAAAATTGCAGTCTGGATGAACCATGGAGATGAGGTTCAAAAAATCCCAAACGGTTTTGAAACTATAGGAACAACAGATACAATTCCCCATGCCGCAATCGCAAATGAAATGAAAAATATTTATGGAATTCAATTTCATCCGGAGGTTCTCCATACTCAGTTTGGAATACAAATACTAAAAAACTTTGTAAAAATATGCCAGCTAGTACCTACTGATAAGCCTATAAGTAAAGACTTGGTCACTCAAAAAATTGCAGATATCACAGACTCTGTGGGGAATATGAATGTAATTGGAGCTTTTTCAGGCGGCGTTGATTCTTCAATCGCTTGTCTCATGGTTTATATGGCGATAGGTAAACAATTTACTCCGATTTACATCGATTCTGGACTAATGCGGGAAGGTGAAACTGAAGAACTAAAAAATGTATTTGTCAATAATTATCAGATGAAAGTCAAGATTATCGATGCTACCTATCGATTTATAAACAATCTCAAAGGCGTGACTGATCCGGAAAAAAAGCGAAAAATAATTGGTCAAACTTTTATCGAGACCCTTCAAGAGGAAGCTGAAAAACATGGTGCAAAACTACTTGTACAGGGTACTATTTATCCTGATGTCATAGAAAGTGCAGGAAGTAAGCACTCAAAAAATATAAAAAGTCACCATAATGTCGGAGGGCTACCAAAAAATATGAAAATCGCATTGCTTGAGCCACTTCGTGATTTTTATAAAGATGAAGTCAGACGGATTGGAGATATTCTCGATCTGCCAAAGTCTATCGTCAATCGTCACCCATTCCCCGGTCCTGGGCTTGCCATAAGAATTATTGGTGAGGTAACACATGTAAAATTGAATACTGTTAGACGCGCAGACCAAATCGTTCGAGAAGAAATCAGTAAAGCCAATCTCGATAAAGATTTATGGCAGGTATTTGCAATTTTTACAGGAGTAAAAACAACAGGCGTCAGGGGAGATGATCGCGCGTACGGTGAGACTATTGCAATCCGTGCAGTAGAGTCGCTAGATGTCATGTCTAGTAATTTTGCAAAACTTCCTTGGGAGGTACTTGAAAAAATTTCAGTCCGAATTGTGACTGAAATCACCGAAGTAAACCGAGTAGTATATGATGTTACAAATAAACCGCCGGGTACGGTGGAGTGGGAGTAAATTTATGTCTACTGAATTTCTTGAAATACCAATATGTTCACAGGAGCCAATGTTCACTATATATTCAATATTGAATCCACGCACTCAAAGATTTCTAACAGAATTCCCTTACAATTTGCCTCTTCAGGAACAAGCAAGCCAACATTATTATAACCAAGGTTCAATGAACCAAGTAGAACAAATGCTATTTTATTCAGGAGTTCAAATGGCTAGATTATTAAATTATTTATTTCCCAACAAAACTCCCGCTGCAGTTATTGGAATACCAAGGTCAGGATGGGCAGTAGCAAATGGAGTAGCAGCTGAACTGAGTTTGCCAATACATTATTCAAATCAAGGGAATGATTTAATACCAGGAAGACCAATTTTAGGACCATCAGTATTAGCTGATCTGCAAAATAAAACCGTAGTTGTGGCTGATGATATTTTATGGGGAAATAAGCAACCGTTAGCATTGAGATCACTCCTCCATTCAGACGTAATATTTGCAATCCCAGCTATAGATAAATATCAAGCACGTGAACTTGATGCTGCGACAATAACTGCCTTTGCACCTAGCCAAGGTTTTGAAAATTATTTACGATATTTACTCGATTAATTATGAAAAAAATAAATCTCCCCCAAACCGTCATAATCCTTGGCTCAGGATGGAACAAAGTTCTTGATAGGGTGAAAATCCTCAAACAATATTCATATGAGGATTTATTTGGAATAAAAACTACTGTTCCCGGACATCGAGGTTCATTGATTATTGCAAAATACGGAAATAATAATATCGCTTTTATGTCAGGTCGATTTCATCTATACGAAGGACATGACGCGGTAACTGCTACCAAGCCAATTCGTGATTTGGCAAAATTGGGAATGAAAAAAATGATTGTGACATCAGCAACTGGTGCAATAAATGAAAAGTATAAAGTCGGGGATTTTGTAATCCTCTCAGACTTACTCACTCTTTTTTTAACTGGCGATAATCCCCTAGTTGGTCCAAAATTTACTGACATGTCTGAGGTTTTTGACCCCGCGATGCGAAAACAGGCAATTGAAATCTGTGCTACAAACTCACTTCCATTTCATGAAGGAGTTTATGCATACTCTCACGGCCCACATTTTGAGACTCCAGCTGACAAAATGGGGCTCAAAATGCTTGGTGCGGACGTCGTCGGCATGAGCACTGTGCCCGAGACTATTGTGGCAAGGTCACTTGGAATTAAAGTCTTGGGACTTTCATATGTGACAAACCTCGCTTTTGTCAAACATGAACACAAGGATGTCTTGGAAGCTGCAAATATTGGAAGTTTGCAGATGGTTAAGCTGTTAAATGAACTTATAAAATAAATGGGAGAAAGATTACCCCTATATTGTGCCACTAAACATTTTATATTTGCCTTTCAAACTCCTACTATTATTGATTTCTTAATGATATTTCCCACCGCTAGAATTGATTGGTCTGTTGTAGACATAGGTGCAAATCAATATAATGATAGTCCAGATAACCTCTCAACCTTATATGCATTCAGAGTTGTAATTGGAGAAACAGATCTATACGATGCATATAAAAGAATCCAGGCCGGTAATTCATGGTATGATTTTTATAGGATTATTTAATAATTAAATACTTTATGTCAGATATAAAATTTAAAAAACTTTCATGGATGGAGTTCTATCAAGACTGCATCGAGTTGTATAAAAAAAAATTAAAAACTCAGAAAATAGACCTTATCGTTTCAATAACTCGTGGAGGAAATATAGTCTCTAGAATTTACTCTGATCTACTCGGGATAATTCCAGTCTCAAATATCACCATGAACTCTTACAAAAATCTAAAGAAGTTAGAAAGACCAATTATAACTGAAGAGCCAACGCGTGATTTTACTGGAAAAACTATCTTAATTGTTGATGAAATCTCAGACACTGGCGCGACTTTTGAGATCGCAGTCGAGTATTTCAAAAACAAAAAAGTAAAAAAAATACTGACTTTATCACCATATATCAAGCCAGAAACAACTTTCAAGCCTGATTTTTGGTACAAAAACATCGATGCCTGGATCGTTTTCCCATATGAAATTCGTGAGACTTATGAAGGATTTGTGAAGATTTTAGGCTCACGAAAACATGCAATAGAAAAAATGGAAGAGATCGGTTTTTTGAAATGGGAGATTGATGCAGTAACGATTTAGTATAATGACTAGATGAATATTAATAGCTTCATTTTGTATGTTATCCTTCCTGCTTTTACTCTTCTTCTGATTTTCACGAATAAGTACTATTATAACAAAAGGCAGTCTCAAAGAATGAGATTTCATATGGGCGAAGACCTATTTTTTGGAAATATCATAACTCCTATTTTTGCCCTCCTAATCATCCTTGGAATATACACTGAGATTCTGGATATTGATTTTATAAAAGAAATTCGATGGGAAATAATCACTATTCTTACAATTTCGATCTTATCCCTACTTGCTGGAATTGGTACAGGTGCACATATTGTGTCGGTAAGTATCGAGCGAGCTAAAAAAATGAATGATAATAACGAAACATTTAATCGAATTTTATATTTCTTTCACTGGCCTTTTGGACATATTGCCTCGGTAGTTCCTTCTTTGTTAATTGTTTACCTACTGATTCTTTTGGATCTTTTTAAGGGAAAGATTTTTTTGATAAATGATCTTCAAATCCTGATTTTATCAGTCTCAGGAGTCGCTCTTGGATTGGTTCTAACTGGAGTAACGATAGCAACTCATATCACGCGTATGATCTATTATACGCTTTTGATTATTTCTTTTTCAATTTTGCTTGTCTTAAGAGCTGAATCTATCACACTTCTGGAGCATGGAATTGCCTATTTTTTTTCACTAACTTTTATTACAACTACAGTGGCTTTAGGGATTTATCGAAACGCTCACTTAATCTCCAAATCTATTCACAATAATTTGCAGTCACGTTTTGAAAATGGTGAGAGAATTGAGTAGTCTGTAATTATGATAAAATACATTTATGTTAGACATACAATATATAAGAGATAATCCTGAAAAAGTAGAAGCTGCTGCAGTAAATAAAAATCGTGAAGTAGATGTCATAGGTATTTTAAAGTACGATGATGAACGAAAATCTTTAATTAGTAAAATACAAACCTTAAGAGAGGAACGAAATACTGCATCGCTTGAAAAACCTCCATCAAAGGAAACGATAGAACGTGGCCGAAAAATAAAAGATAAGTTGAAAGAGATTGAGGTAAAGTTAAATGAGGTTGAGGAAAAGTTGAAAAACCTCATGATGTATGTCGTGAATATTCCATATGACGATGTCCCTATAGGCAAAAACCAGTCCTCAAATGTGGAAGTTAAAACCTGCGGGGAAATTCCAAAATTCGACTTTGAACCAAAAGATCATATTGAGCTTGGCACTAATCTTGATATTATTGACCTTGAACGAGGATCAAAGATTTCAGGATTTAGAGGCTATTTTTTGAAGAATCAGGGAGCGACACTTCACCTTGCATTGATTTTTTACGTATATCAGAAATTGGTTACAAAAGGGTTTACGCCTCTTATTCCTCCAACAGTCGTCAAAGCGTTTACTTTATTTGGATCTGGTCATTTTCCATGGGGGAGTGAACAAGATGTTTACTCACTAAATGATGAAGATATGCACCTCTCAGGAACTGCTGAAATTCCAGTGACTGCTTATCATAGCGGTGAAGTTTTGAATGAATCGGAACTTCCAAAAAGGTATGTAGGACTTTCTCCATGTTATCGTCGTGAGGCAGGAGCTTATGGCAAGGATACAAAAGGACTTTATCGCGTCCATGAATTTTGGAAAATTGAACAAGTGATTATTGGTAAAAATTCTTATGAGGAATCGTTGGAGCTTCATGAAGAACTTGAAAAAAATGCCGAGGAAATACTTCAAGAGTTGAAACTTCCGTACAGACAACTTCTCATGTGTACGGGAGATATGGGCGAACCACAACACAAAAAATATGATATTGAAACTTGGATGCCTGGAAGAGGTACATATGGAGAGACTATGTCAAACTCGATCATGGGCGACTTCCAAGCAAGAAGACTAAACATAAGATACAAAACAACTGAAGGAAAAACAAAGTTTTGTTTTACATATAACAATACCGCAGTCGCTTCGCCCCGAATACTGATTGCCATTTTAGAAAATTATCAGCAAAAAAATGGAAGCGTTACAATTCCAAAAGTCCTGGTGCCATTTACAGGATTTGATGTGATCAAAAAATAATCATACGTGCCAAAAGTATCTTGCTAAATATATCGGTACACTGACTCTGTCCCTCGTTGTAATTTTGTTTCTTGCAGGCATTTTTCCTGTTTTCACTCCTGTTCTTGCCGAAATAACTCTGGGACTTTTTGTCTATAGTGTCGGACATATTTCCGGGCACATTTAAATCCAGCAGTAACAATCGGCCTTTTGGCCATAAAGAAAATAAACTGAAGTGATCTGCTTTCTTATATTATGGTTCAGATATTCGGTGCAATTACCGCTCTTATGGGATCAAAAAGCGTCCTTAATCCTGCAGTCGCAGTAGGAGGAATGAAATCATTCAGCCTCATGTACATGTTTGGACCAATCGTTGGATCGGTGATCGGAATGAAGCTCTATGAGTTTGTTCAAACAGGTCAGCCAAAAACAACAAAAAAGTAATCAGATATTCTCAGCTATTTTCTCGCCCATATCAGATGTTGAAAGAGGTTTTATCAACGTTATGTCTTTTGTTCCCAAACCACTTGACAAGACCATATCAACTGCATCTCGTATGGCCATTGCTTCTTTTTTCAATCTAAAACTCAACTCAAGCATCATAGCTGCAGAAAGAATGGTACCAATTGGGTTTGCTGTATTTTTTCCCGCTGCTCTTGGATACGAACCATGGATGGGTTCGTACAACGATGTCTTCTCACCGATTGAAGCTGACGGCAACATACCGATCGATCCTGTGATAACAGATGCTTCATCAGACAAAATGTCACCAAACATATTCTCAGTTAATATAACGTCAAATGATTTTGGGTTTTTAATAATCTGCATCGCAGCATTATCAACAAACATGTATTCAACCTTAACATCTTCGTATTGCTTAGATATTCTTTGAACCACTTCTCTCCATAAGCGCGACGTCTCAAGAACATTTGCTTTATCAACAAGTGTTAATTTACGACGTCTCACCCGTGCTAACTCAAAAGCATATTTTGAAACACGAGATATTTCTTCCACGGTATACATTGAGGTATCAAACGCACTCTTTCCATCGGCTCCTCTCCCCTGTTTTCCAAAATAAATTCCACTGATGAGTTCCCGAATAACTATAAAATCTACGCCTTGAACTATTTCTCTTTTGAGCGGTGATTTGTCGAGTAACGACGAATAGGTAAAAATTGGACGGATATTTGCATACAATCCAAGTATTTTGCGCATTTTGAGAAGTCCTTGTTCAGGTCTTACCTTTATAGTTGGATCATTGTCATACTTGGGATCTCCAATCGCACCAAACAAAATAGCATCAGCTGATAAACATAATCCTTCAGTAGCTTTTGGAAATGGTTCTCCAACCTCGTCAATTGCCGTACCTCCGATGAGGCCTTCGGTAATTATTAATCGATGATTGAATTTTTGCTCAACTACTCTTAATACCGTTAACGTAGCGTCAACTATTTCTGGACCGACCCCATCACCTTTGAGTACTGCGATATTTTTTTTCATTTGATCAAATTGATAAATTGCTAAAATAGTTTAGCGTTTTACGTGAAAATCATTATTTCTATTTGCTTCAAACGTTTCAATTACATCTTTCTTACTTAATGAATAATTCACATCATCGTACCCCTCCATCAGACACATTTTTTTATAGGGATCGAGGTTAAACCAAGCTTGGAACTGGTAGTTGGTAGCTTGCAGAGTTTGATTTGGCAGATTTACTACAAGCTCTGCTTTAGGATCACTATTAACAATCTTAAATACTTCGTTCAGCTCCTCATCAGAAACTTGAACTGGGAGAAGCAAATTATTAAGCGCGTTATTTTTGAAAATATCAGCGAAAAAACTAGAAATAATTACATTAAATCCATAATCTTTAAGAGCCCAAGTTGCGTGCTCTCGACTCGAACCACAGCCAAAGTTGCGACCTGCAATGAGAATATCTCCATGATATGTGGGATTATTCAAAACAAAATCTGGCTTTTGATTTCCTTCAGAATCATAACGCCAATCTCGAAACAAATTTTCACCAAACCCTTCACGTGTTGTCGTCTTAAGGAATCGAGCTGGAATAATCTGATCGGTATCAATATTTTCTTGCGGTAATGGAACTGCAGTTGATGTAATTATTTTCATAAGATTATAAAAACTCTCGTGGATTGGTAACGTATCCGTTAATGGCTGTTGCTGCTGCGGTCAATGGTGACACGAGCATGGTTCGAGCTCCTGGTCCTTGGCGACCTTCAAAATTTCGATTACTTGTCGAGACACAGTATTTTCCAGCAGGAATTTTATCCTCATTCATTCCCAAACATGCAGAACACCCCGCACTTCTTAGCTCAAATCCTGCATTCTCAAAAATTTTATCCAAACCTTCTTTTTTAGCCTGAGCAAACACTTGAGTCGAGCCTGGAACTAGTATCGCTTCAACATCACTAGCTTTTTTTCTTCCTTTCAAAATTTTGGCAGCTGCTCGAAAATCCTCAATCCGTGAATTTGTACAACTTCCAAAAAAGACGTAATCTACATGCTGACCGATCATTTTTTGACCTTCCTGCAGACCCATATATACAAGAGATTTCTGAAGTTGCGTCTTGTCGGATTTAGATTCACATTCGACAGTTCTTGGAATGTTACCGCTCACTTTAATTCCCATTCCGGGATTTGTTCCATACGTGATCATTGGTTCCATATCTTCCGCGCGAAAGGATTCTACCCTATCAAACGTAGCTCCCGGATCTGATGGAAGTGTGTTCCAGTAAGAAACCGCTTTCCCCCAATCATTTCCTTGTGGCATGTATCGCCTTCCCTTCATGTATGAAAACGTTATTTCATCTGGCGCAATCATACCTCCACGGGCTCCCATTTCGATACTCATATTACAGATTGTCATTCGAGCTTCCATGGAAAGACGGGAAATGGTTTCGCCTGAGAATTCTACAAAATACCCAGTTCCGCCAGATGTTGAAATTTTTGAAATAATATATAAAATGATGTCTTTTGCAGTTACTTCTTTTTGGAGAGTGCCATTTACTTCTATCTTCATTGTTTTAGGTTTTTGTTGTAACAAGCATTGAGTCGCGAAAACTTGCTCGACCTCACTCGTCCCGATCCCAAAGGCAATTGAGCCAAACGCGCCGTGGGTTGAAGTGTGACTGTCTCCACAGACAATGGTCATTCCAGGCTTGGTAACGCCAAGTTCGGGACCGATGACATGCACAATCCCTTGCCAAGGATGACCCAGTCCGAAGAGTTCAACACCAAATTTTTTGCAATTTTCAGAGAGCCTCTCTACCTGTTTTCGGGAAAGCAGTTCTTTGATAGGAAGGTGTTGATCAACTGTGGGAACATTGTGATCTGTTGTTGCCCAAGTACGACTAGGTCGAAAAACTGACAAGCCGCGCTTTCGTAATCCATCAAAAGCTTGGGGAGAGGTGACCTCATGAATGAAATGAGCATCAATATAAAAAACGGCAGGATAATCATCTTCTTGAGACACCACATGAGCATCCCACACTTTGTCAAATAATGTTTTTTGCATGATAAATTATTATTTATTTTCCGGTCGAAGCTCACGAACTTTCTTTCCTGCTCTCCAAAGTTCCAAATTTGAAAGAGTTTTAAGTTCTTTTTCTAATTCTACTCGATAATTCGGGTCGCTATTTTTCGCAAGTGTTTGACGTGCTTCGTCACCATTTTGAACTTTTTCATAGAGTTCTTCAAAAACTGGGGCCGTAGCGTCCCTGAACTTATCTTTCCAGTCGAGAGCACCGCGCTGGGCTGTAGTTGAAATATTTGCAAGCATCCAGTCCATACCATTTTCGCCGACTAATCGAATAAGGCTTTGAGTAAGCTCTTCAACGGTCTCGTTAAACGCCTCGGAAGGGGAATGACCGTGCTTTCGAAGCTCGTTATACTGGGCTTCAAACAGTCCTTCAAGTGCACCGACTAAAATTCCTCGCTCTCCTGTAAGATCGCTATAAACTTCATTTTTAAATGTTGTCTCAAATAAATATCCAGATCCAACAGCTATTCCCAATGCTTTTGCTTTTTCTTCCGCGTTTCCGGTAGCATCTTGATAAATAGCATAGGAACTATTAATGCCGCTGCCGTTAAGGAAATTTCTCCGTACTGTTAGTCCCGATCCCTTCGGCGCTATAAGGATAACATCAATATTTGCTGGTGGAATAATACCAGTTTCATGACTATAGGTGATACCAAATCCATGTGAAAAATAAAGTGTTTTACCTGCAGTTAAATTTGGTTTAAGTCTTGACCAGTATGCTTTTTGTCCTGCATCTGAAAGAAGATAAAGAATGATTGTTCCTCGCTTTGCAGCTTCTTCAAGCCCAAATAGTGTTTCTCCTTCGACCCATCCGTCTTTGACCGCTTTTTCCCATGATTTTGATCCCTTTCTTTGACCAACAATCACATTAATGCCATTGTCTTTCATGTTCAATGCCTGCCCTGGTCCCTGTACTCCATATCCGAGTACGGCAACCGTTTCATTTTTTAACATTTCCTGTGCCTTCTCTAAAGGAAATTCTTCACGGGTTACGACGTTTTCTTCAACGCCTCCAAAATTTATTTTCATAATAAAAATATAACGAATAATTATTTAACTGCAATTGCCTCAATTTCAATAAGTGCACCGGCTGGTAACTTTACCACCTGAACCGTAGATCGCACGGGAAAATGATCTCTAAAAAAATTTCCGTAGACCTCATTCATTTTTGCGTAATCATTCATATCAGTAACAAATACAGTAGTTTTAACAATTTTATCAAGTTGTGATCCAGCAGCTTCTAATACTTGCTTTAAGTTATTCAAAACCTGTTTCGTTTGATTTTCAATTCCCTCAACTAAAACCCCCGCTTCTGGATCAATTCCAATTTGACCTGAGCAAAAAATAAATCCATTTGCTTCAATTGCCTGAGAATACGGTCCAACAACCTTTGGTGCCTTGTCTGTTTTAATATATTTCATATTTAGTTGAGTTAATTAATAATTCGTAATTGAAAATTCATTTAATACGTCACTGCACCTTTTGATGCACTGGAAACAAGCGTTCGATACTTTGCCAAAACTCCACGAATATAGGGCGAATCGGGAGCTTTGTATTTTTTTCTTCTTTCATCAAGAATGTTATTTTCAACTTCGATATTGATCTCACGTTTTTCAACATTAATATCAATGATGTCTCTTTCTTTTACTATGCCAATCGCTCCCCCTTCAACCGCTTCAGGCGAAACATGTGCGATCATGATGCCGTGCGATCCTCCAGAAAACCTTCCATCGGTAATTAGCGCGACATCTTCGCCCAAACCTGCTCCAACGAGCGCCGAAGAAGGCGACAGCATCTCACGCATGCCAGGCCCTCCTTTTGGACCTTCATTACGAATAATTATAACGTCACCGTGCCGTATCTTTCCGTCAAGAATGGCAGTCATGCAGTCATCCTCAGACTCAAAAACGCGGGCTGGACCTTTATGCTTCTTTATGAGATTTCCAGATAGTTTCATCACCGATCCATCAGGAGACATATTTCCTTTCATTATGACGATGTGATGACCGGCAGGTGCGATCGGCTCTTCAAGGGAGTAGATCACATCCTGATTTGTTGGCCTGACAAGTGCATCTTTCAAATTTTCAGCGACAGTCTTCCCTGTAACGGTAAGACAATCACCGTGAATAAGACCTGCGCCAAGAAGCATTTTCATAACCATGGGTACTCCGCCAATCTTGTCGAGGTGCTCCATCATATACTCTCCTGACGGACTAAAGTTTCCAATAAGGGGAACTTTTTTCCCGATTGAATCAAAGTCGTCAATGGTCAATGCAACCTCTGCTTCATGTGCTATTGCAAGAAGATGCAACACTGCATTAGTTGATCCTCCTAAAGCCTGAACGACAACAATGGCATTTTCAAATGCCTTTCTGGTCAAAATATCGCGGGTATGAATTCCTTGTTTCATCATAACAAATAATGCTTTAGTTGTTTTGAAAATATCTTCAATTTTCTTTTCAGAAACTCGCCCAGTTCTGCTCATGGCAGGATGTGATGCACTTCCCGGAACCGACATCCCCAAAGCCTCAAGAGCTGATGCCATAGTATTTGCAGTATACATACCACCACAGGCACCAGCGCAGGGACATGATTTGCATTCTATCTCATGAAATTCTTCCTTCGTTATTTTGCCTGAACTCATTTTTCCAACTGCTTCAAAAACCGAGACTATATTAAGATCCCGACCATTAAGATTTCCAGCAAGAATTGTTCCGCCATACAAAGTTATTCCAATAGAATTATTTCGTGCAAGAGGCATTAGCGATGCTGGAATTGTCTTGTCACAACCTGAAAATGCAATAGTTCCATCAGCTGCGTATGCCTCGCTCATCATCTCAATCGAATCAGCAATAACTTCTCTTGAGACTAAAGAATACTTCATCCCTTCAATCCCCATTGTTTCGCCATCTGTAATCACAGGTGTGCCAAAAATATATGGCTTCCCGCCTAACTTTTCAATTTCACCCTCTGCTATTTTTCCAAGTTCTAATATATGAGCATTGCATGGGGAAACGTCAGAATAAGGTGCAGCAACACAAATCAAAGGCTTTTTAAAATCCTCATCCGTGTATCCAACAGCGCGCATCATTGCACGTGCTGGAGCGCGTTTTGACCAATGAGATGAGCCTTCAAAACTTGTCAACGTCTTACTTCTTTCTTTCAACTTGCTTGAGTCGTTATTTTTACAACAACAATCTCCTTGACATGATTTTGGCATAATTAAACTAAATATTGATATAACATATCTTTTTCAGTTAATTTTGTATACTTCAATTCTATCGCATCCATACGTTTCATGAGCGGCTTCAAATCATTTTTGTCTCGAAGTTCAAAGCCAACAAGCGCCGGAGCTTTCTCCTTCTCCGTCTTTTTCATATACTCAAACCTAACTATATCATCATTTGGTCCAAGTGCCTCGTCAAGCATTCGCTTTAACTGTCCTGGTTTTTGTGCAAACTCAATCAAAAAATAATGTTTTCGGCCTTGAAAAACCAAACTTTTTTCCATAATCTCAGGATAGCGGAGAATATCATTATTTCCTCCGCTCAAGATACAAACAACAATTTTGCCTTTTATCTTTTCAGATAAAAAGTCGAGTGCGCTGAGTGCGAGCGCTCCAGCTGGTTCTGTGACGATTCCTTCATTTTGATACAACTCTATCATAGTCGTACATACTTTTCCTTCAGGAACTAAGATTACTGCATCAACATTTTTTTTGACAATCTCAAATGTCAATTTCCCAACGGTTCTAACTGCCGCGCCATCGACAAAAGTATCAATCTCATCAAGTGTGACTACTTTATTTTGCTTCAATGATTCATGCATCGAGCCTGCTCCACTTGGTTCAACGCCTATTATTCTCAACTTATCATTTTTGTTTTTCAAAGTTCCTCTGAGATATGAAGAAACTCCTGAGATCAATCCTCCACCACCAACACATGAAATTATATAATCAATATTTCCTCCTAATTTTTCAAAAATCTCCTTACCGACAGTTCCTTGTCCAGCAATTGTTTTTGTGTCATTAAATGGATGGACGTATGTTGCTCCGGATTGTGAGGCAAAATCCATCGAAGCCTTGCTTGCCTCATCAAATGTAGATCCAAAAAGTTTTACTTCAATAAACCCATCTCCAAATTGTTTTACTTTATCAATTTTTTGATTAGGAGTAACTACCGGCATAAAAATAGTACCCTTAATTTTTAGTGCGTTACAACTCCAGGCTACACCCTGCGCATGATTTCCAGCACTGGCACAAACCACTCCATTGTTTCTTTCTTGATCTGTCAGAGAGGCAATTTTATTGTAAGCTCCACGAATCTTAAATGACCTTACCTCTTGCAGATCTTCTCGTTTCATATATATATTTGCACCATATTTTTTTGATAAACGATGATTTTTCTGAAGAGGTGTTTTTTCTGAAATTCCGACAAGTCTTTCTGCTGCCTCGTCTATGTCTTTGATTGTAACGATCATATTTTAATTGCTCTAATTGCTAAAATGCTACATTGCTGAATTGTTAAAGCATTAATTCGTCTTTCGTAATTCTTAATTATCCATTAACTTATTAAGCCCATCAACATATGCCTGAACGGATGCTACAACTATGTCTGTATCGCTGCCAAACCCATAAAATACATTATTTTTGTACTCTAGCTGTACATTTACTTTACTAATATCATCATGTCCACGTGTAACAGCTTGAATAAGAAATTCTCGTAATGTTGGTAGTTTTTTCAATGTTTTTGAGTCTTTCAAAATCATGTTTACTGCAGAGCACGATGCATCAACTGGACCATTTCCATTTGACGTTGCTGCGAATTCCTCGCCATCTATCGACATTTTAACTGTCGCCATTGGCTTTAGCGGATATCCACAAACAACTTCTATAAGAGTTATTTGCAGCTTTTTTGGTGTCATTGTATTTTTGCCCATGAGCATATGTAGATCCTCGTCAATTATTTGCTTTTTTGAATCTGCAATCTCCAAAAATGAGTTATATGCTTTTATTAATTGAGTAGGTTTTAAGTTGTAGCCAAGTCTAGCTAGATGATGTTTAAGAGCGGCACGACCTGATCTGGCTGTTAGCACAATCTCAGAGGATGCAATTCCCACATCTTTTGGATCTATTATCTCGTAATTTTCTCTCATCTTCAGTACCCCATCCTGGTGAATTCCTGATGAATGTGCAAATGCATTCTTGCCAACGATCGCTTTGTTTGCCTGGATAGGCATGTTCATGAGGCGCGAGACTAGTCTGCTGGTCGGATATATTTTTTTCGTATTAATATTCGTATCGTATCCTAACTTGTGAGTTTGTATTATCATAACAACCTCTTCAAGAGAAGTGTTCCCGGCACGTTCTCCAATCCCATTCATGGTAACTTCAATCTGTCTGGCGCCATTTTCAACTCCGGACATCGCATTTGCTGTCGCAAGACCTAAATCATTATGACAATGCACTGAGATGATTGCTTTGGAAATATTTGAAACATTCTCCATGAGGTATTTAATTTTTTCTCCATAAACTCGAGGAAGATTGTAACCTGTTGTATCTGGAATATTGACGACAGTTGCTCCTGCTTTTATCACGGCTTCGATCATCTGTGCGAGGTACTCAAGATCCGCACGGCCCGCATCCTCCGCATAAAACTCGACATCTTCAACTGATTTTTTAGCATATTTAACAGCCTCGACTGCACGATCAAGAATTTTTTCGCGTGTCGAGTTAAACTTACATTTTATATGCATGTCAGATGCCCCAATGCCTGTATGAATTCTTTTTTTTGCTGCATACTCAAGCGATGCAACTGCTGAGTCGATATCACGTTTTACGGCACGAGTAAGTGCACAGATAACTGGGTTTTTAACCGCTTTTGAGATCTCAATTACTGATTGAAAGTCCCCTGGAGATGAGATCGGAAATCCGGCCTCAATAACGTCAACACCCAACTCTTCAAGTGCTTTTGCAATCTCTATTTTTTCAATAGTGTTGAGTTGACATCCTGGAACCTGCTCACCGTCTCGAAGAGAGGTATCAAAGATTTGTATATTTTTATTCATAATATGCTCTAATTACTAACTACCGACCACTATATACCAGTTATTACTTAAACACTGCAATCCTCCCTGACTGGACAAATTCTTTTATTCCAAATGATTTTACAAGTTCATAAAAATCATTTATCTCAGTTTCTGAGCCTGTCTTTTCTATTACCAGATAGTTTTTGTGAACAGAAACAATTCTTGTATCATCGGAGATGCGAGCTAAATGTTCTAGCTCTTTTCTTTTTTTCAAATTGGATGCTGTTACTTTTATCAAGGCTATTTCTCTAAGTATCAAGTCTTCGTCTTTGGAGTCGATGACTTTTATCACCTCAATAATTCGATACAGTTGCTTTACGATTTTTTCAATAAGTTCAGACTCAGCATAAACCACAATCGTAAACCTTGATTGATCTTCGTTTTTGACTTCAGATACAGTCAGACTTTCGATGTTTATTTTTCTTCTCAGGAACAAGTCGGCAATTCTATACAAGACGCCTGGAGTATTCTCTGAGAAAGCTGTGATCGTGTAGTATTGTTTCATTTCTTCATTGCATAATTGCTAATACATATTTTACTTAAGTCTGACTTCTGAGACCGCGGCACCTGTTGCTACCATTGGGAAAACATTCTCTTCTTTTTCAACTTTAATTTCAAGCAAGTATGGACCATTATGTTTTAACATTTTACTTATCGCGCTCTTTAAGTCTTTTCGATCCGAAATCGATCTACCTTCTATACCGTAAGCAGTTGCTACTTTTATAAAATCTGGACTTTTAATATTTGTCATTGAATATCTTCGATCAAAAAATAGTTCCTGCCATTGACGTACCATGCCTAAAAATCCATTATTTAATATAACAATTTTTACTGGCATACTCTCCTGGGCGATTGTCCCGAGCTCCTGAATATTCATCTGGATTCCGCCGTCCCCGCTAATACTTATGACTTGTTTGTTAGGCAAGGCCGCTTTTACGCCCATGGCAGTCGGTAACCCATATCCCATTGTTCCCATTCCGCCTGAGCTATGAAAACTATTTGGAATCTTAAAATTAAAATATCTTGCGGCGATCATCTGATTTTGCCCAACATCAGAAACGATGATCGCGTTACCGCAGGTCAAATCTGAGATCCGAGATACGACCTCTGCCATACGAATTTTTCCGCGACTTGGATCACATTCCAAGTCCCAAACTTGTTTTTTTTCTACGATATTTGCATCGTGAAATTTACTTACCCAATCATCATGTTTTTGTTTTTTTAAGAGTTTCGCTAATGCAGAAAGCGCAGGTTTTACATCTGCGACAATCGGCACTTCAACTTTTATAATTTTATTCAACTCAGCAGGATCAATATCTATATGAATGATTTTCGCATCAATCAGATAATCTGACACTCGTCCTGTTACTCTATCGTCAAATCTCATACCGACTGCAAGGACTACATCGGCTTTATTTGACAGCAAATTTGGTCCATAATTTCCGTGCATTCCCAAAAACCCAGCATAAAGTCTGTGATCTGTGGGGAAAGAAGATATTCCATGAAGTGTCACAGCGACCGGAATATCAGAAAAATTTGCTACCCTCAATAGCTCTTTATGAGCACGCGAAATATGAATTCCATGTCCTGCCAAAATTAACGGCCGTTTTGCAGCATTTAATAAATTTGCAGCAGCCTCAATCTGCAACATATGCGGCTCGGTAGTCGGATTGTAACTTTTCAGCTTAATCATTTTTGGATACTCAAATTCAAGTAAATTGAATTGGGCATCTTTGGTGATGTCTATAACGACTGGTCCTGGTCTCCCAGATCTGGCGATATGAAAAGCTTTTTTGAAAATATATGGAATCTCAGAAGTATTTGTTATTTGATAATTCCATTTTGTAACTGGAGCAGTTACTCCGATGACATCAGCTTCCTGAAAAGCATCAGTCCCGATTACTTCACTTGATACCTGACCGGTGATACATACCATTGGAACTGAGTCCATCATCGCGTCACCAAGGGCGGTGACCAAATTAGTAGCGCCTGGTCCTGATGTTGCAAAAACTACTCCCGGCTCACCAGTCACACGGCCCCAGCCTTCGGCGGCATGTCCTGCACCTTGTTCGTGACGGACGAGAATATGTCTAATTTTTTTTGACTGCGTGTAGTCGTACAGAGCATCATAAATTGGCATGATCGCCCCCCCGGGATATCCGAAAATAATTGTTACTTTTTCGTGCAACAATGATTCAATGACAGCTTGTGAACCTGATATTTTCATAAATACATTGTCATGGTGAATTTAATTTAGCATCTCTTGAATAATGATCCTGAAACAAGTTCAGGATGACATTAATCCAACTTCAAACTACAATCTCCGTTCTCCAATCTCCATACTTTTTCTCATCACCTCGAACAACTTTGAAAAAGAGGTCTTGTATGGTACCTGCTATTTTTCCTCTTTTTGCCGTACCAACTTTACGGTGATCTATTTCTTTGATCCATGCAACCTGTGCTCCCGTTCCACAGAAAAATGCTTCATCTGCAATATAGAGCTCGCTTCGGTCAATGGTTCGTTCTTCAACAGGAATATTCAAATCCATCGCAAACTGAATGACCGATCGACGGGTGATCCCTTCAAGAATATCATCACTTTTTGATGGAGTTATCAGCACGCCATTACGGACAATAAAAAGATTCATAGCCGATCCCTCTGCCACATTTCCCGCTTCATTGAGAAAAATAGCCTCATCAAAGCCATTTTGATTTGCCTCTTTTTTGGCAAGTGCTGAGTTTATATATCCTCCAGTGATTTTTGCTCGTGACGGAATGGCATTGTCCGATATGCGTCTCCATGATGAGACGCATGCCGTAACTCCCTTGTCAGTTGGCAGATAATCACCGAGTGAAACCATATACTCTGCAAAATCAAATGGATTGTCTCTTTCCAAATTTGGTGAAAGGCTCAAGCTTCCCGCATATGCAAACGGTCGGACGTATGTATCTGTTTTTGGCGCATTTTTCTTCATGAGCTCCGTTGTAATATTAATCAATTCATTCTTTGAGTATTCGATTGATTCACCAAGAATTTTGAGAGAATTTACAAATCGCGACATATGATCGTGCAATCTAAAAATGGAGATATAGCTTTCTTTTTTATTGTAATATCCGCGAATACCACCAAAAATACCGGTTCCATACTGCAAAGCATTTGTTTGAATATTTACTTGAGCATTTTCAACAGGAACAACCTTTCCCTGAAAAAATGCATACGGCAATGCTTTTGTTTGTAAGTGTCCCATATTTTGAAAATTAAATTTGTAATTTAAGCTATAAAAAAACCGCCTTTCGGCGGGGTGCTTATCAAACATTCAAGCTCCTCGCCGCGTTAGCGGTTAATAAGAAGAACGAGAATGTATGATATATGATTTTTCATGATATGAAATGTATTATAAGGGAAAATATGTATGAATGCAAATTATCTCATTTCAGGAGAATGGTTATTTCTTTCAGTAAAACTTGTGAACTCTTGCATTAAGTAATTTTTGTCCATTTTCAAAATTGTTGCTGGAGTAGTCTTTTTCACCATGAATTCAAAAAAACCAAATGTTTCCTGTTCTGAAAAAATAATTTTTCCAATCTGTCCTTCTGTAGGCCATAAACCACGTAGATTCCTTGGTGTATGTTCGTTTAAATGTTCAGTTACTGTGTATGGACTAAATAATCCGTCAGCACTTCTTCGAAATTGAGTAATAAAATCGTCATGTTCTCTTGGATCAAAATAATCGAGCTGAGAAATATGGCTGACTCCAGACCTGAGTTCAAAGTCTCTTCTAGCCATCCATAATACCAACTCAGCTATTTGCCCTTTTGTAAAAGCTCCAATCCCAATTTGATCAAGATGCTCTGCATTTC
>Ga0210019_1001670_pt1 | contig 23123 bp, 24 predicted proteins | sample CryGeyCG2114_020_2_FD_183969 | JGI IMG/M metagenome (GOLD analysis project Ga0210019, IMG submission 183969) | Groundwater microbial communities from aquifer - Crystal Geyser CG11_big_fil_rev_8/21/14_0.20 (SPAdes) (version 2) | ecosystem: Environmental > Aquatic > Deep subsurface > Groundwater ...
CAACGGTATTCCGAACTCAACATTCCCAACACCACCAACACTGTTGATGGATACTTTGCGTCCGTGAAGAAAAAAGTCGCCGCGCACCACGGACTGAGAAAAGATAGACGCTTTAGAGTGATTAGTGGGTTATTGAGAAAAGGATAAATAGCCCCCGAAAAGTTTCTATACTCCTATGAAAACATTTTATTCCGAAGACTTGATAGTAAAATTAGTAAACTTTTTTGTCGGTTTGGTGGAGACAGTGCTTGTGCTTCGCCTATTACTTAGGTTATTCGGAGCAAACCCAGCAACCCCTTTTGTAAATTGGATTTACGCAATGAGCTCGACTTTACTTGAGCCATTTAGAGGTATTTTCCCGACAGCTCCAATTGAGGGAGGTTTTGCGATTGAATTTTCGACTCTTTTTGCAATGGTCGCGTACGCGATTGCTGGATGGATTGTTGTTGAGATAATAAGCATAATTTCAGATTGGGCAAACAAATCAGTGGAAGAATCAGAAGAGACAAGAGAGATAGAAGAAAGAGAGGAAGAGGAGAATAGGTTTTAGTTTGTAGCTGTTAGCTGTTAGGAAGAAAAGAGGTTTTAGGTAAAGAATGAAGCGTGTAGCTTGTAACATAGAACATGAGGGAATAATTTTTAATTTCCCAATTTTTAAACGAAAACACTCAGACAATCTCCACTCTCAAAGTTACCTATACAAGGTTCTCGCTTAAAAATTGTTCCGGCTCTTCCGTGATCCAAGTTACATATTACACGTTCTATGTTGTCGGTCTTCTCTTCAGTGTTTTAGTTTTAAATCCAGTCGGTAATTATTTTTGCCAATTTCTTTTCTTTGCCTGCAAATCCATGGTCTGCACCCCTTATTATTTTATAATCAAAGTCGGGTTGGTGAGTTTTCAATATTTCTACCAACTTCGGCACATTGCCAAAAGCATACTCATCTTCGCTCCCGTAAACCACAAGAGATGGTTTTTTTATTGACTTGAAATGCCTAAAAAGAGGTTTAGTTGATAAATTGACTCCGAAAAGAACTTCCACGAAAGGAAATATGTTGTAATCTCCGTCGGGATTTGCCATATCATAAAATCCAGTATGCGAGAATACCGCCTCAGGCAACATTTCTTTTACTATATCTTCTCCTTGACCTGCTTTTATTTTTTTCTTTGCCTCCGTAAGAATTTTGTTGAACCTCGCCTTACCGAGCATTTTGTAGTAGATACCTACATCGTCACCACCACAGAGCAAAATGTATTTCTCGATGCTATTTTTTGGATTGTAGAAATTATAAACGCAAATCTTGTTGGCTCCAGTAGAAGCTCCCGCCAAATAGATTTTCTTATAACCCTGTTTTTTGAGAAAAGTTACGGCGGAGTCGATATCAAATATGCATTCCTTTATCTTTTCATACGCCATACCGAAATTTTGTTTCTCCTTCTTCCCTTTTACTCTCATCCTCTTTATGATATGTGCTCCCCTGTTGTTGAAATACAGTACCGAGATATTTTTCTTGGAAAGAACGTCGGCGAGAATTTGATTTTTTGAGTTGCTATAAAAAACCGAGGTACTACCATTGCCATGAAGGTAAATTACAACAGATTTATCATCCTTGCCTCCATACAAAAGCCCAGGCAAAGTCAGTCCGTCTTTGGTATTAAATTCTACGAATTTCGGTTGCATACCAATTAATATTAACCGAAAAGTCGATCGGAGCAAAACCAGGGAAAATTTTGTTAAAAAAAATTATCCTGACTAAATTGTGGTGTGTCATTAACAAAGTCCGAACCTATTACGAACAGAATCCTGATGCCGACTAATCGCACGCTCCGCGTGCGTGGTGGCTCGGAACTACCTCGTACGCTCTAACAATGCGGACTCGGTTTTGCGGAAGCATTTTTCTGGGGATATGGTTTCCGCAAAACCTCGGCTGATTTCGGATTTCGCAAGCGGAGGAGGAGGGGTCTGGGGAGGAATCCTCCGCTTGCTCCATCCGTTTTCTTTTGGCGAAATTCGGGGCGGACAAAAATACAAATACATCATATCATAAAATTGTCTCGGCCATTTCTTTTGCTATGTGGTTGTCCAAGTCTAAAGGGGATGCACCCTCGGCATCCGCCTCGGGCATTTCCGCTATGGCTACTCGCGCCTAGGTGCCTATGTGTGGGCTTTGCCCACGCTTCTTGGGGAGAGGAAACTTCCTCTCCCCGGGTCGGGCGATGTATTCCTCGAGTACGAGGAATACACCCTCGCCATCCCCACTCTACGCTTTGCATATTTATGTTAGTGGTGTCGCTTTCGCTACTGAACTTCTGTGAGTTATATAACTTCGGCGCTCATCCTTTAGCCATGGACGCTCATAGCGGAAATGCCCGAGGCGGAATACAAATGCGCTTGACCCACCCTCCCGTTCGCGCGCACGCAAAACCCCGCTCGTAAGGACAAAAGGGGTGCGAGCGGGACTCCCTAGATACTTTTTACAGCATTCAAAACAAAATCAATCTCCGTTTTCTTTTCAGCTTCGGTTCCAGTTACTGCAAATCCTTTTGAGTTATTTCCACTAAATGTCTCTCCTTTCTCGTTCAGAAAATCCATTATATCTGGGCGGGATAGCAAAAAGATATTTTGCTTCTGTAGGTCTGATTTTTTACTTTCAAAATCCATTTTATATGTATTGAAATTTTTTCTATGCCATTCTTTATCTTGCTTATCACCATTTTTTAAATGTTTTACTAAATCACTATTTATATAATCAACATCAAAAACAAAAGCTGATTTTATATCAAAAATACTACAAAGTTTTTTAAACAACTCTGCATCTTTACATCCACCAAGAAAATACAAATCCTCAAGTAGCTCTCCAAAATTATTACTCTCGCAATACAATGATAATCTTTCTATATCAGTAACACCCTCAAGAAAAATTGCTTTACCAGAAAAAAATATATCTCGGTGGTGAAAGAAGAAAACTCTATTTTCTTTTATTTCTTTTAATTCTTGTTTTGTATCTGTAAAAACTTCTATTCCATTTGAGTTTTTAAATCGTAAGACATTGCCAACAAGAGAGGGTTCAATAAAATAAGGTGAATGAGTAGATACAAAAACCTGCCTACTTTTAGAAATTTCTAAAAGTGCATTCAATAACTTCTTTTGTGCTTGTGGGTGCAGACAAACTTCTGGTTCATCAATAAAGAGATAAACTGGTTTTAATACTTTATCATTATCCTTATTTTCACTTAATTTTTCGGCATATACTTGCAAAAGAGCGAGTGCCACAGATCTCTGCATTCCAGTCCCTTTTTCTTCCATATAAGTTTCCTCACCATCGTGGACTTTTATTTTAGTATTTTTGAAAAAAGAATCTACTTTCGGTTCATCAAAATGAAAAGAGATTTTTGCTTCACCAAACTGCTCAAGAAAGATTTTTTGAGTCTTTTCCTCTATCTCTTTGAGTTTTGCTTTTAAGCCAGTTTTCTCATCATTAAATGTATTATGGAAATTCTTTTTGAATCCAATATACTCATCAGTTTCTTCAAAATCTTGAACAATTTCTCTAAGTAAATTTCCACATATTGTGGTCGCACCAAATTTAACGGCATCGTTCGGATTAGTGTCTGCCCATACAAAATTTAGCTCAAAAAGTTTTTTCATTGGGGCATCAATACCAGTTTCGTTTTTAAATTCAAGTTTTGTATTATCCCAAAATTTAACCTCTTTCAAATTAGCAGATGACCTAATTATTTTTATATGCTCGATATCATTTTCTTTATACACATACTTTTTAAAAGTGTCTTTCTTGTTATCTTGAGAAAAATTATCAATAATTTCTGTTATTCCGCCAGAGAAAGTTAATTCAACCTCAATTTCTTCGTTAGAGTTTTTATTATTCTTTAAATCAGAGATATTTTGAGTAGAGGAAATTGAATTTCGTAAAAAATCAATCGCTTCAAACATCGTAGATTTTCCAGAATTATTTTTCCCAACAAGAATATTCAAGCCACTACCCAAATTTTTGCCATCAGGAATATGAAAAGATATTTCTTTATCAGAATTTCCAAAACATTTTAAATTCTTTATTTTTATATCCTTAATAATCATTTTTTATAAAAATAAATATATGTTTTATTTACAAACCACATAATGCAAATATTCTAAAGTTTTATTTGCACTAAAATCTCGGTTTTCATCTTTATCAGCTTTGAATCTATTATATTCCTGTGTAAAATATCCATATTTTCCTCTTGAACCCATTATTTCTTTTATATCGTCTAGTGTCATAAGTCCTTCATTGTTATAACTTAGGAAAATATATTTTTGTTTTGCATTAAGAATTAAATCCGAAAAAGCTTTTTTTACTTGTGTCCTAGAGCAATAAAGTGATTTTTGACTTTGGTATTCCCTCAATCCTGTTTTTCCGTGAATTTTAGGATTATCATATTTTGCAACTGTTTCTAATAGGTGATAATTTGTTGCATATTGTCGTTGGTTATATGGAGGATCAAGATATAAAATATCTCCCTCAATTTTTCCTACAATTTTATTTATATCTTCATTAAACACTTCGTGTTCTTGATCATTTATTATTAACTCTGCTGGTTTTAAGACAAATGGTATTTGAGCAGTTTTCTTTAGTTGTTTTAAAAATGCACCATAAACTGAAGCCGTGTTTGCTCGTTTATCAATAGTTTCCAAAAGTGTAGCTAAAAGAAAATAATACTCGTTATCTGTGATTGACTTCTCATTTTTCCACTCCTCTATTTTCATTCTTATAGCATCACAGCGCATTCCGTTTTCGTCTGAAAAATATTGTCGTTCAAATTCTTGATTTTTTGTTCCACCTGAACAATAATTTTTATATATAAATCCTTTTTCTCCTTTTATATTTGAAAGATAATCACAAACAAAATCTTTTCTTTCTGAAATTTCAATATTCCTTAATTCAGGAATGGTTTCTAAAATTTTTTCAAATTTCAAAGGTTGATGATTTTCAATATATTGTTTATTTAGAACAAAACTATAGTATTGAATATCGTTTGCAATAACTTTGTATCCTTTTCGTTTAAAATAGGTACCAACAGCACCAGTTCCAGCAAATAAATCACAAAAAACTCTTGAATTTTTATCAACCACCTTTTCAATAGATTTCTCTAAAAATTCCAACAATGATAATTTGCTACCAATATAATTCATAGATCCATTATAACATATTTACCACGAAACATATAGGAAAATATGGATATTCATGGTAAGATTTCCTTATGTTAAATAATGAACAAATTGGTGTGTCGGCTGAAATTGCGATTGCAGATATTTTCAATATCCCCGTCAATGATCAATATCGTAATCGTGGAGTACAAGATATTACAGACACAATAAAACCCATTGTTGCTGATATTTTTAATACAAATAATATTCCATCACCAATCAAACATGCTGCTGAAAATCAAAACATTATAGATTTTATACTTCAAGATAATAAAACATTATCGGTAAAGACCAACAAACAAAAATTGGGCAAAGCGGCACCACAAAAAATTGGCCAAGCATCATCAAACACTTGGTATGCGATTTTAGCTGAAAGACTAGGTATTGCATACATACCAACTGCTTACCCAGAAAAAGTAAAACTTTTTAAAATAATTGCATTAACAAGGATTGAGGAATTGCTCGGTATTTATTGGGAGTATATGTTTGATTGTGATTTTTTGGTTCACTTTTTTAATATAGTTGATTCTAATGACAATCCTACTGCTGATCCAAAATATATAGTAATCAAAAAAACTAGTAGCCCTATTTGGGATCCTGCAAAAATATCATTTACAAAAACAACAGTTGCTGAATGGAATGAAAGTAATACTGTAAAATATGAATATGATGGTGTAGCGATAGGTGAGTTCCAAGTTCACAATAATAGAGATAACTTCAAATTCCGTTTCAATATGGCTGGAATTTATAAACTGATGACAGAAGGTCGTCTTAATTTTTCTTAAAAATAAAGATATACTCGTGTTTGAATATATAGTAATCACTTGATAAGGCTCGGTATCTCCAAATTCCTTCTTTATTTTGTTTAGCACGATTTCCTGCCATATTTTTTATTATAATACTTTTAAGTGTTAGTCCTAGTTTTTGAGCTTCATTCATACAATAAAAACTTAACGGAATCCATTTTCCTGCTTTGTATGCGTCACCAATAACAATAGCTAAATATCTACCGTTATCTAATATCTCAATAGTGTTTTTAAGCACCTCTGAAAATTTATCCAGAAATTCTTTTAACGATTTTGTATTTGAAAGATCATTTTTTAAATCACTAAATTTTATTATATCTGCATACGGAGGATGTAAAATTGCTAACTGAATATTTTTCTTTTTGTTATTTTTTAAAATATCTTTAACTCTATCAAAGGTTTCAATTTTTGTACTATCTCCAGTTATTAAATTTGAAAAATTATTTTTTGGTTCAAGATTTTTTTGAACATAGTCAATAAGTTTTTTCTGAATATCTATACCTATAAAATTTCGATTCAAGGTTTCTGATTCATAGGCAGTTGTTCCACTCCCCAAAAATGGATCAAAAATAATTTCGTTCTTTTTTGTGTATCTCAAAATTAATTGATGAGGAATTTGAGGAATAAAATTTCCGTGATAGAAACCATTATGTTTTCCTGTTTTATCTCGTTCACCAATAATCCAAAGACTATCAGTCCAAATTTCTGAATCTTTCCAATTTTCTAAATTTAAATCATTAAAAGTTGGCATAAAATTTATTTTACAAGTTCATCGATAGAAACTTTTACTGCTTTCGCTAATTTTGCGATAGTTGCAAGTGTTGGATTTGTTTTTCCATTTTCTATTGTGCTTATAAATCCTCGGCTAACGCCGAGTTCTTTTGCTATATCTCCTTGCGATATTTTTTTATTGGTTCTGATTCGTTTTAAATTTAAACCAAGTTTTGTGGATTCATTTTGCATTATCCACACATTATATCGCGTTGTTATAGTATATCACAATGTTATGATATAATATAACAGGGTGTCCGCCCCGAATTTCGCCAAAAGAAAACGGATGGAGCAAGCGGAGGATTCCTCCCCAGACCCCTCCTCCTCCGCTTGCGAAATCCGAAATCAGCCGAGGTTTTGCGGAAACCATATCCCCAGAAAAATGCTTCCGCAAAACCGAGTCCGCATTGTTAGAGCGTACGAGGTAGTTCCGAGCCACCACGCACGCGGAGCGTGCGATTAGTCGGCATCAGGATTCTGTTCGTAATAGGTTCGGACTTTGTTAATGACACACCACCCAATTGAATTTCCCCGCGAAAATGCGTCCGCGCTACGCGCGGTAAGTGGAAGTTCGGCAAGAAAAGAAAAGGGTGTTTTGAAATCCACGGAGAGCGCGCTTGCGCGCAAATGGCGGTTCCATGAGCTAAAGCTCATTCTGCGGAATACCGCAGGAGCCGATGGGAAGCGAGATTTAGAAATTGTCGGTGTAATGCAAAACCTTTTATCAATTTAATTCCCAAAGCTCATGATTAAATATTTTATATATTGTAGAAAATCGAGTGAAGATGAGGAACGCCAAGTTTTGAGTATTGAGGCGCAACTTCATGAGCTTCGGGAATACGCCAAGCAAAATGGTTTATTTGTTGTTCGTGAGTATTACGAAAGTAAAACTGCTAAAGAGCCTGGTCGTGAAGTATTTAACGAAATGCTTGGCGAAATTGAAAAAGGTTTTGCCTCGGGAATTTTAGCGTGGAATCCAGACCGTTTAGCGAGAAATAGTATTGACGGTGGAAAAGTTATCTATTTTGTGGATACGCTAAAAATTGTTGCGCTAAAATTCCCGACATTTTGGTTCGAAGCGACACCTCAAGGAAAATTTATGTTGAGTGTCGCTTTCGGACAAGCAAAATATTACACCGACAATTTAAGAGAAAACATTTTGCGTGGAATACGGCAAAAGATACGCCGTGGTGAATTATCGGCAAAAGCTCCAATTGGTTATTTTAACGAACCGAGACTTCGCACGATTGAACCTGACAAAAAGACATTTCGTAAAATAAAAGAAGTATTGGAGCTTTTTGCTACTGGCGAATATACACTCACGGCAATTCAACGCAAAATGTTTTCTCTCGGCTTGGTTGGCGCACGATCTGGTAAACCTTTCGCACTCGCCTCGGTAGAACATATTTTGAAAAATCCTTTTTACTATGGATATTTTTCTTACCGAGGCGAAGTGCATCAAGGCTCGCACAAGCCAATGATTTCAAAGAAAACTTTTGACAAGATACAAGAGGCACTTGTCGCAAATGGGAAACCCCGCAAAAATCAAAAGAAAAAGAATTTTCAGTTTCTTAATTTTGCTACTTGTGGGGAATGTGGTTATGCGATAACCGCCGAGCGACATATCAAGAAAAGCGGTTTACAGTTTATTTATTATCGTTGCACCCACAAGAGCAAAATTACCAAATGTTCTGAAAATAAATTTTTGCGGGAAGAAGAATTTGAACGACAAGTGCAGGAACTTTGTCAAAAGGTTTCTTTACCCGATGAATGGCGGGACAAGTATCTCGGCAAGCTCGCCGAGTGGGAACAAGAGAACCGCCAGTCATCGGGAGTTTTCGCTCAAAATCTGCGTGTTTCTATTTCTGACATCAAAGCTAAAATTGACCGACTTATGGACGGGTACTTGGACGGAGGTTTTGAGTTGTCGGAGTTTCAACAGAAAAAGAACGCTTTGATGTCTGAAAAGAAAACGCTAGAGGAAAAATTATCTGATTTTGAGCGAAAAGGAAATCATTGGCTCGAACTCGTGCGAAACTGGATTTTACAAGCCAACCAAGCACAAAATCTCGCTTCTTCAAAAAAGTTTGAGGAAATGAAAACTTTTTTGAAAACCATCGGCTCGAACCGCCATTTGCGCGCAAGCGCGCTCTCCGTGGATTTCAAAACACCCTTTTCTTTTCTTGCCGAACTTCCACTTACCGCGCGTAGCGCGGACGCATTTTCGCGGGGAAATTCAATTGGGTGGACCCTAGGAGATTCGAACTCCTGACCTCCTCATTGCAAATGAGGCGCTCTACCAACTAAGCTAAGGGCCCTTTTGTAAGTTTACAAGTTATAAGTTTGTAAGTTGTAAGTTACAAACAATGACAAGAGTATATTGCAAAATTGCCTAATGAGCAAGCTGTAGTGTAATATGTTTGAAAGGATAAATTGTCATCCTTATAAACTTAAAACTTTTAACTGACGACTATTACGGGCCTATAGTCGAGTGGTAAGACGGTACATTCGCATTGTACAAGCGGCGGTTCGACTCCGCCTAGGTCCACCAAACGAAACTTCTCGCGCTGAAAGCGCAGAGGTGCCGCGCGCCGCAGGCGCGCGGGAGGCAAGATTACGCCGTCGCTTCGCGACGAATTGCGAGGGCGCCGGCACGGAAAAGTGGGCGGTTTTGTCACGAACCGTATGGTTCGTTCCGATTTTTTGGACGAAGGAGCGGATTTCTTTCAAATCCGCGGATGAGGACAAAAAAGCGGCTTGTTTCGTATCCAAAACCCACTCTCGCAAGGGTTCGACCCAATTGTTTCCTCCGCGTTCAAAATCTTTCATTTTGACTTTCAAAGCGGCTACGGCGCGCATAGCTTCGTCTTTCTTTTTCAAATAAATTTCTTTTGGTATGTCGCCATCCAAATACGCCGAGACGAGCTTTTCCAAGCGCGCCTCGCTCGCTTTGATTTCATTAGCAAGATTTTGAACTTCACTTTGCGAGCAGCGGGTTTCCTCGCGTTCCCACGTATCAATTTCTTTCAACATCCAATCAGTGTACGCATCGCAAAGTGAAATTGTTTGAAGCCGTGTTTGTATCTGGCTCACCAAATCTTTTTCCTGTACATAGCTCTGCGAGCATGTGCCGCGCTTCTTGGTACAACGATAGTAGCGATACACACCGCCATTTCCTTTTGCAAATTGCGCGGTAAACATGCTCGCACATTCCCCACAGCGAAAAAGATTGGTGAGCGGAAAATCATGCTTAACCCTTCGGTTTTGCGGTCTCGCTTTTTTCGCAAGCATTTCTTGGACGGCTTCAAATAATTGTGGAGAAACAATTGGCTCAAAGCTTCCATCAAACCATTCACCTTTATGGTGCGTCATGCCGATATACGCTCGGTTTGATAAAAAGTTTTTGATGGAAGCTTTGGCAAGTGGCGTTCCGTCGGATTTTGTTTTGCTCAAATCCGCCATAAAGTGCGCTAAGGATTTATAAGTGTGTGTTCCTTTTGCATATTCCTCAAAAGCGCGCTTCACAATCCGCGCATTTACAGGATGCGGTTCAATATTTCGCGTGCGCGGATTATTCACATATCCAAATGGCGCTTTTGTCAGCCACTCGCCACGGCGCACTTTTTGGCGGATGCCGCGATTGATATTCTGAATCAAGTTGTCCGAATAATATTTCGATTGTCCGAACGCCACTTGCAACATAAAGAGCCCTTGCGGAGTGGGTTCAAACCAAAATGTCGGAAAGCGCAAAGACACGATTTTCTTTTGATCCACAAGGTGAATGATTTTGCCGCCATCTACGCTATTGCGCGCCAGTCTATCAGGGTGCCACGCGAGAATACCAACGTCACCCAATTCCTCAATTTTCAAAATCATTTCGGTAAACTTTTCACGCCCCGGTGTCTTTGCGCTTTTCGACTCTTGAAATTCCTCAAGAATTTCAAGATTTTCTTTACGCGCAAATTCGCGAAGCTCAAACAGTTGAGCTTCAATACTCATAATCTGATGGTCGTCATCCTCGGTGCTTTTACGCGCGTATAGAAAATATTTTGGTTTGGTCATAATTTTGAAAAAATTATATGGATACGAAACAAGAACAAAACCGCCCACTTTTCCGTGCCGGCGCCCTCGCAATTCGTCGCGAAGCGACGGCGTAATCTTGCCTCCCGCGCGCCTGCGGCGCGCGGCACCTCTGCGCTTTCAGCGCGAGAAGTTTCGTTTGGTGGTGAAATACTAACCTTTGCGCGAACCTTTTTCCAATCGCGAAGCGATTGATCTTCGCACGCTCCGCGTGCGTGGTGGCTTGAAACGAAATCGTACGCGCGGAGTGCGTGGTGATTCTGCGCCTCGGGACGCGCTCGTACCTCGCGCGGCAAACCACAAAAATTTCCTTTCATTTTTTTGCGGCTCCCCCCAGACCCCCCGCCGCCAGGCGAAAAGGAAAGGCAAGGAAATTTTTGGTTTGCGCCGCCGGTTCAATTTCTATCCTAACACAATATGCAAAGTTTAGGTATTGCAAATCTGCATATAAGCTGATAATGTTATGGTAGATACAATACGATCAAAAGAATACGCTGATTTTGTCGGCAAACTGCGAAAAGCTCGTCTTGAAGCAGGTTTGCGACAAATTGATGTGGCTAAAAAGCTGAAACGTACGCAATCGTATGTGTCTCGCGTTGAGGTTGGCGAACAGCGTTTAGATATTTTAGAATTAAAGAAGTTTGCTGACTTGTATAAAAAAGATTTGAACTATTTTATTAAGTAACAAACAAAATATGAATGAAGAAAATCAATCAGTCATAGAGGATAAAAAGACAAAGGAGAAAAAGCAAAAAGTTGCCGGAGGAATGTTTTTTGTTTTGTTTATTCTCTTTTGGATTGTTTTTAATTTTTTGACGGGACTTATTCTTGCTCTGATAGGGGCTATCGCTACAATGAAAACACTTGAGAAAAAGCCCGAAATACAGAAATTCGTTCCGGCAACATTTGTTGTGCTTGTCACTTTAATATTCGGGGCTATATTTCTGCCTGCTATACAAAGTGATAAAGAATTTAGAAGTGAAAAAGACGAGATTCTTTCAGGAACATCTCAGACCCATAATTATCTAACGCAGGCGGGAACACCAGAACGAAATATTGAACTTGGGGCATTAAGAGCACTCGGGCACGATATAGAAATTAGAAAAATTGAAACGAGCGACGGAGAACTTTGGATTGATTATGTTGCCAAAGAAAATTTAAGCACAAATCTCACTCGCAGAGGAATTTTGAGCGATACTAAAGACCTCGTAAAAGAGTTGTCTTCGATTGTGGGTCAAGATGTTAACGCGATAGTTGTTGAACCGCACTTAACACTGGTTGATCAATTCGGTGAGGAATCACTTAGCAGGGTCGCGTTGATAACGATTGAGCGAGAGACTTGGGAAAAAATAAATTGGAATAATTTCTTGACCGATAACCTACCTGATATCGCTGATAGTTATTGGTTACATCCAGCCTTGAGTGAATAAAATGAATCACGAGAAACCAAAAACTTTAAAGCAACACGAAATTGACAGGGCGTTACTGATTCTCACTGATACTATCAAACGAATAAGTAGTAATCTGAACACATATACAGATGACACAAGAGATGATCTATTCTATAAGATGTCAGATGCTAGAAAAGAGGTTGACGAGATTGCAGAAGAAGCAAGAACACTCTTTCAAGATTGCCTCAAAAGATGTCTTAATGGAGACAATGTTGATATACCAACACCAAGCGTAAAGTGGGAAAGAGACGAGTACGACAATATTATTCAAACTAGTTCTTATAAACAACGACCACCTTGTGAAATTTGTGGTGAACATAGAAAAGTAGAATTTTGCCACATCATACCCCGCCAAATAGGTGGCTCTGATAGAGAAACAAATATTTTGTACTTATGCGCTACGCATCACAGTTGTTTTGATAAAGGGGTTTTGTCTAAAGAAGAGTGGGAAGCAATAAATTGGGACGGAAGAAGTGAGGTTGTTAAAACATTTGTTAGAGAAGTCTTTCTTACACGACAGAAAGAATATTGGGATGGAAAAAGGGTTCCTGCTGACATTGTTTATCATGGTTATAGACCACTTACCGAGTGGATTAAGAACCATTTAAAATATGAGTCTACGGGCGAGTGGAACAGGAAGAGAAAAAGCAAAACAATGATGAGAAGCGGTAAATCAAAACTTGGCTAATGAAAAATAGTCCATCAATTCTACATACCGATAATACTCTTGCAGAAGACTATAAGTTGATTTTGTATATTCTTGAAAAAAGTTATGGAAAGAAGCCAGCCTCAGAACTTACGGACAAAATCATCTCTAACATCCAATCTAAAAACTGGCAACAGAAATTCCCGTCAACACACTTTGTCTTCATTGTTGACGAACAATGCCGTCAGGATATCGGAGATATCAAATTTTTATGGATGTGCCAAGTGTTGGATATCATTTACTTTTATGAGATTTTCAAACCAAGTGGCAAATCAGCAGAAGAATTACATAATCCTGGAAAGCATGGGTTTGATAAAAAGGTGAAGAAGCTTTTCCAGTATTATTATAAAAAATCAATAGAAAATTCTGAAGCCATAAAGATAGCCAGAAATAATGTTGTTCATACGGGAAACATAGACGGCATGAGTGGAGCAATTAAACAGAATGACCTTTCAAAGATTGCGGATTTTAAAGTCAAGTATAAAGTTGATTCTCTTAGATCAATGGCTATGTCTGCGAACCTGTTGTTTTTTGATATGTTCGTAAGAAGCATGGGATTAAATGATGCAAATCTTTCTTTTAGTGGGTTACAACCACAAAATCTAAATTTTTTTATAAAAAGTTAAGTCGAAGCCACAGAGCGAACACGAAGCGAGCACCGAGCAGGCATCGCGAACGAATGTGAGCGGCCAATGCGAGGTGATTGCGAAGTGTGAGCGGACTACCGAATTACTACCAAACGCGGAGACGGGAGCGCCTCGGGCCGACGGGAAGCTGGAAAAAGCGGAGTATGGGAAATATAATGACCTTACGGAGCTTTTGGAAGCTGAACCGGCGGCGCAAACCAAAAATTTCCTTGCCTTTCCTTTTCGCCTGGCGGCGGGGGGTCTGGGGGGAGCCGCAAAAAAATGAAAGGAAATTTTTGTGGTTTGCCGCGCGAGGTACGAGCGCGTCCCGAGGCGCAGAATCACCACGCACTCCGCGCGTACGATTTCGTTTCAAGCCACCACGCACGCGGAGCGTGCGAAGATCAATCGCTTCGCGATTGGAAAAAGGTTCGCGCAAAGGTTAGTATTTCACCACATTTCCTATTTAATTAGGTGCAAAGAGCTTCGTGAAGTGAAGTTGGATGTTAAACCCGTAGAACCCCTCTATATAACTTATATAGTCAAAAGATTTGATATAATCCACCTATGTCAAAAGAATATATCTGTAATGGAGAAAAATATGAAGTTGGAGGTCTGAAAAAAGATACATTGGGGCTACCTGTGTCTTTCGACAAACTACCCGAAGAAATTGAGGTTGAAAGATATAAACTTTTCCTAAAAGACTCATTTCATGTTAGTTTAGTTTGTGTTGGAAAAATTATAGAAAAAAACAATATAAATATAAAAGAGACTGATTTCCTGGAGAAAGTAATCACCGATTTTTGCAATTTTACAAAAGAAAACAAAGTGGACTTAATAAGATACAGAGATGAATTCAAATTTGTCGAAGAAGATGAAAAAAGGAGCATGGTTGTAATGTGCGATATATCTAATTTGGATAAGTTTTTTGACTTCATAAACAAGAAGTACGATTTAAACCTGGAATATCCGCCTACTCACATAACGCTCTATACCCTTCAACCCAATGTGGGTATTTTCTTTACAGATTCCGAGGATGTCAAAAACCTTACAAGGCCAATCGAAAATCCAGGGGTTACTTTGAATAAATGATAATGATATTCGATAAAAATTGCACTGATTTTTATTCTGCTGTAAAATAAAACTATGAAAGTAACCTTATACATGGCTACAAGTCTAAATGGGATGATTGCTACTGAAACAGGCGACGAGGAATTTTTGTCACATGAAAATTGGGAAATGTTTTGCGAACTTGCAAGAGAAGTTGGGAATTTTATTGTAGGTAGGAAAACCTACGAAGCCGTCAAAAAATGGGACGGCGGGTACAATTTTGATGATTTAATTGGCGTAGAGAAAATAGTCATCTCGCAAGACAGGAATTTCAAATTAGACGGTGGGTACACTCTCGCAAACTCACCTCAAGACGCACTCGCAAAGCTTTCCGAAAAAGGATTCGAAAGAGCATTGGTTACCGGAGGAGCGAGTATCAATTCTTCTTTTGCGAAAACAAACTTGTTAGACGAAATAATGCTAAACTTAGAACCTGTCTTTGTAGGCAAAGGGATACCGTTGTTTGCACCTGAGAATTTTAAAGTAAATATAAAATTAGTTTCTGTTAAAAAGTCAGGACGTGGAATCGTAACCCTGAAGTACGAAGTGCTGAAATAGTTATGGAAGATATAGGGAAAACAAAAATTATGCATACAGAAAAACAAAATTCGCTTGATAGATTAAACTGCATAATCATTCATGGCTGCCCTTCAAATGTCGAAAAAGCGATGAACCCAGATACAAGAACCTATGACAAGCATTGGATTCCCTGGCTCAAGAAAAATCTTATTGCATCAGGGATAAAAACAGAAACACCACTTATGCCAGATCCGTGGGAATCGAACTATCAGAAATTTAAAGCAGAATTTGAAAAGTATGAAGTCAATGAAAACACGATTTTAGTCGGACATAGTTGCGGTTCTTCTTTTTTGGTTCGTTGGCTTGGAGAAACAAAGAAAAAAGTTTTCAAACTTGTTCTCATCGCTCCATGGAAAATCCCTAACAAGGAAGACAGCACCGTAAAAGAATTTTACACCTATCAGATTGATCAGGATATAAAATCAAGAGTAGGTGAAATCGTGTTTTTTACTGCTGATGATGAGGAAGCCGATGGAAAGGAAAGTTTGAAAATTTTTCACCAAGCACTCGGCGGAACGGTTATCGAATTGAAAGGACACGGACATTACACACTTGGCGATATGGGAACGGAAGAATTTCCACAACTATTAGAAATGATTTTGAGATAGCCACTGATTTTTCAAAAATAAATCTGTAGCCCGTGCATTTGGTACAGGCGAGTTTGATCTAATTTTTATCTTCGCATCGAAAGTTCTATAAGATGCTCTAAAAAGTCGCTGAGCGATACTCCGACCGCTGACAGGGCTTTGGGAAAAAGGGATTCAGTTGTCATCCCGGGCAAAGTATTTGTCTCAAGGAAATAGATGCCGCGTCTCGGATGGATTATGAAATCAGAACGGGAATAATGTCTTAAATCAAGTGCCTTGTGAGCTCGAGCTGATATTTCTTGCAACTCCTTTGTCTCTTCTGCAGTAAAATTGCCCGGACACACCTCTTCAGACTTACCTCCATACTTCGCCTCATAGTCGAAGAAAGTCGCACCAGGTGCAGGACGTATTTCTATGGGAGGTAGGACGTATATATCTTTTTCTCGAAAATTATCGATTACGCCACAAGTCGCCTCTTTGCCTGGTATGTATTCTTCAACCATAACTGTAGGAGAATAAGCGAAAACATTTAAAAGAGCGTTCTCAAGTTCGGTAAATGTCCTAACTATAAAAACTCCGACGGAAGACCCCGATCCTATCGGCTTTATCACCATCGGGTGAGGAAAAGTCCTGAAAAATTCTATCAACGCATTGTAACTAAGATCACTCTTGTGCAAGACCTTGTAAACAGGTGTTTTGATTCCTTCATTTTCGAGGACTTTTTTGGTTAAGGCCTTATTCATAGCTACTCTTGAAGGAAAAGAACGTGTCCCTGTATATGAGATACCATGAGTGTCTAAAATTTTCTGAACAGTGCCGTCTTCCCCGTACTCTCCGTGCATCGCGTTTATAAAAAGGTCGATATGGGGAAATATATGTTCCGGACGTTTTGGAGAACCGTGATGATGCCAGGTCCCCTCTTTGTCGATAAGTATATCGAATACCTTGTGATGGTCTCGGATATTTTTCAGAATCGAAGCTCCACTTTTAAGCGAGACTTCATACTCGCTTGAAGGTCCACCACGGAGAACCCCTATGGAATAAGATTTGGTCATAAGGATATTATACACGAGTCCAACCTACGCACACAATGTACTTATCGCTAATTTTTAATTTTTAAAACCCCGCACTTTTCGCGAAATGGACTTTATTTGTTACCGCAGAGCATCTTCACCACGAAAGGTGTGGGGTAAATTTAAAATTATTATAATGGGGTCAACTTGGTTGCTTACCTTAAAGCTTTTTTTCGGCGTTATAGACTTTCGGCTTTATAGACTATTTATCCTTCTTTTCTTGCGTTGGAAAGAGAGTGCGAAGCGGTGGGCTTCGGCGTTTGAAAGTAATATTTCTTTTTTGTATTTTTCTCTGATTTTGTCCTCGCCTATTATATCTTTTGGTTTATGCCGAACATCTTTTACCACCGAGACAACGGGAACCTTGAAACCTCTATCTTTCAAAATTTCTTCCGCCATTTTTTTAATTCGGTCATCACCATCGCAAACTATAAGGTCGGGTATTTTCCATTCATCGTGTGCAAGTCGTCGGCGTAAAATCTCGGCAAGCGACCCGATATCATCACCTCCTTTCGCTTCCTTTATATTAAACATCCGATACTGCCCTTTGTCTGGAAATACACCCTCAACTGCCACCATAACTCCCACTGCTCCAGTGCCAGAGAAGTGAGCGACGTCGTATGCCTCGATTTTAAACTCTTTGTCTTCCCCCAATTTGAGCTTCCCGTCATCTTTTATAAGTGCTACGTCTTGGATATGGTTTAGTGAATAAAGTTCCTTTTTTGCGATAGCCGCTTTTTCAAATTCTTGATTCCTTGCATCCTTTTTCATTTGGTTTTCAAGTTTGCGGGACAGCTCTTTCTTCTTACCCTCAAAGAAAAGCTCTATATTACGTATTGCTCTCTTATAATTCCCCTTCCCTACCTCACCAGTGCAAACACCTGGACAGAGACCAATTTGACGATTAAAACAGGGTTTACCTTGAAAGGGCTGACATTTCGAATCTCTAAAAGGAAATATTCTGCGTACTATTTTAAGCACATCACGAACTGCAACACCCATAGTAAAAGGTCCGTAAACAGACCTAAGCGGTATTGTCTCTCCCAATATTTTGGCAGAATTTCCATATATATCCTTTTTGCGAACTGTCAAAATCCGAGGAAAATCTTCTTCTGTAATAACAATACAATTGAAGCTTTTATCATCTTTTTCTCGAACATTGTACTTGGGCTGAAACTTTTTTATTAGATCCGCTTCAAGAAGCAGAGCTTCGATAACCGAGTCGGTTTCCTTCCATTCCAGATCTTTTGCTTCTTCTACCATCTTCACTATTCCGACATTTCGAGTGTCCGAAAGTCCTTTGCCAAAATAGCTTCGCACCCTACTTTGGAGCGAAGTCGCTTTTCCTATATACAAAACTTCCTTGCGTCTACCTAAAAAGAAATAAACACCTGGAGATTTGGGAATTTTTGGTGGGACTTTTTTCATAAGATCAATATATAGATTACACCTTTTGACAACATATTCAATCCTTGGTACTTTAGAGCCGATCTCCAATCTCATCGCATAAGTAATTTTGCTCAAATTTGTGCGAAAATTGGATAGTTTGAGGAGCCATATCCAGATACGGTGACGAAAAATAGACAATTTGCAGCCGAATTTGAGAAAAATTATATGCGAAACGAGACACGGAGTGTATTTTTTTCCTATCGTGGTGAGATTGGAGATTGGCTCTTAACATAAACTTGAACCTTGGAGGAATAATGCCAGAAAAATATGGAGAAATTTTACAACCAAAAAGCGACGAGACTTTTAGAAAAGGTTTCCGCTTCTGGTTCTTTGTTTTAGCCACACTCATCGCTCTTGTATTTTTAAGACCGAGAATGTGGTTGGTCGTGGCGTCTGTTGTCACTGTGATTCTGTCCATCTTTATATGGAGAACTATAAAGAAGTAGAAGGATGAATCAATGATCTCAGACCACGGAGTGCGTTGCTTACAAGCAACGCACTCTTAACATATGGCATACCTCCTATCTTATCGTGGTGAGATTGGAGATAGGTTCTAAGTATGGCACTTGATTATAGTTAGATACCGTAATCACCAACCTTGGTGCGGACAATCGAAAACGCAAGTGCAGGAAGTCCCAGACGATCTCCCAGAAGCTCGGCTATGCTTCTCATATAACTACCGCTTGCGCACGATATTGTTATGTTGGCTGTAGTAAAAAATCCTTCCTCATCTGCCAACTCCTTTTGCCATTTCTCTCTTATTTCCTCCTGACGAAAATCACCATTTACTATGTGAGTTGCCTCAAACACGGCTTTTTCCAAATCATCAGAATTTATCTTACCGACCTTCACAAGCTCGGAACTAAAAATACGCATATCTCGTTTGGGCAAAGTAATGTCTTCACTCTTCCCTTCTCTTGCCCAAGCAAAAAGGGGTTTACCTTCGACTGTTTTTGACGAAAATATCGGGTACGGCAAGTTATGAGTTCCTATTATTTTTTCTGACTCAAGCAGAATTTCTTTCGGATGCAGGTTCTCTGAAGCAAGTCGGTCTTTTTTTGTAACAAGTCCGAGTAAGTCGGCAGTGTCTGTAGCGGTACCAAAAAGCACCACGATTTCATAAGTTTTGGGTAAATTTAAAAAATACTCCTTTTCCAAACAACTGTCGCCCGCAAGTAAAATAAGAACCCCCTCGGCAAGCGGATCAAGCCGACCAGCATAAGTCATTTTTTCATCTTTGTATTTGGGATTTAAATCTCTAAATCTCTCCAAGCATTCAAGTGGAGTCTCACCCCGTTTTTTATAAACTGCAAAGACGTTTTTCATAGGGAAAGGATAACATAGGATAGGTTTTAGATGTTAGCTTTTAGGTGTTAAGTTTTAGGAAAAAGTCGAGAGCAGGATAGGTTTTAGGTGTTAGGTGTTAGGGGAGAAAGGAATGAGAATAGGTTTTAGGAGAATATAATTTTTAATTTTGTAATTTTTGAATTTTTAAATAATGCCCAAATTTTTAATTTCCAAAAGAAAACACTTTTAGCATTTATTAGATGAATTAGCTTAATTATCCCCCTCTTTCTTCCTAACAGCTAAAAGCCCGCCTACTCCCGACCATCGGGAAGGCAACCTAACAGCTATTTCGCTTGAAGATAACCCTTATTTTCGTTACAATACTCCCTATGAATACCGAAGAAAACAAAAACGAAAAGCTCTCAACCGAATGCTACAAAGGAGTCAGGGACTTTTTCCCTGAAGATATGGCGATCCAGAATTATATCTTTGATACTTGGCGAGAAACAGCAAAAAAAGAGGGCTACGAGGAATACGGAGCTTCGATCCTTGAGCCGGCAGAAATCTATAGGTCTAAAAGTGGACAAGAGATAGTAAATGAACAAATGTTTACCTTCACTGACCGAGGAGATCGTGAGGTTGCACTTCGTCCAGAAATGACACCGACACTCGCGAGGATGGTCGCCGGAAAGAGGAAATCCTTAAAGTTCCCGTTAAGATGGTTTTCAATTCCCAACCTTTTTAGGTATGAACGCCCACAACGTGGACGAAGGAGAGAGCACTGGCAGTTAAATTGCGATTTGTTAGGAGTCGGAGGTATAGAAGGCGATATAGAAATAATCTCATTAGCTCACTCTGTAATGAAAAGTTTTGGGGCAAAAGATGATGACTTCTTGATAAAGATAGGTAGCAGAAAGGCACTCGAGGATGAACTCTCAAAACGTGGTATGAACGATAACAAAAATAGAAAAGAGATAGCTTACCTAATTGACCGAAAAGGAAAATTGCCCGAAGAAGAGCGGATGGCAAAATTGAAAGAACTTGGTGGTGATTTTGAAATTGAAGAAAACGAAAAAACAGCCAACATAAGAAAGGCGCTTTCTGATAAGGGTATAGAAAACACGGTTTTTGATCCATCTATTGTTCGAGGTTTTGATTATTACACTGATATGGTTTTTGAAGTTTTTGATCAAAGCCCCGAAAACAAAAGGTCTCTTTTTGGTGGCGGACGCTATGATAATCTTCTTGAAATATTTGATGTGGAGCCTGTACCAGCAGTAGGTTTTGGCATGGGAGATATTACCATAAGAGATTTCCTGGAAACACACGGTCTAAAGGTGAAAGCTAATTAATCTTACTTCAGTATTTTCCAACGAAATTTTGTATGAAAAAAATAGTATTCGACATTGAAACATCAAACATTTTCTCTGACGTGGGTAAGAATGACCCGAGTCTGCTCGATCTTTCTGTTATTGCTGTTTATGATTTTGAAGAGGATAAGTACACAAGCTATTTTCAAGAAGAGCTACCGAAACTCTGGCCGAAACTGGAAAAAGCCGACGTTATCATTGGCTTCAATAGCGAACATTTTGATCTTCCTCTTTTGAATAAGTACTACCACGGCGATTTATCAAGAATAAAACATATAGATCTCCTTAAAGAAATAAAGCAATCTCTCGGTAGGCGCATAAAACTCGACACCATAGCTGAAGCGACACTTGATAAGAAAAAGACCGGGCACGGACTTGAAGCCGTGACTTGGTGGCGAAAAGGCGAGAAACAAAAGGTTGCCGATTATTGTATCGAGGATGTAAGGATTACAAAAGAGGTCTATGATTTTGCACTTAAAAACGGGGAACTTAAGTACAAAGAAGGATTCCAGATAAAGAGTATTCCGATAGACACGAGCCATTGGGAAAGCAAGGAGGATTCTGCAATGACTCACACTTTGCCGTTTTAATGTATTCGAGTTAGACTTGAATGGTGACGATATAATTATAATATAAATTTATGGACAAAATGGACACACAACCAAACAACACGACAGGTCAACAAAATATTACGGTACCGGTCGCCATAATAGTTGCCGGAATTATAATTGCCGGAGCTATATTTTTCTCACAGGGTTCTTTTTCACAAAACGGCAACCCGACCGACACAAATGCCACCGGAGTAAGAATTGTGCGAGATGACAAGCCAATACCAGCAGTATCCGAACAGGACCACATAAGAGGTAACCCTAATGCTAAGGCGATATTGGTAGAATACTCTGACCTTGAGTGTCCTTTCTGTAAACGATTTCATGACACAATGAAAGCGGTACTCGATTCCTACGGCAAAGATGGTGATGTAGCATGGGTTTACCGACACTTCCCTATTGAATCACTTCATCGCAAAGCGACCCGTGAGGCACAAGCTACTGAGTGTGCGGCAAAATTCGGAGGCAATGCTTCTTTTTGGGCATATACTGATAGGATTTATGAAATAACGCCATCAAATGACGGTCTCGATCTTAAATTACTTCCAGAGATTGCCGGAGAGCTCGGTTTTGACAAAGAGGCATTTGCAAACTGTATAGAGGAAAATACAGGAAAAGATATTATTGAGGCTCAAAAACAAGATGCGATAGACGCAGGAGGAAGAGGTACCCCTTTCAGTGTAATCATAAGTGCCGAAACCTTAAACGATAAACAAATAGATTCTTTGCTGGAGATAAATAATGCTATTTTAGCCCAACTACCTCCGGGATCCTCAGATCCGATTTCGGTTATTGACGAAGGTAGGCAAGTAACTTTAGGAGGTGCTTTCCCACAAGACTTAGTGGAAGATATAATAGATATAATTTTGGAGAAATAGTAACTACAGCGAGATGTAATAGTTGTTAGGTTTTAGTTGGTAGGTGTTAGTTGTTAGGAAGAGAAAATAGCTTTTAGGTGTTAGCTTTTAGGGGAGAAAAAGAAAGAGGAGAAAGGAGAAAAAATCCCTCCCCAGCACTTTCGGAAAGTGCTGGGTGCTCCCTTTGATAAAGGGAGAATAAGACCCGTTTGCCGGAGTCAAAAATAGCTGTTAGGAAGATAACAGCTTTAGGATTAGTAATGTAACGTTTAGCGTATAACATTTAACACGAGAAGATCTGTGAAGAGTAGGAGAAAGAAAATCCCTCACCGCAAGCGGTCCCCTCCCTTTGGGAAAGGGAGAATTCCGAAATGAGAAAAGGGAGGATGTCGGCATAAGGTACACAAACGTAGGGATATTTTCATAAAATATGCTTTAGTTTTTCTTCACTCGGAGCAACACTTGAAGCTAAACAAATGGAGTTAATAACCTTCTCTTTTTGAGTCTTGGACAAACCTCTATGTATAGAGGTAACCCTATTGATATGAGAAAAGTGACCTT
>Ga0210019_1001671_pt1 | contig 23115 bp, 24 predicted proteins | sample CryGeyCG2114_020_2_FD_183969 | JGI IMG/M metagenome (GOLD analysis project Ga0210019, IMG submission 183969) | Groundwater microbial communities from aquifer - Crystal Geyser CG11_big_fil_rev_8/21/14_0.20 (SPAdes) (version 2) | ecosystem: Environmental > Aquatic > Deep subsurface > Groundwater ...
GATTATTCAGATAGCCGAGTGGTGCTTTGCTTGGCCATACTCCGTTTCTGACTTTTTGTCTCATACCACGAGTTACATTTTCTCGCAAAGCGTCCACATAATATTTTGATTGGCCAAAAGCAATTTGAAGCATGAAAAGTCCTTGGGGCGTGGGTTCAAACCAAAATGTTGGAAACTTTAAGGCCCTAATCAAGCCGCGATCAATCATGTGGATTATCTTTCCGCCGTCCACGGAATTTCTGGCAAGACGGTCGGGGTTCCATGAAAGTATGCCTTCCGCTTTTCCTTTCTCAATCAATGACAACATTTCTGCGAATTTCATTCGTCCAGGTTCTTTGGCAGTTTTTGCTTCCTGAAAGGAAGCGACAATTTCAAGTTTTTCTTTGGCGGCAAATTCTTTTAACTCAAAGAATTGGGCCCCAATGCTTAAAATCTGTCTATCTTCATCTTCGGTGCTCTTTCGGGCGTAAAGTATGTATCTCATTTTGTTTTGATTAAAAAATTTTCTTTTCCAAAAAGCAGAATCGCCAACTGATTTTTTCGCCCAAGAAACCTTATGATTGGTCGCCGAGCGAAGCGAGGCGACTGCCTCTTGCTTGTAATTTCCTGTCTGGTGGTCTATTTTTAAAGTAGTTCGGACGCATTTCGCCGCCTATGGCGGCGAGGATTTGGCCAAAAATTCCGAACCGAAATCCTGAACTTAAAAACTGCCAAAGAACCCGATAAAAATATCGGCTCGAACTGCATTTTAATTTTGGGAAAAGAAAAGATTTAATCATAAAGGTCGAATTTAATTAATTTAAGCAAAAGTAAAAATATGAAAAAAATTATTTTTAGTGTAATGAGCATTGCGGCAGTGTTTGGTCTGGCGCTTTTTGTGGCACAGACGAATCTCTCTACAGCACAGGCAAGTGACGCCAGTGGCCGAAAGATCGTTGTCTTTCAGACCGGGCTCAACGATGCCGCAAAAGATGAAATCATTAGATATGCGGGCGGCGCCAAGTTGAAAAACCTCGATTTGATTGGCGCTAAAGCAGTATGGCTGCCTTCCCGAGCTGCTGTAGAAAAACTAAAGGCGCATCCGGCAGTGGTTCGTGTTGATGAAGACGTTATTGTTGAAGCTCTTGTTCGTAAAGGAGGCAGTGGAAAGATAACGCCACTAGCTCAAGTTCTTCCGTGGGGTATTGATCGAGTTAACGCGGAATTAGTATGGCCCAGTGGAAATACCGCTGATCCAGTCAAGGTCGGTATTATTGATACCGGTATTTCCAACAAACATCCTGATCTTCAGGCGAATGTAAAAGGAGGCGTGAACACCATAAATTCCAGAAAGGGATGGAATGATGATAATGGACATGGCTCGCATGTTGCCGGCATTGTCGCGGCCATCAATAATACCTCTGGCGTTGTCGGCGTCGGGCCTGCTGCGGATCTCTACGCGATCAAAGTGTTAGGCGCTAATGGTTCTGGCTATCTTTCAGACGTGATTGAGGGAATTCAGTGGGCGGTGGTCAATGGCATGCAAGTAATCAACATGAGTTTGGGCACAGGTTCGAATATTCAGGTATTCCACGATGCAGTTATTGCTGCGAAAAATGCCGGCGTTGTGGTGATCGCAGCAGCCGGAAATTCGGGTGGTTCAGTAATTTATCCTGCCGCCTATTCTGAAGCGATTGCAGTTTCGGCCACTGACCAGAATAATGTAATCGCAAGCTGGTCTAGTCGTGGCCTAGAAATTAATCTTGCCGCACCAGGAGTTTCCATCTATTCAACCTACAAAGGAACCGGCTACGCGACATTTTCCGGAACTTCCATGGCTGCTCCGCATGTTGCCGGCTCCGCTGCTCTTGTCTTGAATACGCCAGTCGGCGGGTATGACATCAATCAAAATGAGAAGTGGGATCCAGATGAAGTGCAGAAAAAACTTCAAGATCGCGCCGTTGACTTGGGTAATACAGGATTTGACAACCTCTATGGTTGGGGGTTGGTAAATGCGTATAGCGCCGTGCAGCCATAACTCAACCGTGCGAGGACATCGTGATGACTTAATGCAGCAAAGCCCGTCATTCGATGGGTTTTGCTATTTTCGACACGCGTACGTATGCTAAACATAAAAAATGTCGCCAAAGAAAAACTTGAAATTGTCAAAGTTCAGGATTTCGGTTCGGAATTTTTGGCCAAATCCTCGCCGCCATAGGCGGCGAAATGCGTCCGAACTACTTTAAGAATAGACCACCATTGTGCTATAATAGAAACAATGAAATTTACTCGGTCTAAAAAATTAATTTTTGTTAATAATAAAGGGGGAGTTGGCAAAACAACGCTGGCTTTTAATTGCGCTGTTTCTTTTGCTAAAAATGGCTATAAAACGGCCTTAATTGACCTTGACCCGCAATGCAATTTAACTCGCTTAGCCATGGGCGAAAATTTTTACGAAAAAAGTTTATTTTCTGACACGGAAAAAACAATTTATGATGTTCTGCGTGGCGTAATTGAGGGCGGGGGAGATGTTAATCTTAATGTGAAATTTTTGCCCGTGAAATCAAGCCCTAATCTTTCTTTGTTGAAGGGCGATATCAAGCTTTCTCTTTATGAAAGTATTTTAATGACCGCTTATGGCTTGGCCGCGGCTGGACAACGGCTGGGCTATTTTCAAACCAGCGCCATTGACCGATTTTTGCGCGAAAAAGGGCTAAGCGAACAAATTGATGTTTTTATGATAGACACTTCGCCCAGCTTGGGTATTTTGAACGAAATGATTTTGTTGGGCGCTGATTATTTTGTGGTGCCAATGGTGCCTGACGCTTTTAGCGTTCAGGGCATTGAAAATTTGGGCGTGGTTTATGAGCGCTGGAAAGCGCAGTGGCGCAATACTGCCAAGGCGCTTTCGGGCGAAACAGAAACAAAATTCGTGCTGGCGGGCGACCCGCTTTTTGTTGGCTATATTGTGAACGCTTACAATGTTTATGGCAAACAGCCAATCGCGGACCATCGGACCTGGATGGAAAAAATTCCCGAACGAGTTAGGAAATTTTTGTCGGAGAAACACTGCCGCAACGGCTTGGTTGAACAAAGCTGGAAAATTCCTTTGCAAATAATTCAGGATTATGGCCGCATTCCGGCAAAATGCCAAGAATTAGGCGTGGCTATTTTTGACCTTGACCCAGCCATGGTTGCCGAACACCAACAAGGCACTAAGGATAACATAGAGAAGTCGCAAGAGGAATTCACCAATCTTTCCGCTAATATCTTAAAAATCCTAAGTGAATACTAATTGAGATGGTTGCAAAACTATTCCTGCTGCAATTTTATCTTTTCGGCTGCGTCATCGTCAGACTTCGCAAAATGCTTTTCGCCGTAGCTGGGCTACGGCCTCAAAACATTTTGCTCGTCTTCCTCGCCTCGCTCGAAAATCTAAAATTTCGCTACGAAATAGTTTTGCAACCATCTCATTCTATATCCAGCTTCGAACCGGTTGGTAAAATGAGTTCTAATTAAAAGTAATTATGCGAAAAACTTATAAAGCTAAAAAACAAAAAAATATGGTTAATCAAGAACTGCTTGATTATATCAAGCAACAACTACAACAAGACGTTAAGTAGAGAACAAATCAAAAATTCTCTTATGGCTAACGGTTGGCAGACGCAAGACATTGAAGGATGTTTTAATGTCGCCAACCTTTCCGCTCCGATAGAGCAGGATTTAAACCTTTCAACCAAAGCGCCAATAAAAATATGGAAAATTATTATAGCTTCTTTGGTTGCTTTGGCAATTATCGGGGGTGGAGTTTATTTTGCCACTCAAAAACTTTTCAATTCAAGAGAGGTGCCTAAACTACCCAATGAACAGGCACAGCAATTACCAGAAGAAACAGTATCGTCTACACCAACACAGGAACTCCCTGTGGCGGTTACCACTCTGGATTGCAAGCAGGACTTTGATTGTTTCATTCAAGCTTCACAAAATTGTAAGTTAGTAAAAGTTAATTATACCGCAACCATTGATCTTTTCGGAGTTAAACAGACAACTGAGTCGTTTTTTGAAATTAAAGGGAATGAGGCAGGCAAATGTAATTTTTATCTACGAACAGAAAAAATAGATTTAGCGTTCCCCGCCAGCGTACCGCCGGAAGTGATCAGCCAGCAAAAAGATATGTATAAAAAACTGGAAGGTAGAGCAGGAAGCTGCGAATTCATTACAAGCGACTTAACCGCAATGTTAACAAGGTGGAAACAAGGCAACTTTTCAGCCGGAGACTTACCAGCGAAATGCCAAGGAACATATTTTAAGCAACCCTCTCTAGGAGAAAAACAAGAGGTTAATTATGCAGATTGCGGATCTTCTGATCTTTGTTTTTCTGACTATGTCAAAACATGCGCGCCAGCAAAAGTAATAATTAGCAACCAAGGGTTAACTTACATAGAAACGATTGAAGGATATGAAGGAAGCGACTGCATATTAACCTTGGTTTACACAAAATTTCCTGTACCGGGTTTTGTTGGGGAAAAAATGACTTGTAAAGTTCCTAAATCAAATCTGGCAAACTTTAAGGACTATTTGCAAGGAGAAAAAACAATGAAGCAATCTTGCGAAGGTCCTTTAATTGATTTAATAATTCAAATGGGAGCAGAATAAAATAAATTCTGACTTTTTTCGACAAACGCTACCATAATCAAAAATCCCCGGCGCTTTATGTGTAGGGGATTTTGGTTTATTTAAAAAAATATAACCAGAGATTCTTCGCCTGCTGGCTCAGAATGACGGAAAGCCAAATTACAAGCCCAGGCCGTTGCCGGTGATGGTTTTTATAAACGAGGGAATGACGAACAATAGAGCGATTAGGGGTAATATAATGAAAGCGGCGCTAGCAATTAAGGTAATTAAAAAATATTTGCGGGTTTTTTCCACCGACTTATAAATGGCGTCAATTTTTGCCTTCTGCTCGGCTAATTTTTGTAAAATTTCATCCATAAAATCGTGTTGACACCAAGCGTCAACGGCTTACTCTTTACAGCAGTCAATGGCTTTTTTGACTAAGTCGCCGAGCTTGCCCCAAACAGTTTTTTTCTCTTTGTCGTGAACATTAAGCGCTCCATCATCTATTTTTTTGACATCGTCCACACTAATCAATTTTTTGGCTACGCCCCAAAACAAAGAATACAGCTGAAATGATTTAGCGAATAAATCCTCGGCTTCGGCTTTTTTACTCTGGCCCAAGGCCTTAGTGCCCACCTCCATCAAACGCATTGAGGCGGCCAGCAAGTGTTTTGAGATGCACCAAACCTCGCCTTCATATTCTTTAATAATCTTTCCCAGCAGTTCTTTGCGCATTTCCCGCGCCTCTTTAAGCAGGTCAAAATACTCTGGCTTGCCTGTTTTCTCGGCGGTAAAGAAAAAATGCTCTTCAATAGAAACAAGATTCATGATGGCTATGGACAAGTCCTCGTCCGAAGACAAGTCCAGCATATTTTGCTTGCTCTCTTGCGCTTTTTTAATAAATTGATCAATTTTTTCTTGTTCTAACATAGTTTTTGGCCGGGGTCTGACCCCAGCCATTATTTTACTTGCACTTGCTTAAAAAATATAAAATAACGCTGGCGATTGCTAAAAAACCAATAGGTATAGCTACTTTCTGATAAGGAAAGTAAACCTTGCCTTGATTTTTTTTCTTTAAGTAGTTATTAAATTTAACTGCCAAAGCAAAAACAATCGTGCCCGCCATAATGCCGAATAAAAGCTTGTCAATGCCCCAAATCTTATTATAAGGATGGCCGATAATACCAGCGAAATACAAGGGGAAAATCACAACTCCATACCAAACTAAAGTAATCAGTAAACCGATTTTCGTCTTCTTAATGGCCGGCTTTTTCTTAATCAGCCAATACCAAAACCACAACAACGACGAAAACAAAAGCCCGCCTAACCAAACGCCGGTAATTAAGTCATCAATGCCTAGCCAGCGGCAAAGCCCCACGCCCGCAATCGCCCCCATAGCGCACACCGGGCAAACAGCTTGAGCTTGACTTGCCGCCAACAAACCAATGGCTGGAAAAATAATTAATAAAAATTTTTTCATTAAAGATATTTTAATACTTTTTTGATAAATAGGCAAATTCTGCTAAAATTACTACAATGAGCAACCAATCTTTGGGTCAAAAAGGCGAGGATATAGCCGTTGAATATCTGCAAAAAAACGGCTACGCAATTTTAAGCCGCAACTTCCGCTATAAATCATTCGGCGAGCTGGATATTATGGCCAGCAAAAAAGGTAAAATTGTTTTTGCTGAAATTAAGACCATCAGGGCTCGGCCTAACTTCCAGCCCGAAGACCAAATCACTGCCAAAAAACAAAACCAGTTGCGCAAAATGACGCAAATTTATCTTTCAGCCAAAAAGCTGCCAGCAGATACGCCCCAACAAATTGATATCATCGCCATTGAGCTTGACAAAAACGACGATGTTGTCGCCCTACGCCACCACCCCAACGCCATTGAGGATTGTTAGAATTCGCGTCTTTATGCTAAAATAAAAATATGATTACTAAACATAAAATCATCATTGGCGATGCCAGAAAAATGGCTGAAATCCCCGACGAATCAACACACCTCGTCATAACTTCTCCGCCCTATTGGCAATTGAAAGATTATGGTAACGACAACCAGATAGGCTTTGACGATACTTACGAAAATTATATTAATAACCTCAATCTTGTCTGGCAAGAATGTTTTAGAGTGCTTCACAGGGGCTGTCGGCTCTGTATTAACATTGGAGATCAATTTGCTCGGGCAATTTATTACGGTAGATACAAAATTATACCCATTCGTACTGAAATCACAAAATTTTGTGAAAAAATCGGCTTAGACTATATGGGCGCCGTAATTTGGCAAAAGGTTACTACCTGCAACACCACAGGAGGCGCCTCAATAATGGGCTCTTATCCTTATCCCAGAAATGGCATTCTTAAGCTGAACTATGAATTTATTTTAATTTTCAAAAAACTTGGCGGCGCCCCCAAGCCAAGCAAAGAAATAAAAGAAAAATCGCGGCTCACCGCGAAAGAATGGAACGAATATTTTGTCGGACACTGGAATTTTCCGGGAGAAAGACAAGACAAACATTTAGCTATGTTTCCTCAAGAGTTACCCAAACGGTTAATAAAAATGTTTAGTTTTGTCGGCGACACGGTCTTGGACCCATTTCTTGGCTCTGGCACAACCTCTCTGGTTGCTGGAGGTTTAGATAGAAATTCCATTGGTTATGAAATAAACAAAAAATTCCTGCCGCTAATCAAAGAAAAATTAGCAATTAACAACAGAATTTTTAATTCGGACAATAGTTTTGAAATTTTTGAACAACCAATCCAAATAGCTAATTTCCAAAACGAAATTCAAAGATTGCCTTATATTTTTGAAGACCCCCTGAAACTCAACAAAAAAATTGACCCTCGTCAATTCAATTTTAAGTCAAAAATAACTGCTATTTTCAATCAATTTCCCCAAGAAATTTTATGAAAATCAAAATTGCTAACAAAGAAATTCGGCAATCATTGAACATTGAAACGCCGGACTTTCCAAAATATGTAACCCAACTTTTAAACTTAGCCAATCAAAACACGCAAGGAACGCGGCCAAAAACCGTTGGCCAAATGTCCGAACTAATCCAACTATTTCCCGGCAAAACAATCGCAGAGTGGCAAAAGTGGTATATTGAAAAACACCCAGAAGCCATCAAAAACGCCGCCTTTAGATTAGCTACTATCCAAGAAGAAGCAAAAGGTATTGACGGCTATATCAATGACGCGGCTGTTTCAATCAAACCGGACTCCTATAAAACAAAAATGGCTTTATCGGAAAAAATAGACACCGAAGTTATTTTCTATACAAAAGCAAAAAATGGCATTGAGCTTGAATTTGACTGATTACCGCCAAAATTTGACATTTGAGCTTTGTTTTGTTATGTTAGAAATAAGCTCGGTTCGGATGAACGCGAGCCGTTTTTATAAATAATCCGTTAGTGAAAACGAGCCATAGGCGAAGTTTGAACTTACGGAGGATTTACCCCAGTGAAGTAATTTTAAGTTTTTTACTAAAAACTTAAAATTAAAATTTGAGTACAAATTTTACTTCACGGGGTATAAGAACTCGTAAATTCACTCTCCGCCTGAGGCGGATCATTCATTAACGATTTCTAATATGGACTTAAAATCATTATCTTTCGCGGTGGCTGAAGTAGCCAATGAACGGGGCATTTCCCAACAAAAAATCTTTGAAGTGATTGAGGAAGCCATCGCCTCAGCCTACAAAAAAGAATACGGCCGCAAAAAACAAAAAATCATCGCCAAGCTTGATGTTAAAAACGGCGACTTGAAATTTTGGCAAGTGAGACAGGTCGTTTCCCCGGAAATGCTTTTATCTGACGAAGATATGGAGGCGCTGAAAGAAAAACGAGCCAAAAGCGATGAAATCATAGAAGAAAACGGCAAGGTTCGCTTTAACAGCGAACGGCATATTTTAATTGATGAAGCCAAAATTCTTGAACCAACCATCAAGGCGGGCGAGGAAATAATGCTACCCTTGGAAAGCAAGGAGAACTTTGGCCGCATTGCCGCTCAAACAGCCAAACAAGTTATTCTGCAAAAAATCAAAGAAGTGGAAAAAGAAGAGGCCTTCAAAGAATTCAAAGACAAAGAAGGCGAGGTGGTTTCGGGCATTGTCCAGAGAATTGAACCGGGCGCGGTTTTTCTGGACATTGGCCGCACCTCGGCTGTTTTGCCCAGAAAAGAACAAATTTACAACGAGCAATATCGGCCTGGCCAACGGATTAAGCTTTTTATTTTGGAAGCCGAGCAAACATCTAAAGGCCCGCAAGTGTTGGTTTCCAGAATTTACCCCAAGCTTGTTTCCAAACTTTTTGAATTGGAAGTGCCAGAAATCGGCGCCAAACAATTGGAAATTAAATCAATTGCCCGAGAGCCGGGGCTGCGGTCTAAAGTAGCGGTGGCGGCTTTAGAAGATGGCATTGACCCCATTGGCGCTTTAGTAGGCCAGCGAGGCACCAGAATTTTAGCGGTGATTAATGAGCTGGCTGGCGAAAAAATTGATGTAATTGAATGGAATGAAAAACCAGAAAAGTTTATCGCCAACGCGCTCTCACCCGCTAAAGTGTTAGAAATTCGCGCCATGCCTAAAAACAAGGCCATAGCCATTATCCAAGACGACCAACTCTCGTTAGCCATTGGCAAAGAAGGCCAAAATGTCCGGCTGGCGGCCAAATTGACCGGCTGGAAAATTGATATCAAAAGCGTAAGCCAAGTGGAGCAAGAAATGAAAGAAGGCAAAATGCCCGAAGCAGAAACAGACGAAGAAATAATTGAAGCAGGCAATTTGTCAGTCGGAGAAGAAACAGCTGAAATTGCAAAACCTAAAAAACCAAGAAAAAAAGTTGCGGCTAAAAAGACAGCAACTGACGAAGAAGCAACCACAGAATAACTTTAACAAAGCCTCCCCGGATAGGAGGCTTTGTTTTACTTTATGCTCGCTAAAATATTTTCTGGAGCGTTAAGGGGCATTCAGGCGCAAATCATTGAAGTAGAGGTGTCGGCCAACCAAGGCCTGCGTAGTTTTAGCGTAGTGGGCTTGGCCGATACAGCCATTAAAGAGGCCAAAGAAAGAATTGGCTCGGCCATTAAAAACATTGGCTTGAAATCGCCCTTGCAAGAAACCCGCAAAGTGGTGGTCAACTTGGCTCCCGCCAGCCTAAAAAAAGAAGGCAGCCATTACGACTTGCCCATTGCTTTGGGCTATCTTTTAGCCTCCGAGCAAACTAACTTTAACCCCAACGATAAAATTATTTTAGGAGAATTAGCTCTCAACGGCGACTTGCGGCCAATCAAGGGCGCTTTGTCTTTTGCTTTATTGGCCAGTCAAAAGGGCTTTAAGCAAATTATCCTGCCGCAAGCAAATGTTAAAGAAGCCAGCTTGGTTCGCTTATCAGCCAGCCAAAACAATCTTGAAATAATCGGCCTGAATAATCTTAAACAAGCCATTTTTTTCTTAGAAGGCCAGCTAACCATCAACCAGAGTAAATTTGTTTTGGCTGATTTTATCGGAAAATCAGCCAGCAATGGCATTAATTTGGACTGGGTTAAAGGCCAAAGCCATAGCAAAAGGGGCTTGGAAATAGCGGTGGCAGGAGGACATAATCTATTCTTGCAAGGCCCGCCCGGCACTGGCAAAACACTTTTGGCTAAAGCGGCTGTTTCTATTATGCCCGATTTGGCGAGCGAAGAATTATTAGAATTGGCGCAAATATACAGCGCCAGCGGTTTTAATATAAGTGAGCCCTGGTTTGGTCAGCGGCCATTTAGAGCGCCCCATCACAGCGCCTCGGAGCCGACAATTATCGGCGGGGGCAGTCCGGTTAAAGCGGGAGAGATAACCTTGGCTCATCGGGGCATTTTATTTTTAGACGAATTCCCGGAATTTCACCGCGATGTTTTAGAATCATTGCGCCAGCCCTTAGAACAAGGCGAAATTACTATTCAAAGAGCCAAAACCAACTTAAATTTGCCAGCGCGCTTTTTCCTAATTGCTTCGGCCAACCCCTGCCCTTGCGGCTACTACAACGAACCCAACAAAAATTGCACCTGCGCCCCCAGCCAAGTGGCCGCCTATCGGCGAAAAATGTCCGGGCCGTTAATGGACAGAATGGATATTTTTTGCTGGGTGTCTTCGCTGAAATACGAACATTTAGTTGGCGAACCCGATATTGACAAAGAAACCATGGCTGTGAAACAAAATGTCGCCTTAGCCCGTAATAGACAAAAAGAACGACTGCGGGGCGAGGGGCTTTTCATTAACGCTGAAATGACCCCGCCTTTAATTAAAAAACATTGCCCCATAGACAATGTTAGCCAAGAAATGCTGCGCAAAAGCGTTGATTCGGGCGATTTGTCGGGCCGAGGTTATCACCGAGTGCTCAAAGTGGCGCGCACCATCGCTGATTTAGCCGGTAGAGAAAACATTGAATTGAAAGACATCACCGAGGCCTTGAGCTATCGCCAACGCTAACGGCCCAGCTTGGCGCCCACAACGTATTTAGCAAAAGGATTGGCGGCAAAGCGCACATCAAAATGCAAATGGCAACCCGCTTCCCCGGCCGGAATAGTGAGACCGGTGTGTCCCACATAGCCAATAATTTGGCCTTGGTCAACTGATTTTCCCGCTGTTACCACAAAAGATGACAAATGGCCGTAATAAGTAACCGCGCCATTGTTGTGCAAAATCCGCACGAAATTGCCGCCAGTGGCGGTAAAGCCAACCCGCTGAACTTCGCCGGCCGCGGCCGCGAAAACTGGATCGCCGCAACGATTGTTGTTAAAATCAACCGCGTTAAACCAATGCAGACCCTGACTGACCATGCAAGGCGCGGGCAAAGGCGCGATAAAATAGGACTTAGGTAAAGGCACGCTGTTATACTTGGGAACCGTCTTGGGCTTAACCCCGCCCGGAATTACCAAAAAATCGCCCGCCTTAATATTGCCATAATCTCCTAATTGGTTAAAATCAATAATGTCTTGAACGCTGGCCTGATAAAGTTTAGCCAGCGATTTGACGGTTTCGTTTTTTTGCGCGATGTGCATAGCGCCTGAAATCGGCAAAATGACTAATTCTTGACCTTCTTTAAGAACTGATTTACTGGTTAAATTATTAGCCCAAAGCAAGGTGTTCAAAGAAATATCAAACTTTTGCGCTATAGCAGCGGTGGTGTCGTTTTTTTGCACAGGATAAAGCTCAATTTCTTGACGCGATTGACTAACGCCATAATCGCCCTCTGCCAAAACAGCTAAAACACGGCCTTTGACCAAAGACGGCGGGGCTGATGGTTGCAAGGTAGTGCCATTAATCAAGCAAAGAGTGGCCTCGGGGCTGGGATGACAACTCGTAGAAAGTAAAAACTGGCCGTTGTCTATCACATCTCTGGCTAATGAAGTATGGCTGGCGTTATTTTGCCACAAAAAAACCGCTGTTAGACCGAACAGCAGGCCAGCCAAAATAAGACACAAAAACAGAGATTTGGGCAATCTCTGGAAAAAACCGAACGAAAATTGTCGCTGTCTACTCACGCATTTATTTTGGCTCAAAATCGCTCAAAAATCAAGATATTTACCCACATCTTATGCACAAGACGATATCAAGAGACAAAATAAAAAATTTGTCAAATGAGCGCCCCGCGCCTGCCGGGCCTATTAAAGCCCTGGGGCAAAATTTTTTGCGTTACGAAAAAATCGTCTGGCAAGTTATTGGGGTTGCCAACCTAAAACCAAGCGATACAGTCATAGAAGTAGGGCCGGGCAAAGGAGCCTTGACTTTTAAGCTGGCTCAAAAAGCAGGTAAAGTTATGGCCGTAGAAAAAGACCAACGGCTGGCTGGATTGCTCCAAGAAAAATTATCAGCCAATGATATAAAAAATGTGGAAATTGTTAATGAAGACATTCTTAATTTTCAATTTTCGCCCCAGTGTTATTCTGAGCCAGCAGGCGAAGAATCCCGGGATTCTTCGGCCATTAGGCCTCAGAATGACAGGAGCAATTCAAACTACAAAGTGGTGGCGAATTTGCCTTACAATATCGCCACGGCCGTAATTATGAAATTTTTAGAAACTAAAAACCCGCCTAAACTAATGGTAGTTATAGTACAAAAAGAAATCGGCCAGAAAATTGCGGCCAAGCCGCCTAAAATGTCTAAGCTGTCGGTTTTCAGCCAGCTTTACAGTGAGGTAAAAATTGTTGACTATATTTCGCGAAAATGTTTTTACCCGCAACCCAAGGTTGATGGGGCTATTTTATTAATTCAACCCAAAAAAATAATAATCAAGCCAAAAGCTCTGGCTATTTTTACGCGAATTGCGCGGGCCGGCTTTGTTTGGCCTAGAAAACAGCTAGCCAACAATCTGGCCAAGGGTCTGGACATTGATAAAAATAAAATAAATCAGTGGTTCGGCCAAAACCAAATTTTGCCCACTCGCCGGCCAGAAACTTTGACTGTGGAGGAGTGGATAAAATTGACCGAAAGTTTTCCACAGGTTATAATGTAGGAATGTCATCCTGAGCGAAGCGAAGGATCCCGAAAAAAGATTCTTCGCCTGCTGGCTCAGAATGACGCATTGGTAATTTTCTAAAATGTTAACTCGTAAAATTCATTGGCGAGCATTTCTACTTTTAGGATTAACCCTTGGGGTGGTTTTTCTGTTGGCTCCTTTATCATCGCAAGCCGCTTGGTATGACTATCTCACGCCCACTGGCCTGGCCTCGGGTTTTGTGGGGCTGATTCTTAAAATAATTTTGGGCATCACTGGCTTGCTGGTGAGATTTGCCAACTGGTTTGTTACTTGGACGCTGGGCAACCCCTACAACATTTCCTATACTCGGCCCGGCTTGCGAGCGCCCGACAATTTTGTGATTGAAATCGGCTGGACGCTTTTGCGCGACTTAGTTAATATGGCCTTTATCTTGGGCTTGGCCTACATCGGCTTTTCCACTGCTTTGGATTTTGGCAATAAGTTTAAAACCAAAAAAACATTTCTCAATTTACTGCTCATCGCCTTGTTAATCAATTTCACCCCAGCCATTTGCGGAGCGGTGGTGGATGTAGGCAATATCTTGGGCAGCTTTTTTATACAAGGCGCTGATTTTTCAACCTTATCAGCCATTTTTGAACGCCAACAAGGATTTCTCGCGCGCGATTGGTCTAATATTATCACCGACGGCACCTTGATGTTTAACACTTTGATGCTCATCGGTTTTGGCATAGTTGCCGCTTTGGTGCTGTCTATTTATGGCATTCTATTTTTGGCGCGAGGCCCGATTATTTGGCTGTTGGTGATTCTCTCGCCGGCAGCTTTTTTCTGCTATATTTTTGAAAAAACCAAAAAACAATTTGACCAATGGTGGGAGCTGTTTTTGCAATGGGCGCTGATCTTGCCGGTACTGCTGGGATTTTTCCTTTATCTCTCAATGCAGATCTTGGCGCGCACCAACGAAATTATGTCGGTGAGCGGAGGGGAGGTGAGCGGATTTCTTAACCACATTTTGCCCTACACCATACCAGTGGGCTTTTTGGCAGCCGGACTTTTCTTAACCACCAGCAAGCTAATGGGCGGAGGGGCCAAAGCCATTCTGGGCGTAGCCAAAGGCGCGGCCTTGGGGGTGGCCGGCGGAGTAGGCGCCAGCGCGCTTTTTGCCGGCAAGAAAGGCGTGTCCAGCGCGAGAAACGCTTGGCGAAAAAGTGAAAGGTTTGGCGACGCTAAAAAGCCAGGTGAAGAGGGCTACGAAGAATGGCAACAAAAGCATAAAGTGATAGCTAAGGCAAACGAAATAGGCCGCTTTGCTTTTGGCGGAGAAACAGCCACCGAAAAAGCCAACTGGGGCACGGGCACCAAAATTGCCCGCAAAGCTTTGCGATATCCATTGGCTTTTGCTACTCTTGGCGCTGCTTATTGGGCCAACCCGGCGCGAAAAAGAATCAACGCCAAAATAGGCGGGGCTCTTGATGAAGAACGAGACAAGAAATCCGATAAGAGAGTAGAAGAATTGAAGGGCAAATCAGTATCGTTCCTTAACGCGACCTTAGAAAACGCTATGCCCGGCATTGTCAGCCGCCAAGAACGATTGAATGTGGCTGAAGCCATGATGAAAAACCCGGCGCCGTTAAGCGCTTTCACCGCGCTCACGCCAACTATGAGAAAACAACTTATCGAAGATGCCCTTAACGACAATGATCCCGAAAGAATAAACCACTTCAAGGCGCTTGACCCAATGATCACCGCCGAGATTGTTAAAAGAAAGAACCTTTCAAAAACCTGGCTCAAAAAAGCCGGCCTTGACCTCGACCCCGAAAAGGGGGAGATGGAAAAATATGGTAAATATGGAATTGACCCGTTAGCCGCCAAAATCATAGCCGAAGCCAGAAAAAGCCAAATGGAAAGCTATAGTATGGAAACCCTTAAAATCGCCGCCGACTCTAACTTAATCAATGACTTTTGGAATGGCACAATAGTTGGCAGGGCGGGCGAACTATTAGGCGCCAAGGCCGTGCAAGCGATACAAGATAATCTGAAAACCCAAGAGTATTATATGGAAATAATGCCAAACGGCCGCCCACGCAATGCGCAATTAGGTAATTACATCGTCAGCCAGACTGGTCGGGCTTTGGGGCTTGGCTTTAAGGATGAGGAGGGGAAAATAGATTTCAAAGCAGAACGAACAAAATTAAAAAACGAATAACAACAAATAACCAACGACTGGCAAAAATTGTTTGACGAACAACAACAAGCGACCGCTAAACAACAAGAATTGCGAACAAATATAACCAACATAGACAACACTATTAACAATTATAATATGATAGGAGGAGCCAAGATTAACGAAGGCGAGCTAAATAAGCAAAAGCAATCATTTGACGATGAGTTAACCGCTATTAGCGCCAATAGCCAGCAAATCGCCGTCAAATTAGCTGAATTTGAAAAGAAAAAAACAGAAAAAGCCCAAGAGCTGGCCGACTTAGAAGCCAAAGAGAAAGGGGCAAAAAACAAAAAAACATAAACTCGTTGAAAAACTTAAAAAGGTAGACACGGTGTCTACCTTTTTTTATTATTATGCGGCCCAAACAAAAATCCGCCTGCGACAAACTCAAGACGGACAAAAACGCTACAATATAACAAAACCCTACTTAAGCGCTGGCTAAAAATCACCATCCAAGTGCAGATCAATCGCCTTTTTAATGTTTCGCGCGGCCTCGTCTAATGTTTTGCCCTGCGAAACCACGGGCAAATCCAAGCACTCTGCCACAAAATATTTATCCCCTTTTGAAATTTTAACTTGAAGAATTCTTTTCATATAGTTAGAGATGGTTGCAAAACTATTCCTGCTGCAATTTTATCTTTTCGGCTGCGTCATCGTCAGACTTCGCAAAATGCTTTTCGCCGTAGCTGGGCTACGGCCTCAAAACATTTTGCTCGTCTTCCTCGCCTCGCTCGAAAATCTAAAATTTCGCTACGAAATAGTTTTGCAACCATCTCTTACCCTTATTCTAATATCATCTTAATATCCACCGCTTGATTTGTCAAATTAAATAGCTACGCCGAAAATTTGCAAACAAACAGCGAAATGTTAAAATGATTTAATGACAGAGGAAAATGCCCTGCGAACAATCAAAAAGATTATTCTGGAATTTGTGGATCAAAAAACCCATCAATTGTTTCTTTTTGGCTCAAGGGCAAACGGCCAAGCCAGAAAATTCAGCGATTTTGATATTGGCATAAAAGGAAAAAAGCCGCTCTCCTTAAAAACCGTCGCTTTAATAAAAGAAGCGCTGGAGGATTCTGACTTGCCGTTTGAGGTTGATGTGGTTGATATGGCGGGAGCCGCTGAAAAATTCAAAAAATTGGCGTTAACTAAAATCAAAAAATTATGAACAAACTTGAAAATTTAATCCTTGACCTTACTAAGGCGAATAAAGCGCTCAAACAAGCCACCCGGCTTTCTTCTACCAGAATAAACAAAGACGCCTCTATCCAGAGGTTTGAATTTACTTTTGAATTATGCTGGAAAACAATGCAGGAATATATTAGGGACCAGGGATTTGACTGTAAAAGCCCAAAGTCGTGCGTAAGAAAAGCGGCCTCGCTTGATTTGCTAAAAAATCCTGAAAGCTGGCTGGAATTTCTGCAAGCAAGAAATCTTATCGCTCACACTTACAACGAAGATTTGGCTGATTCTGTCTACAAGAAAGCAGTTGAATTTCCAAAAGAGGTTGACAAGCTATTGAAAGAATTAGAAAATGAATAAAAAATATGCTTTATCCTATTGAACAAACTAGCAAGCTTTTTGATAACTTGCCACCCGAGTTGAGGGCGGCCATTTTGAGCGAGGACACCGCCGATTCTATTCGGCTGGTTTGCGAACGAAACAAAATAACCGAGCAAATGAGCGATTTGGCTATTTTGGTGGGCAATATCTTGTTGGGGCTTTTGCCGCCTAGTGATTTACCCGCGGCCTTAACCCAAGAACTGAAAATTCCGGCTGTTAAAGCCAAAAATATCTCTCAAGAAATTAACCGCTTGATTTTCTACCCGGTTAGAGACAAAATTGCCGAGCTCTATAAAGCAATCAGCCCAACGCTCGGCGATGATATCGCCAGCCCGAGCAAACGGAGGGCGACTGCCGCCGCCAATCAGCCAGCCGTTGTAGATACGGACACTGACCAAAACGAAATACCCGTTTCAGACGACACTTATCGGGAAATTGTTGACTAACCCAACCCGCAAACTTTTGCAACAAACAAGAACGATCGTTCTTGTTTGTTGCAAGCTTAAAAATGCAAAACACGCCCATTATAAGGGCGTGTTTTGTGTGTCGCGGCCCAAGATTCTTCGGCCATTGCGGGGCACAAAAACTATCTTACTGGCCTTGTTGCTCGTTGACTCTTCTAATCGGAAAGATGGCGATAGACGAGGCGCAGTTTTTGCGCTCGCCAAAGCCGAATTTTTCCCGGCCGCCGCATTTGCTGATTTCATGAGTGCTTAAGTCAGCCACGCTTGAAGTGAACACCTCGGAGTTAGCGCCCGGCCCGCCGCCGTCCCAGCATCCGTCGCACTTAGCTTCAGAGGCACATTTTGAATAACACTCGTCATCCTTAGCCGAATTTTCAAAAAGAATCACCGCGCAATCACCCTCAATGCCAATTGATTTTATTTTATTGGCAAATTCAATTTTCTTGTCTTTTATTACAGTGGCGCCTTTATCATCATAGGTTTTCACCCAGCCCGTTAAATCAACGGGAATATTTATCGGCGCATAAAAAGGCATTGGCAAAACAATAGAGTCATAGCGATTTTTATCCACAAACTTGCCCTTGATATAATCCGGAGTATTGGGCACAAACACCAAACAATCACCCATATACCCCTTGCTGGTACACAGTTTAACCTCGCGACAAACTATTTTCTGCTTTGCGGCGATGGCAGGCTCATCGCCCTTATCAAGATTAGTATCTGTGCCATAAATACCTTGGAATTCTTCTAATTCAAAAAGCTCTATGGAAGATGCTTTGTCATTAGCTCGCAAGCGGCCGAATTGATCTATCTCATTAACCGATTTTTTATTAAACGCCGGGATCGGGAATGAAACCGGGCTCACTATATTGCCGAAGCCACTCAATGGTTCGCTTGGATAGAAAAAGGCTTTGTCGATAGTGTAACCAGAAGATGGCTCTCCCAGCATCTTTCCAGCGCAGTAGGCGTCTTTGCACAAATCATGGCCTTCGGTTCCACCTTTACAATCGCCAACGCCACAATACCGACCAATACTATCCTTGCTCGCGCCCGAAGCGCCGTCACCAAAATATTTCGGGTCTGTTTCAAGTTTGGTAAGATCTACACTAACAGTATATTGCTCAAGAAAACCGCTGGAGTTATTCCAAAAAGATTTATCTTGATAAATCCTTGGCAAGCGCAACAGAACTGGAGCATAAGTAGGAATAGAAGGAATCAAAAAACCTATTTTCTCAAAAAAATATCTGACATCGCCGGTGAAAAAATAGCCGCTGTGCAAGATCGCCAAGAAATTATGGGTTCTGTCATATGTACTATTGCCATCTTTCTGCGTGACTGTATAGTTGCGCAGTTCAATTTTGTCGGCTTGGTTGTCAAACTTAACATTGCTCAAGTTAAAGTCCTCCACAGTGGCGGAAAGGTTTTTCATAGCGCCATTATCAGCGAATAAAACCACGCCGGTTCCGCCGGACTGCATTCTGATAGATAAAGGCGGGTGTGGTAAAGCCTTCTTTTCATCCGCCGGAGGATTAGCGCTTGGATTATAATAAGACACTGTGGAGTTAAAATTGTTAGCATAATCCTGATAGATATTAATAATCGTCATTTTTAGTTCGCCAGCCGGGCTGCCGGCGAGCGCGACTTCGGAAGGCCGTTCAATGGCGCCAGTGCCGTCTTGTTTAATTTTACCGGTAGAACGATATTCTATCACTAACTTAGCTTTATCTTCGGATGAAACATTAAATTGTATGTCGGGAAAAGCAAAAACCTTGGCTTCGGCTTGGCCAGTAACATCACCAAAAAAACCCAAGCCATACAAGGGAAAATCTGCGGAAGCGACATATCCGTCGGCGCCCTTAGTGAGCTTGCCAAATTCCGTGATGGTGTTGGCAATGTCATAATTTAGATAGCGGGCCGCGCCAGCTTTAATTAAAATTTCTAAGGTGTCGCCATTGGTCTGGTTAAAGCCAAATACGGCTTCGGGGTTGGTGCAAATGGCTGGCGCGTTAGAGCAGCCGTTGACATTGCCATTGCCATAAAGCCCGGCTTGAGTGAACATCACCACGCCGCCGCCAGTGACTGGTTTTTTCTGAATGGTCATGATGGTTAGTTGCGGGTTGATGGTTTGCAAAACCAAAAACGAGCCAGCGATAATCAGCAAGCCATAAATGCAGTTTTTAATGCGATCTTTAGCCGCCTTGGTGGCTTCGGGCCGCCCCCGCGAAGTTAAGTAGGCGATGCCCGCCATCACCAAAGCCAGCACCGTGACCAAAGCGGCAATAATAATCGTCCAATCCACCACATAGCGGATGATGCCGGGCAATTGGGTTCTGCCGGTAACTATCTCTTGCATTGACGGCGCCTTGGGAAAAGTTGTTTCCAACTGCAAGCCCGCCGCCATAGCGACAAATGGCAAAGCAACAATTGTGACTACCGCTACTGCTATTAAAATTTTAGAAAAGTTTTTAGACATTTTTTTATTTATTAGGACATACATTACCTGGTCGCTTGCCCTGGCCATCACAATCGCAAGTGTCGTTTTTGATACTGATATGATAATGGAGCGGATCAGTTTCTTCTATTGCCGTAACCTTGCCCAAACTAGAATTTGCGGCAGCGCAGGCACAAGTGGCGGCTAATATATTTTTGCCATTAACGCCAACTTTGGCGCTCACATCAATAGCCATAGAGCCATTACCCTTACAATTCTTGCCACCATAATGGCAAGAATTTTGAGCATGGGCGCAAGCTGGATCCGTCCAATTCTGGGAGCAACGCCTATAGGCGCCTACTCCGCTATTTGAGATAGAATTAATCATCCAAGTGTTAGTAGGATATGCATCTTTCAAGCATTCTAATAATATTTTCAGGTCCGGCGAAGCATCAAAATATTGACTTTCTTTGCCTTTCGCAAAAGTAAATCCATTAGCCACAACCGAAACAGGATATTGCGAAGTTGGCTCGTTTCCACAAACTGTAGTATAGGGACGGGATTCATCAAAGCAAAGATTGCCAGGGTCATACCACCATTTTATATCAACCTGGCGCCTGCCCCAAGCATCGCCCTCGGGGTGACTAGGCAGCCACAGATCTATTCTCTGGCCAACAATATTCTCTTTCTTTGTCTTATCGCCAATATCATTAGCGCAAAAACTCATAGTATAAAGCGGGGTATTTGCTAATATATCTTCCAGCGACGGCAACCCCCGGATAGTATCCCATGCTCTGCCTAGGAAATCTTTCTTATTAATATTTTTAATTTTTATGCATGAACCCAAAGGAACCACCCTTTCATCAACCGCCATTGAGCCAGGCCCAACAAATTGGCCACTCTTAGTGATGGCTATGTCCTGCTTAAAGGTAGGAGGGGTGTAAGAAGTAACAACAAAGGCGCTACTAAAAGCCGGCGCTGTGCTATCTACTTCATGCACTTGGGCCTCGGGCTCGGTGCCGTCTTCAAAGGTATACCAGTCAATCGGTGTTTGGTGACAGCAGGTCCAATTGTGCGCGCTACCGCCGCACAGCCAAGCTAAACATTCATTATCAGAGAGCTTCTTTTCAATTATTTGAGGAGGACCCATTTCTTCTGGCGCCATTGGCATCACTGTTTTTTCAGCGCATAAACAATCCACACATTCTTTACTTAATTCCCAATCGCCACTTTGCGGATTATAGCAAACGCCAGTGGTTTTTACTTCATGGGTGTCGGGGTCTTCATTAGTTTCCGTGGCGCACTGATTATAAATCTTGTAATTAAGTCGCGCCAAGGTTGACACTTTTTTTAAGCCCCAAAAATCAAATATCGGCTTGCGCAAACATTCTATGCACTTATCACTGCCGGCCTGATTGGCGGCGCATTCGCTTTGACAAAACTCGGACCAGGCCAGCGGCCAATATTGGCCGTTGGCTAAAGCGGCTTGGCAAGTGAGCGGATATCTATCACCCATCCGGCCGCTCAAAATCATTTTCTTTTCGGTCTCGGACGGGGCGCAGGCCTTAATCATGGCGGCGGCTTTGGCGGCCATTCTTTGAATCATCGCTGTTTTGGAAATTTTTGCGCCCGCGTCGCCTTGCGCCAAATCATCAGGCACCACCTCGGTCGGGTTGGCCTCGTCAAAAAGATCTTTAACAATTTGTTCCTGTCGGCCAACAATCCATTCTAAGCCAATTAAAGTGCCAATCTCGCTAATACCAGAAAGGCCTTCAATTTCTTTTTTTTGCTCATCGGATGTTTCTTTGCCCAATTTATTAATCAATTCCGCGTCTTGCGGGTTGCCCAAAATTGGACAAGGGCTACCCACACACTCTTTTTCCACTGGCAAGGGCACGCTTCCTTCCATCCTCCACTTTTTTACTACAGCATCAAGCTCTAAAGCAAAGGTTGGGCCCAAATTAGCGAAATTTGGCGAGCATTTTTTCCAGTCGCAAACTTCTTTACCATTTTTATTTAATTCAGTGTAAATACCTATTAAAGTTTTGGAGGCCATATCAACATTATAAAATGTGTTTTGGTTGGCCTCATACACCGCGGCCAACAAATTAACCATTCTTTCCAAGGGCTCGCCAATGGGAATGATGCGGTCGCAAACCGCCGCGCCAAAACCAGTGCCCACCGGCTCAATTTGCCCCACATCGGGCACGGCCGCCTCCACTATACTGTTAGTTTTTGTCTTAAAATAGCTCAAAGACAAAAACCCAGCCAGCAATATAACAGCCAACAGTCCAAAGATAAATTGAGAATAAAATTTCATAAATGAAGTATAAAATGTCTAAATCCTAATGACTAATGTCAAACAAAATATCAAAATCCAAATGTCCAATAACTAACTATTTACTTCTGGACTTATTAACTATTGAGGAAAAAATTAAATTTAGCTCGTTGGCTTCTTGCCAATGTTTCCTTGCTTCATTTTTTAATTCGGGAGTTGCTTTGGCAACCATTCTTAACCAATGTCTTGTTTCTTTCGATTCTTTTTTACAAATACCTAATGAGATGGTTGCAAAACTATTCCTGCTGCAATTTTATCTTTTCGGCTGCGTCATCGTCAGACTTCGCAAAATGCTTTTCGCCGTAGCTGGGCTACGGCCTCAAAACATTTTGCTCGTCTTCCTCGCCTCGCTCGAAAATCTAAAATTTCGCTACGAAATAGTTTTGCAACCATCTCAATTTATGTTGAAAATCTTTTTTAGTTTCAGCGCAATCCGCCTCACAATAATTCGCCCCTATACTTGTGCTTGCTTTTATCAACTGCGTTATTAAGGGTAGGGTAATCGGTGTTTTCGGTATCTTTTGCGCAAATTCAATAATGCTTTCGCCAAACTTGCCTGTTCTCTCTTCTAAGTCAAATTTTTGACATTGGGCATTGGGTATTTCATTAGACATTAGACATTTGTCATTAGACATTTATTTCTTACTTTATTTTACTTTATCAAGCGTTTTGTTCAAGTCCTCGGCCAAGCGATTACCCAAATCAATCATCGGGGTGCGCAACATCCAAACCAAAGCGCAATAAGGATCTTTCAGGGGCGCTAAAGTCAAGGGCAAGCCGGAAATGCAAAACGGCAATTTACAATAACTCATTCCGCAAGTGCAATTGGCGTTGGCAAAGTTAATGGCCGTGGCCATAGCCCAAACAAACTGCGCCGACCCGCGTAGCTCTTGCGCTCGGTCCGACAATGGTTTGATGCTAAGATAGGCCTTTTCATACTTGTCAAATAAATGAAGATAGGCGTCCTCGCCCCAAGGCAAAGGAACATCAACGCCTTGCGTTTTATACATAGCCT
>Ga0210019_1001673_pt1 | contig 23093 bp, 23 predicted proteins | sample CryGeyCG2114_020_2_FD_183969 | JGI IMG/M metagenome (GOLD analysis project Ga0210019, IMG submission 183969) | Groundwater microbial communities from aquifer - Crystal Geyser CG11_big_fil_rev_8/21/14_0.20 (SPAdes) (version 2) | ecosystem: Environmental > Aquatic > Deep subsurface > Groundwater ...
CCGCCGCGGCCGCACACCTGGATCGGCGTCATTGGATTCAATACACCGTACGCGGCGCGGTTGCACGAGGGGCTCGGGTTCACGTTCACTGAGCCGTCGGCCGGTCCGAAGTACCTCGAGAGCAAGCTCCTACAGCACCGCAACGACTATATCGCGGAAGTGGCCGACACGATCCGTAACGGAGGGAGGTAGCGATGGCCTTTGATGCGGGAGCGATCACGGCCAAGATGCAGTTGGATGCCTCGGACTGGAACCAGGCGGTGCAGACGGTGCAGGCGAATGTCCGCAAGATGACGGACCGGGCCCGGGAGTTGGGGCAGGAGTTTGCGGCCTCCGGCCAGCGGCTGAGCCGCTTCGGCAATCAGCTGCTCGTCACCGGGAGTCTCGCCATCGCGCCGCTGGCGCTGGCGGTCCGGTCGTTGAGCAAAGAGAACGCTACCATGCGCCTGAAGCTGGAGGAGGTTAGGGAGGCGATGGCGCGCGTCCGCGTGGAGGTGGCCGGCTACCTGATGCCATGGATCGATCGGCTCCGTCAGGCCGTTGATGCCTTGGTGGCGATCTGGAACAGGGCGCCGGTGGCCCTGAAGCAGTTTTCGATCGATGCGCTGGTAGTCGTGGGGGTCGCTTCAATTCTCGGCGGGGCCCTGCTGAAACTGGTGGGGTCGTTCCAGCTACTGATCGGTGCCGCGCTGAAGGCTGCGGCCGCTCTGTTTGCGTTCACGCTCAGCCATCCGGTGCTGGCCGCCTTCGCGGCGCTGGCGGCAGGCCTGGCCCTGCTCGTGCGAACCATGCTGCAGACTGAGGAAGGCGCGCGGCAACTCAAGACCACCCTCAACACGCTCGCCGCTGGGTTCGTTGTCGTGGCGCAAGCCATCGCCACCGCTGTGCTGCACGCCGCCAATGCAATTCTGAAGACGGTCGAGGTCATCGCCGAGCTGTCCACAAAGATCCCGGGAGTAGGGCAGTTCACGCAGGATTTCACGGATCGTGTCAAGGCATTGCGCGCCGAGGTCGCGGAGTTAGCGGTTGGATCTAGCGTCGCCCTGAGGCAGTCGCTCAATGATCTACAGATCGCTCTCTACGGTGGCGGGACGGCGGCCCAGGACCTGGTGAACAATCTGCGGGCGACAGCCGATCAGATGCTCTCGATGACAGGTATCGATGTGCAGGGATGGATCAACCAGATTGTCGAGAAACTTAATCAGGTTCCAGACCAAATACAGAACATCGCTTCGCGCACACAGCAGTTTTTTGATGGGGTCAAGCTTGGCCTGAAGGACACGGCGAAGGATCTCTCGGACTGGGGTGCGGCGGGGCAACAACTTGCCGAACGCACGGCGACGGCAATGCAAAGCGCGATGAGTGACCTTTTCTTCAGGGTTATGAAGGGAGAATTTCACTCTCTCAAAGAAGTCGCCGTTGATTTCGGTAACACACTACTCAGAATTTTATCCGACATCTTCGCCCAGAAGTTCATAGGGGCGATCGCGGGGTTATTGGGTGGTGTCCCGATAAATCCAATTTCAGGCAAACCTGTAGTGGGCATGGGATTAGTTGGCGGCTACCAGGAAGGCACGGAGCGCGTGCCGTCCACGGGCCTGTACCGGCTGCACGAGGGCGAGAAGGTCGTGCCGCGCTATGACGCGACCGGCTCGGGCGACGGACTGGCCGTCGAGATCGTCAACGTGATCACCCCCGAGGCCGTGGCGCTGGCCATGTCCGGCAAGGAAGGGAAGCGCGTGATCGTCAACGTCATGAACGAGGACTCCATCCGCAACGGGATCGTCCGACGGGAGGTCGTGCGGCGATGAGGGGCGGATCACAGGCCATGTCCAGAGCGGGGTGGGGATTCTCGACGATAACCGACCAGCTTTTCAAGTGTGTCAGCGGGTCGTGTCAGCAGTGGGCGGGGTTTGGTTCTCTTGCCAGTCAACCGTCGTGCCACCTACAGTTCCTCTGGCACTCGTGTCTATGACCTGCTCCTCAGCGGCCCAATCAAAAGCCGTCCCTTCTGCAGAAGGGTTAGAGCTGTGCGATCGCACGGTGTTGGGGTTCAGCTGCACAGGGATACGGTTGAAGACATTGATAACCACAAGGACGCTGAGGCCAATAACGATGGACAGGACAGCAATCGAGAACGAGAGAGCCACTACACGTGCCAGGCGCTGGTTCCACTCCGGCCTGAACGTTGCTAGCTGCGTTAATCGGTCCGCGAGCTGTTCTCCTAGTCGCCAGAAGAATCCCGAACCCAACAGACCAATGGCGACGATTGCACACTGCGCGAGGAAGCCTAAGGGGCCTTGTGGTAGGTATTTGGCGATCTGAGTCGAGAGATCCATCACCCCGCACGCCGGCGCGCGCGGGCAAGCTGCCACAGCGCCCGCCGGATGATGAACGACACGGAACGCTCCTCGCGGCTGGCGAGCTTCTGCAGGCGGGCTTTAAGCTCCGGCTCAATATTGAAGCTTATAACGACGCTACGTTTTTGTCGTTCCATACTGTGAAGTCTACATATAGCATGTCCAAGTGTCGATCAATATTATACAATAGAAACTATTGGAAACTATTGACACCGCCATGAGCCGGTGGTAGGGTAGGGAGGCACTAGGAGGGCGGCGACATGGCGACGATCTACGAACGGCCCCGCGGTAGCCGGCGGTGGTACATCTCGTACTTCTTCGAGGGGCGGCGCATCACGAAGCGCCTGCGGCTAGAGAATGGGCAGCGGGTTCTTGATAAGGCGGTGGCGCGACAGCTGCAGAAGCAGCTGGAGCTCAATCTGGCGCGCGGCCGGCACCAGGAGACGCAACGCATTGAGCTCGAAGCCTATCTTGAGGCCTACAGTCAAGACACCGATCATCGCAAGGACTCCACCAACACCCACCAGTCGTATACGGTCAAGAAATTCCTTCGGACCTGTGCACACGTGTGCACACTCCAAGCCTTCCGACGCGAGCACGTTTTAACCTTTCTGCGTCCCTACGAGCAAAAACGCCCTGCCACCTATAACGCCGCGCTGATCGCGGTGAAGCGGTTCTTTCGCCTCGCTGTACGCGAAGGCGTGCTCCTGAAGAATCCGGCGGCGGGCATCGCGCTCAAACCGCTTGCGCGCGGCGCTCCGCGATTCCTGACCGACGAGGAGTACCAGCGCCTCGAGGCCGCGGCCGCGCATCACCCTCTCTATCCGATGATCGTGACGGCTCGCTACACCGGCTTGCGTTTGGGGGAGTTGCGGCACTTGGAATGGATCGACTTCGATTGGATGGTCAACACCGTCCGGGTGGTGCAGAAGCCGCAATTCAGCTTCACGACGAAGAACTATCAGGAACGTGTGGTTCCGATCGGCCGGGAGCTCCGTGACAAGTTGCTACCTTACGTCAAGCCTGACGGGCTCTGCTTCCCAAGCCCCAAGACCGGGCAACCGTATGCCCAGGAGGGTCCGAAGAAAGCCCTCAAGCGCCTCTTGAGGCACGCCGGCATCCGGGCGAAAGGCTGGCACTGTCTGCGGCACACCTTCGCCTCGCGCCTGGTGCAGCGGAACGTGCCAATTTACAAGGTGAGTCGCTGGCTAGGCCATTCGCGCGTGACGGTGACGGAGATCTACGCGCGCTTAGCCCCATCCTATGATCCGCTGATTGAGCGGTTGAACATGGAGGACACGCCCGTGGAGGACACGCGGTCGGCCGCGGTGGCCGGCGTACTGAAAACGCACGACGTGAGCTTCATAGAAGGAGCTCAACGGGAGGGGATGAGAAATGGCGAAACTGGATGAGCAGGCGCGGCTAAAATTACTGGTCACCATCGTGGAGCGGGAAATACCGTCCCTGCGGACGATCAGTGTGCTGCTCCGGGCGCTGGCGGAAAAAGCTGAAGACGAGATGGAAATGAATCTGGAGGATGCCGCGATCGTTTTGGATGACATTATCGCGCGGATGGACGAAGCCAATGTGCTCTCGATTTTGCAAAGCCGGAGCGGAATTGATGCTGCGGCTCAGGTCGATGCAGCAGCTGTGTCAGCACTTAGAGGGAGAGGTCTGGTCAATTATGGTTCATCTTGGACCAAGTCTGTTGACTGACTTCTCCTGTAAGTCCTGGTTTCATGGTACAATCGGTCAATATTGGACGATTTTGGTCAAGGAACGGAGCGACAATCGCACTGTCGAGGCCAGGGGTTCGATCCCCCTCTGCTCCACCATTTTCTTTCCACGCCTGAATCGCCCGTACCCCGAGTTATCCTCCGCGATCACCATGCAGAGAGTGTTGATTGCTCCCCAGGCCGTTCGCGGCCAGGAGATCGCCATTGCCGACCCCGGCGCGCTTCACCATCTTCGCCGGGTGCTGCGGGTTCGTCCAGGCGATGCGCTGGAATGCGTCGATGGCACAGGGCGGCGGTACCGTGGGCATATCACCCGCTGCGACGCCGGCGAAGTCACGATGGCGATCGATGCTTCGAGCGTTGATGTCGCGCCGCGGATGCCGATCACGCTGGCTCAGGCGATGATCCGGCCCGAGCGGTTCGAGTGGGTGATCGAGAAATCGACCGAGCTGGGCGTCGCGCGCATCCTCCCGATGATCACGTCGCGGACGGTGCGCGGCGATCTCGTGTCGCGCCATCGCGCGCGTGTGGAGCGGTGGCGCCGCATCGCCGCCGCCGCCGCGGTCCAGTGCGGGCGCTCGACGGTGCCGGCGCTCGAAGAACCGTGCGCGTTTGCCGAGGTGTTCGAGCGCCTTCGCGGCGGCCGGGCGTTGCTGCCGACCTTGGCGGTCCAGGGCCGTCCGCTCATCGAAGCGATGGAGATGGTCGCGCAGGACACGGCGCTGACCGTCCTCATCGGTCCGGAAGGCGATTTTACGATGGACGAAGTCCAGCTGGCACAGCGACAGGGCGCCTGCGCCGTGCGGCTGGGCGATGCCACGTTGCGTTCGGAAACCGCAGCGGTGGCTCTCCTGGCCATCCTCCAGTGCCGGACGGGCGGATGGTGAGCGATACGCCAAGACACCGTTCGGGAAGGTCGGTATAATTACGGCAGATGACATATCGATGGATCGCTCATGCAGATAACCGAAAGGATGTGTAGGGTCTCATGGCAAGTGTGAAGGAAATTCTCATTAGCGTGGATGCGCAAGAGACGCGCGTGGCCGTTGCTGAAGGCAAACGGCTGGAAGAATTCTATGTCGAGCGGGCCTCGGATACCCGGATGGTCGGCAGCGTCTACAAGGGACGCATCACCTCCGTGGTGCCGGGTATCGGCGCGGCGTTCGTCGACATCGGCTTGGGGAAAAACGGTTTCCTCTATGTCGCGGATATCATCGAGCCGAAACCGGAAGAGGATGCCATCCTCGAAGGCGAGGGGGCCGGGGAGTCTTCGCGGAGCGGGGAATCGCCGCGCAGCGGGGAATCGCCGCGCGGCGGCGGGCACGGGGCTCATCGCCGCTCGCGCATCGAGGAGGTCGTGAAAGTCAACCAAGAGCTGCTCGTCCAGGTGGTCAAGGAGCCCTTCGGGACGAAGGGTGCCCGGTTGACGACGCATATCAGCTTGCCGGGGCGCTATATGGTCCTGATGTGCAACGATTCCCGAATGGGCATTTCCAAGCGGATCGAGGATCCCCAGGAGCGCGCGCGGCTGCGCGACATCCTCAACAAGCTGCGCTTTTCCCAAGAAGCCGGCCTGATCATCCGCACCGCGGGGATCGGCAAAGGCGAGCGGGAATTCGCCCGGGACGTGAAGTACCTCTCGCAGATCTATCAGAAGATCAAGCGGGTCTCCGCCAGGGCCAGAGCGCCGGCGTGCGTGCACCAGGAATACCAGGTGTCGCACCGCGTCATCCGCGACAGCTATACGGAAGACACGCAGCGCATCGTGGTGGATTCGAAAGATGAGTTCAATCGGCTGCGCCACTTTTTCCAAGAGCTCATGCCCGGCGTCAAGATCCATCTCGACCTCTATCGCGCGGAAGAGCCGCTCTTTGAGAAAGAAGGCTTGGATGACCAGATCGAATCGCTCTTCGACAAGCTTGTCCAGCTGCCCTCCGGAGGCTCCATCATCATCGAGCCGACGGAAGGGATGATCGCCATCGACGTGAATACGGCAAAATTCACCGGCCGGCGCAACCTTGAGGAGACCGCCTTCCAGGTCGACAAGGAAGCGGCGATCGAAGTGGCGCGCCAGTTGCGGCTGCGTGATGTCGGGGGGATCGTCATCATCGACTTCATCGATCTGGACCAGCCGGCGCATCGCCGAGAGCTCGTCAAAGTGCTGGAAGACTCACTGGAGCGGGACCGGGCGAAGACCAACCTGGTCTCGTTTTCGGAGATCTGCGTGGCCGAGCTGACCCGCCAGCGGATGCGGCGCCCCTTCGAGACGATGAGCTACCAGCCCTGTCCCTATTGCAGCGGCCGAGGCACGGTGAAATCGGTGGTGACCATGGCGATTGAAGCCATCCGGCAGGCCAAGCGCGCGTTGAAAAACACGCAGCACAAGACGCTGGAGCTGCTGGTGCACCCCCAGGTGGCGGTGCGCCTGCTGCAGGAGGACCGCTCGAGCCTCAGCGCCTTGGAGTCCAAGACCCGGTCGAAGATCCTCGTCCTTTCCGACCCCAGCTTGCACTTTGAGCAAGTCAAAGTTCAGGTGGCCGGCTAGCCGGTGTGGGATCGACGCATGAAGCTCTCCATCGTGGTGCCGACCTTCAACGAGGAGCCGACGCTGCGGCAGGTCCTCGAGGCGGTGCTGGCGGCCAACTACGAGAAAGAGGTCATCGTCATCGATGACGGGTCCACCGACGCCACCCCCGCGATTCTCGAGGAGTTCCGGCAACACCACAGCGTGCGCGTAATCCGCCATGCGCGGCGGCAAGGGAAAGGGTCGGCGCTACGCGATGGCTTTGCCGCCGCCACCGGCGATGTTGTGCTCGTGCAGGACGCCGACGGGGAGTACCACCCGGAGGATTACGTGCACATGCTCCGGCCGATTCAGAAGGGCTGGGCGGATGCGGTCTACGGCTGCCGGTTCGACGGCGCGCGGCGAGTCTTTCTCTTGAGCCACCGCATCGGCAACTGGATCGTCAATGCGATGGCCAATCTCCTGTATGATGCGACGCTCACCGATTTGGAAACGGGCCTTAAGGCGATCCGCCGCAACGTACTGCAAAGCTTCACCTTACGCTCGGACGATTTTCGCATTGAGGTGGAGATCACGGCGAAGCTCTTCAAGCACCAGTATCGCGTCTACGAAGTGCCGATCTCCTATTCAGGCCGGTCGTACGCTGAAGGGAAAAAGCTGACGTGGCGCGACGGCGTGCTCGCGCTGTGGGCGCTCCTGGTGTTCCGCTTCACCGATTGACAGGCTCCTGTTCCTTGCACAGAGTGGTTGACCTGGACGTCGATCTTCGCTAGACTATACCGGTCGCTGGAGAGGCTTCAGCGACCTTTCGTTCAAGAGGGGACAACGATCATGTATGCGATTATTGAAGCGGGCGGGCGGCAGTGGAAAGTGGAGCCGGGCACCCGGCTGGACATCAATCGGCTTGCCGCCGCGGTCGGCTCGGCTCATACGGTTGAGCAGGTGCTCTTGGCGCATGACGGCCAGCAGGCCAGCCTGGGGCAGCCGTACGTGCAAGGTGCGAAGGTCGTTTGCGAGATCCTCGAGCACCGGCTTGGGCCCAAAGCGCTGTCCTACAAGTTCCGCCGCCGTGAGAACTGGCGCAAGACCATCGGACACCGGCAGCCGCTGAGCCGGGTACTCGTCAAGGAAATCATTCTTCCCGGCGGCAGCAAGAAGGCCGCCGAAACCATTACGAAAACTCCCAGGGTCACGCGCAAGCCTCCGAAGCTATCCGTGACGAAATCGTCAAAGAGCGAATAAGATAGGAATCCGCGATGGCGCATAAAGCAGGTGCAGGGTCGACCAAAAACGGGCGCGATAGTTGTGGGAAACGGCTGGGCATCAAGCGGTATGCTGGTGAGTGGGTTTCAGCCGGCTCCATTCTCGTCCGTCAGCGCGGCACCGTGTTCAAAGCCGGTTGGTACGTCGGGACCGGCGGCGACTGGACCTTGTTCGCCAAGCGGGACGGCATCGTGCGGTTTCCCAAGCCGAGAGTCGTCAGCATTGAGCCTGCTCCCTCGGCCCCCCCGGCATCATAGCCGGCCCGGGCGGCTCGTTCCAGCACTCCGACCACCAGTTTCCACCCGTGTCACCCTAAGTCCTCCCAACGCGTGCTGATGTCCCATGCTGTTTGTGGACCGCGCACAAATTACCGTCAAAGCCGGCGACGGCGGAGACGGCTGCTCGGCGTTCGCGCAGCCTCCCTACACCCGCTATCCCTCTCCTGACGGCGGCGACGGCGGGGACGGGGGCCATGTGGTGCTGGTCGCGGACCCGAATGTCGCCACCCTCCTGGATTTCCAATTCCGCCATGAGTTCAAAGGTGAGCGCGGCCGGCACGGCAGCGGCAACAAGAAGACCGGCAAGCGCGGAGCAGACTTCGTGATCCGCGTCCCGGTCGGCACCGTCATTCACGATGAAGAGGCCGGCGTGGTGTTGCGCGACCTGAGCCATGCCGGCGAGCCGGTGATCGTCGCCTCCGGCGGACGCGGCGGGCTGGGCAACGGCACCGCCTCGGAAGCGCGGCCGGGCGCGCCCGGCGAGCAGCGGCGCCTCGTGCTTGAGCTCAAGCTGATCGCCGACATCGGGCTCATCGGCTTCCCGAACGCGGGCAAGTCGTCGCTGCTGGCGCGCATCTCAACCGCCCGCCCGAAGGTGGCGGCCTATCCCTTTACCACCCGCTACCCTGTGCTGGGGGTGGTGCAGGTGCCAGGACGCGGCTCGTTTGTGGCTTGCGACATTCCCGGGCTGATCGAGGGGGCGCATGAGGGCAAAGGGCTTGGCTTCCAATTTTTACGGCACATCGAGCGCACGCGCATGCTGATCCATCTCATTGATATGGCCTCCATCGATGGGCGTGATCCCATCGAGGCCTACCATCAGGTCAACCACGAGCTGGCCGCGTACAACCCGGTGCTGGCTGAGCGGCCCCAAATCGTCGCCGCAAATAAAATGGATCTTCCCGAAGCGGAAGCTCACTTGGAGCGCTTCCGCAAAGAAGTGGCGGTGGAGGTATGGCCGATCTCGTGCGCGACCGGTCAGGGCGTCTCCGCGCTGCTGCAGGCGGCCTGGGATCGGCTACGCCAGTCGGAGATGGCCGGATGAGCGGGCTGTTTGCGCTTCGCCGCGTCGTCGTGAAAGTCGGCAGCAGCGTCTTGGCGAACGCCAAGGGCCAGCTGATGCCTGAGCGGCTGCAGCGCTTGGCCGATGAGATCGCTCGGTGCGCGAAGGTCGACCAGCAGCCGGTGCTGGTCTCCTCAGGCGCGATCGCCTGCGGCATGGCGAAGCTGGGTTTGACGCAGCGCCCCAAGGCGCTGGCTCAGCTGCAGGCGTGCGCCGCGATCGGGCAGGGCGAGCTCATGTACCTGTACACGCAGGCGTTCGGCCGCCACGGCCTGGTGACGGCGCAGATCCTTCTTACCCAAGAGGACCTGGCCCAGCAGCAGCGGCTTCGCAACGCGAAACAAACGCTGCTCACGCTGCTGCATCGCGGCGTAGTGCCGATCATCAATGAGAACGATACGGTGGCGGTGGAAGAGATCACCTTCGGTGACAATGACCGGTTGGCGGCGCTGGTGGCTGTCGCGATTGAGGCACAGCTCCTGGTGCTCTTATCCGACGTCGACGGGTTTCTCCAGGGCGGCCGCGTGGTCGAGCGCATCGATCAGCTCGGCAGCGCGCACCATGCCGCCGTTCAGGGGTCGGCACGGCAGACGACCAAAGGCGGGATGAGCTCCAAGCTCGAGGCCGCGCGCCTCGTCGGCCATAGCGGCATTCCGATGGTCATCGCCAACGGCACCAAAGCGAGCGTCGTCAGCGACGTGTTGGCCGGTCGGTCCGTCGGCACGTTATTTGTGCCCCCGCGCAGCCGGCTGACGCGCCGCAAATGGTGGATCGCCTTCGCCCTGCGCCAGCCCAAGGGCACGATCGTGGTCGATGCCGGAGCCGCGGCCGCGCTGACGGAGCAGGGCAAGAGCCTGCTGGCGTCGGGCGTGCAGCAGGTCAAGGGAACCTTTGAGGCGGGGGCATTCGTGGCGGTTGCCGACGGACAGGGCGCTGAAGTTGCCCGGGGGATGACGAACTTCTCCTCTTCGGACCTCTCAAGGATCCGGGGGTTGCGCAGCGCGGACGCCGCCCGGGTGATGGGAGAGCCACGGGTGAAGGAAGTGATTCATCGGGACCGGCTCGTCTTGGCCCGGGAGCTGCAGCATCACGGGGCCGATGATGAGTAACATCCAGGAAGAGGTGCTCCAGGTCGTGCGCGAGGCGAAAGCCGCGGCGCGAACTCTGGCCGGCGCGTCCACCGAGCGCAAGAACGCGGCGCTGTGCGCGATGGCCGCCGCGCTCCGGCAGGCCGCTCCGGCGATCCTCAGCGCCAATGCGAAGGACGTGGCATCCGCGAAGAGCGCCGGCCTCTCCGCTGCGCTCATCGACCGGCTCACGCTAAGCGCCAAGCGGCTGGATGAGATGGTGCAATCGGTCGAAGCGGTCAGCGCGTTGCCCGATCCTGTGGGCGAAACGCTCAAAACGTGGCGGCGTCCGAATGGGCTGGAGATCCGCAAGGTCCGCGTGCCGCTCGGGGTGATTGGGATCATCTATGAGTCGAGGCCGAACGTCACAAGCGATTGCGCGTCGCTGTGCCTGAAGAGCGGCAATGTCGTGGTGTTGCGCGGGGGCGCGGAGTCGTTCGAGTCGAACCAGGCGATCAGCGCCGCGCTACGCCAGGCGCTGCGCGAGGGCGGACTGCCTGAGGCGGCGGTCAGCCTGATCCCGACCGCGCAGCGCGAAGGGGTGGACGCGATGCTCCAGCTGGACCAGTACATCGACGTCATCATCCCGCGCGGAGGCGAGACGCTCATCCGCAAGATTGTCGAGCAGTCCCGGATCCCTGTCATCAAGCATGCGAAAGGGGTCTGCCACGTGTACGTCGATGAGGCGGCGGATCTGGCCATGGCGCAGGCGATCGCCTTCAACGCGAAGTGCCAGCGGCCGGCCACCTGCAACGCGATGGAAACGCTGCTGGTGCACGAGCGAGTTGCTCAACGATTTTTGCCGGAGATGATCCGTAAGTTCCAGGACGCGAAAGTCGAAGTGCGCGGGGATGCGCGCACGCAGGCACTCGCGCCTGGCGTGAAGCCGGCGACGGAGGATGACTGGATGACCGAGTACCTTGATCTGGTGCTCTCGGTCAAAGTCGTTGGCTCGCTGGAGGAGGCGATCGACCACATCAGCCGGTACGGCTCATCGCACTCCGATGCGATCGTGACGAAGGATCAAGCGCATGCGGAGCGGTTTACCCGGGAGGTGGATTCGGCCGCGGTGTACGTGAACGCCTCGACCCGGTTCACCGATGGGTTCCAGTTCGGGCTGGGCGCGGAGATCGGCATCAGCACCGACCGGCTGCATGCACGCGGGCCGATGGGGCTGGAGGAATTGACGACGTACAAGTACGTCGTCTACGGCGAGGGCCAGCTGCGGCAATGAGATTGGGCATCTTTGGTGGGACGTTCAACCCCATCCACATCGGCCATCTGCTGCTCGCCGAGACCGCCCGCGAGACGCTCGAGCTGGACCGGCTGGTCTTCATTCCGACGCACCAGCCGCCGCACAAAAGCGCGCGCGGGCTGGCCTCGGGCCAGCAGCGGCTGGAGATGATCCAGCTCGCCATCCGCGACCAGCCGGTGTTCGTGACCTCGGATATCGAGCTGCAGCGCCAAGGGGCGTCGTACTCGATCGACACGGTGAAGACGCTGCATGCGCAGCTGCCGATGGCCAAACTGTTTCTCCTCATGGGAGGCGATATGCTGACCGTCCGGTGGGCCTCGTGGACCGAGTTGAAGCGGCTGTGCACGGTGGCGGCGGCGAAGCGTCCCGGGACCAAGCCTCGACGGGACTCAGGGATCAAGTGGCTGCCCATGCCGCTCGTGGAGCTGTCGTCATCCGAGATTCGTGAGCGGTTGCGCAAGGGCCGGTCGATCCGCTACATGGTGCCGCCACAGGTGGAACGCTACATCCGGGAACACCAGCTCTATCAGGGAGGGCGCTGACATGCTCAGATCCTACCTCTACAATCCGGACGGCACGATCGACTGCGGCCTCTCGCCCGACCGGTTCCGCGCGGCGCTGAGCAATGCAGACAGCATGCTCTGGGTGGACATCGAAGGGCCGGAGGATGACGAAATCGAGCTGCTGCTGGAGGTCTTCGAGCTGCACCCCCTGACCGTCGAAGACTGCATCATGCCCAACGTCCGGCCGAAGCTCGAGGATTTCGAGCGGTATTTGTTCGTCGTCATGCAGAGCCTGCGGCGCGTCGACGGCAAGCTCAAAGCGGTGGAGCTGGACGTGTGCCTGGGCCCCAACTTCCTTATCACGGTGCGCAGCGAGCCCATCAAGAGCATCGACGACGATTGCGCCCGGGTGGAGAAGAAGTCGCCAATCTTCAAGCGCGGCGCCGACTTCCTGTTCTATGCCATCATGGATTCGCTGATCGACAGCTACTTTCCGGTGTTGGACGAGGTGGAGGCGCGCGTCGATGAGCTGGAAACACGCCTGCTCTCCGACAGGACCGAGCAGACGCTGCGTGATTTGCTCGGTGTCTACAACGAGCTGATGATGCTGCGCCGCACCCTGGCACCCCATCGCGAGATCCTCTCGCGGTTGAACCGGGGAGACGTGGCTTTCATCAAGCCCTCGAACGCCATCTACTTCCGGGACATCTACGACCATCTGCTGCGCATGAGCGATCTGGTCGATTCCTGCCGCGAAGTCACCACCATGTCGCTGGAGGCGTACGCCACCATCGTGTCGAACCGGCTCAATGAAATCATGAAGACGATGACCGCGTTCGCCACGCTCGCGCTGCCGCTCGTCATCGTGACGGGCGTGTACGGGATGAACTTCAGCGAGCATCCGGAGCTGGGCCCTCGGTGGATTTACCACATCATCAGCGGCACGTTGCTCTTGTCGTTGCCGGTCGTCTTCCTGTTCTTCCGCAAGAATCGATGGCTCTAGCACTCCCTACGTGGATCGCGCTCGGCATCCTCCTGGTGCTGTCCGCTTCGTGCGCAGCCGCCGAGGCCGCGTTCCTTTCCATCAATAAAGTCCGGCTGCGCCACCTCATGGAGCAGGGTCATCGCGGCGCCAAGCAGACCTATGAGCTGCTCACGAAACTCGATCGCGTCATCGGTACGCTCCTGGTCGCCAACAACCTGATCAATGTGGCGATTTCCGCGCTGGCCTCGTGGATCTTCATCAGCTTGCTGGGGTCGGAAGAAGGCCTGCTGGTGGCGACCGCGGTCGCCACCACCGTCATTCTGCTGGTGTGCGAAATCACCCCGAAGATGTTTGCGGTGACCCATCCCGAGGTGGTCGCGTTTCTCACGGTGCCGCCCCTGCGGGTGGTCATGCTCCTGCTGTATCCGGTGGCCACGTTCTTTACCTGGGCGGCTCGCTGGCTGCTGCGGCTGGTGCGCGTCCCGACGAAGCGCCGCTCCGCACTCGTGACCGAAGAAGAGATCAAGGTCATGATCCAGATGGGGCGCGAGGCCGGCGTGCTGGCGGAGCAGGAGCTGCGCATGCTCCACCGCATTTTCGAGTTCAGCGATTCGACGGTGGGCGAGGTCATGGTTCCGCGGGAGCGCATCGTGGGGGTTGACCTCAATGCGAAGGCGGAAGCCGCGCTGGATGTGCTCATCGAAGAGGGGCACTCGCGCATCCCGGTGTACCGGGAGACGCTGGACCGGATTGAAGGCGTGATTTATTCGCGGGATCTACTGGCGATGGTGCGCCATGGCGGGCTGTTCGTGCTGGCCGACCTGATCCGGCCGGTCCTGGCCGTTCCGGAGACCAAGCGGCTCGCCGAGCTGCTGGGCGAATTCCAGCGCCAGAAGGTCCAGATCGCGATCGTCAAGGACACGGCCGGCAAGACCCGCGGTTTGGTGACCATCGAGGACCTGATCGAGGAAATTGTCGGCGATGTCGGCGAGGAGCTGGGGCAGCGCGCCAGGCGCAGTTGACAGCCGGCGGGCGGGCGTGCTAGGCTTGTCGGCGTGCAGTGGGGTGGGTGACAACTAGGAGGGGCGATGGAAGCGTATTGCGTGAAGTGCAAGGCGAAGCGAGAAATGAAGGACGCCAAGCAGGTCAAGATGAAGAACGGCCGTTCCGCCATGAAGGGCCGTTGCCCAACATGCGGCACGGGGCTGTACCGCATCATGAGTTCGTGAACAGCCACCAGAAGGCGTTGATCGCCGCGCGCGCGGCGCTGGAAAAGCAAGCGGAAGATGTCCTGCTGATGGATATCGGCGCGCTCTCCAATGTGACCGACTTCCTGGTCATCGGCACCGCCGACAGCTTTCGGCAGCTGACCGCGCTTAAAGAGCATCTGGAAACGGTCCTGGCCCAGCATGGCCAGGCCGTCTGGCATTCGGAAGGTTCCCCCGCGTCCCCCGCAAAGGTACCTGAACCGCAGTGGCTCCTGATGGACTGCGGCGACGTCGTGATCCATCTCTTGGACCGGTCCGCCAGGGCGTTTTACCGGCTCGAGGACCTGTGGGCCGACGCGCCTCGCGTCGCGGTCGAAGACGCCTCAGCCCCTGCGCCGTCGCCGTCGTAACTCATCCTGAAACCGTCCGGCGGCACGAACGTGCGTTCGCGCCACCGGCATCTGCGTTAATCAGAATCCGCACTACATTCAAGGACACCGTCTCATGATCACGCTCGAAGATCGGCTCAACGACGTGCTGCGTACCGCGCTGCAGCAGCTGCCCGCTTCAGCGGGCGGGACGGTGACCGTGGATGGCCGCGTGCGGTGGGAAATCCCCAAAGACCCGACGTTCGGTGATCTGTCCAACTCGATGGCGTTTCGGCTCGCCGCGCAGCTCAAGCAGCCGCCTCATCGCGTGGCCGAGGAGCTGGCCGCGCGCTTTCTCTCGTGCTGCCGCAGCGCCGGGTTGGGCGAGTGGGTGGAGCGGGCCGAAGGCAAAGCCGGTTTTCTGAACGTGTTCCTTTCCCAACGCGCGCTCATAGAGATCTTGCGCGAGATCCTGCGCACGACCAGCGGCTACGGCATGCAGCGTATGACACCACAGCGCAAGGTGAATATCGAGTTCGTCAGCGCCAATCCCACCGGCCCCTTAAGCGTTGCGCACGGCCGGCAGGCGGCGGTCGGCGACGTGCTCGGCCGGCTGCTGCGCTCGCAAGGCTCGCGCGTGACGATGGAGTACTACCTCAACGACGAAGGCCGGCAGATCGAGATGCTGGGCCGCTCCTTGCGCGCCCGGTATCTACAGGCGCTGGGCCGCGACGAACCCTTCCCGGAAGCCGGCTACCACGGCAGCTATGTGACAGACAGCGCCTCCCGCCTGGTGCAGGCGCACAAGGATGCGCTGGCGGAGGAGCCGCTGGAGAAATTCTGCCAGATCGCGATGGTGGAGCAGCTCGCCGAGATCAAAGCGGTCTTGAAGCAGTTCGGGCTGACGTTCGACCAATGGACCAGCCAGCGCTGGCTGCGGGAGTCCGGGCGGATCGACGGCGCGCTGGACGTGCTCAAGCAGCAGGGCGCGTTGTACGACGCGGAAGATGCGACCTGGTTCGCCTCAACCAAGTACGGCGACGATAAGGACCGGGTCGTACGCAAGCGCGACGGGGAGCTGACGTATTTGGCGCCGGACATCGCGTATCACCAATGGAAATTCCAGCAAGGCTACGACCAGCTCGTGAACCTCTGGGGGCCGGACCACCACGGCTACATCGCGCGCGTGAAGGCGGCGGTGGCGGCGCTGGGCCTGGCACCGGAGCGGTTGACGGTCCGCATCGTCCAACTGGTGACCTTGATGCGCCAGGGTAAGCCGGTGCCGATGTCCAAGCGGCAGGGCGAGTTCGTCACCTTCCGCGAGATTTTGGATGAAGTGGGCGTGGACGCGACCCGCTTCTTCTATTTGATGCGGACCATGGACAGCCCCTTGGATTTCGATCTGGATTTGGCCAAGGCGCAGTCGCAGGAAAACCCGGTGTATTACGTGCAGTATGCCCACGCGCGCATCTGCAGCATCCTGGCCAAAGCCCGCCTGCCTTGGTGGGTGAGGTGGCGCCCCAACCTGGCGCTCTTGCAGGAACCCGAAGAGCGGCTGCTGCTGCGCTGGCTGTTCCAGTATCCGGTGGTGCTGCGCTTGTGCGCCGCCGCCTTCGAGCCGCATGGGCTGACCGTGTACCTGCGCAAGCTGGCTGAAAGTTTTCACGTGTTCTACACGAAGCACCGCGTCATCAGCGAAGACGCGCGCCGCTCCGCCGCGCGCATTGCGCTTATCCAAGCCACCCGGCAAGTGTTCGCCAACGGCCTGGGCATCCTCGGGGTCAGCGCGCCCCGCCGCATGTAATCCCGCCGGCGATGTTCGACTACTGCCGCCTCTACGTTGGCCAGCATCAATCGCCAACGCCCCTGATCCAGCAGCTGCTCCAGCTCGGGTATGAGCGGGTCGGCGAGGCGCTCGATCCGGGCCAGTGCGCGCTGCGCGGCGGCGTCTTGGATGTGTTCCCGGCCACGTTCGAGTCGCCGCTGCGCGTCGAGTTCGATGGCGCGCGCGTCGCGTCGATCCGCAGCTTCAACCCCCGCACCATGGAGACGCTGGAGCGGCACACGATCGTCATCGTGCTGCCCCGGCGCATTCGCACCAAGGCCTCGGCGGAGCTGCCGTTTGAGGCGTTCGTGGACGTGCGCGAAGGCGACTACATCGTGCACCTCGACCATGGCATCGGCCGGTATCTGGGCCGGACGACGATGGCTGGCCCGGATGGGCCCCAGGACGCACTGGAGGTCGAGTACGCCGATGGCGACCGCCTGTACGTGCCGGTCGACCAACTCCACCTGGTGCAGAAGTACGTGGCGTTCGGTGGGCGCCAGCCTGCGCTGCACAAGCTGGGCGGCGTGGCCTGGCAGCGGGCGAAGACCAAGGCGTACGTAGGCGCGTGGATGTACGCCAAGAGCCTGTTGGAGCTCGAGGCGAAGCGCTCCGCGCTCCCCGGGCATGCGTTCGGGCCTGATCATGAGTGGCAGGCGAAATTCGAAGCGGCCTTTCCATACCGCGAAACCCCCGATCAATTGAAAGCGACCGCCGAGCTCAAGCGCGACATGGAGCAGGCCCGCCCGATGGACCGGCTGCTCCTGGGCGACGTGGGCTACGGTAAGACCGAGGTGGCGATCCGTGCCGCGTTCAAGGCGGTGATGGGCCAAAAACAAGTGGTAGTGCTCGTGCCAACGACGGTGCTGGCGTACCAGCACGCGCGCACCTTCACGAAGCGCATGGACGGCTTTCCGGTGCAGGTGGCGACGCTCAGCCGGTTCCAGAGCGAGGCACAGCAGCGCGAGGTCATCAAGGCGCTAGCACTCGGCCAGTGCGACATCGTGATCGGCACGCACCGGTTGCTCAGCGGCGACGTGCGCTTCCGTGATTTAGGGCTGCTGATCGTCGATGAAGAGCAGCGCTTCGGCGTGAAGGACAAAGAGCGGCTGAAGCAGTGGAAGACGCAAGTGGACGTCTTGACGCTCTCGGCGACCCCGATTCCGCGCACGCTGTATCTGGCGCTGGCCGGCGCGCGCGACATGTCGCTGATCACCACGCCGCCGGAGAACCGCCATCCGGTCCAGACCCATATCGTGGATGAGGAGGATGCCGCCCTACGGGAATGGATCCTCAAGGAGCTGAAACGCCACGGGCAGGTATACGTCGTGCACAATCGGGTGCATAATATCTACCGGGTCGCCGACCGGCTCGCCGAGGCGGTGCCGGAAGCGCGCATCGGCGTCGCCCATGGCCAGATGGCCGAAGGCGAGCTTGAAGGGGTGGTCGTCGCCTTCATGGATGGGCGGCTCGACGTGCTGGTCACGACGACCATCATCGAGTCGGGCATCGATATCCCCAACGCGAACACGCTCATCGTGCATCACGCGGAGCGGTTCGGGCTGGCCGACTTATACCAATTGCGCGGCCGCGTGGGGCGGTTTGACCGCCGGGCCTATGCCTACCTGGTCGTGTCGAAGCGGGCCACGATGACGGCCCAGTCGCGGCAGCGGCTCGAGGCGATGGTCGAGCACACCGCGCTGGGCTCAGGATTTCAGATTGCGATGGAGGATCTCAAATTGCGTGGAGCGGGGAACGTGCTGGGCGTGGAACAATCCGGGCATGTCAGCGCGGTGGGCTTCGACCTCTATTGCCGCTTGCTGCGCGAAGCGGTTGGGCGCATCCGGGAGGACGGCGCGGCGTCCCGCCCGAAGGCCGAGGCGATGGCGCAACCATGAGCCGACTTCGCGATGGTTTCTGGTGTGCGGCGATCGTGTCCGCAGCCTGCCTTCTTGCGGCCGACGTCTGGGCGGAAACCGCCAACCGCATTGTGGCGTTCGTCAACGATGACATCATCACGACGGGCGAAGTGGCCGGCGAAGTCGAGCGCTTCATCGACGAGCACGGGGGGTCGGCGCCGGCCGACCAGCAAGCCGCCATCCAGCAAGCGATCTTGCGTCGCCTGGTGGAAGAGCGGCTGATCTTGCAGGAAGCCAGGCGCGCCGGTGTGGCGGTGGAATCCAGCGAAGTATCCGGCCGTCTTGACGAGATGCGCTCGCGGTTCGACTCCGAGGAGGCGTTCCAGGCCTGGCTGTCGGACAGTGGCCTGACAGAGGAACAGCTGAAGGACGAAGTCCGAGAGCAGCTGTTGGCCCAGCGCGTCGTGAGCCAGCAAGTGCGCTCCACCGTCACGGTCAGCCCTCAAGAAGTGGCCAAGGTATTGGGTGAGCGTCCTGAGCTGGCCAAAGCCGGGGATCGCGTGCGGATCTCCCACGTGTTGATCCGCGTCAACGAGGAACGCAGCGAAGTCTCCGCCCAGCAGATGATCGAATCGATGCTAGCACAGCTGTCCTCGGGGGCGGATTTCTCGGTGTTGGCACGCCGCTACTCTGAAGATCCCAATGCGGGCGAGGGCGGAGAGCTCACCTGGATGGCGCAAGGCGAGCTCATGCCGGAGCTCGATGAGGTTGCCTTCAGCCTGAAGCCGGGCGAGGTGTCCAAACCGATCCGCACCAGGCTCGGGTTCCATCTTATCCGCCTTGAAGAGCGGCGCGCATCGACCAGCCTGTCGCTGATGGAGGCCAACCACGCGGTGTACCAGCAGCTCTATCAGCAAAAGTTCGAGCAGGCGTTCCAGCGATGGATGGAGCGCCTGCGCTCCCAGGCGTATATCCGCGTCACCGAGCCTTCCTAAGGTTTTCGCTGTCCTGCGCATGAGCGCGATTCGAGTGCTCGCAATCACCGCCGGTGATCCTGCCGGCATCGGTCCTGAAGTCATCCTCAAGTCGCTGGCCCGCTGGCGGCCGCCGGCTCGCGTGCGCCTCGCGGTCATCGGCGACCTTGCCGTCTTTGCCTTCTATGCCCGGCGCCTGAAGGTAGCGCTGCCTCGGTGGCAGGTCGTCCATGGCAGCGCTTCGCTGCGGTCGAAGCGGTCGACGAACCGGCTGATGTTTTTGGATACCGGGCATCGCATGGCCGCGCAGCCCGGACGCTCCACGGCGGCGACCGGCGCGGCTGCGCTGCGCTATCTTGACTCGGCGGTTCACGCCTGGCGCCGGGGCGCGCTCGATGGGCTGGTCACCGCGCCGGTCACGAAATGGGCGATCGCACGCGTGCAGCCGTCCTTCGTCGGCCATACCGAGTACCTGGCGCGCGCGATGCGCGCGCGCGACGTCGCGATGATGTTCGCCTCGCAGCAGCTGCGGGTCGTCCTGCTCACGCGCCATGTGCCGCTGCGCCGAGTGGCGGGTGCGATCACGCCTGCGCTCGTGCGCAGCGTCGTGCGCCTGACCTGGGACGGATTGCGGACGCAATTCGGCGTTGCGCGTCCGCGAGTGGTGCTGTGCGGGGTGAATCCGCACGCCGGGGAGCAGGGACGCTGCGGAGATGAGGAACGGCGTGTCTTAGAACCGGCGCTGCGTGCGCTGCGCCGCCAGGGGATCCGGTGCGATGGGCCGGTGGCGGCGGACGGGTTGTTCGGGAGCCGCGCGGCGTATGATGCGGTGATCTGCGCCTACCATGATCAAGGGCTCGGGCCGTTCAAGCTCGCCGCGCGCGACACCGGCTGCCAGGTCACGCTCGGGCTGCCGGTCGTGCGCACCTCGCCGGATCATGGCAGCGCGCTGGAAATCGCCGGACAAGGCCGCGCTGACCCAGGCTCGATGATCTACGCGCTGACGTTGGCAACCCGGTTGGCATGCTCACCGCCTCGGCGCTGAAGCAGGTCTTGCGCGAGCGCGAGCTGCGCTTGAGCAAGCGGCTGGGCCAGCATCATCTCGTCGATGCGCGCGCGATTGAGCGCATCCTGGAGGTCTGCCAACTTTCGCCCAGCGATACGGTGGTGGAGATCGGGGCAGGGCTCGGGGCGCTGACCGAGCCGCTCGCTCGGCAGGCGGCACGCGTCGTCGCGGTCGAAATCGATCGCCGCGTCGCCGAGGTGCTGGCCGAGCGGATGCGGCCACTGGCCAATGTCGCCGTCCAGCACCGGGACATTCTCGAGTTTGATTGGGCCGGCGTCTCCGATGTGGTGGTCATGGGCGCGATCCCGTATCACATCACCTCACCGATCATCGTCGCGCTCACCGCGCACCGCCAGCAGATCCGCCGCGCGGTGCTGGTCGTCCAAGAGGAGGTCGCCGACCGGCTGGCCGCGCAACCCGGCACCAAGGCGTACGGACGGCTCAGCGTGCTCGCCCAGTACGGCTGGCAAGTGGCCAAGCGCGGCCGGATCAGTCGCAGCGCGTTCTTCCCCCAGCCTACGGTGGATTCCTGTTGCTTAGAGCTTCAGCCGCATCCCCAGCCGCCCATCGAGGTCAAGGATGAGGCGCGTTTCTTCGAAGTGGTAAAGGCGGCCTTCGCACAGCGCCGCAAGACGCTGGTCAACAGCTTGCTGGAAGGCGGAGCGCTTGGCGTGCAGCGCGCCACGATCGAGTCTGCGCTGCGGCAACTGGGCTTGTCCGGCACCGTGCGAGGTGAAATGCTCTCATTAGCCCAGCTGGGTCCATTGTCGAACCTGCTCGCTCGCAGCAACTCATTGTCTTGAATTTAGTTACCACCTATGCTACGTTTGATCCTCAACCCCGACGCGACCTATGAGCCTCATCACTCCTGAGATCGTCAAGCACGTGGCACTCCTGGCCAGGCTTCGGCTGGAGGGCGCAGCGCTGGCCCAGTTTGCCGGACAGCTCGATGAGATCCTCGAGTACGTCAAGCAGCTGGGCACAGTGTCGACCGACCAGGTCGCGCCGACCAGCCACGTATTGCCGCTCTCCAACGTCCAGCGCAGCGACGAGCCGGCACCCTCGCTCCCGAACCAGACGGTGCTCGCACTTGCCCCGACGCACCGTCCGCCGTTTGTGACGGTGCCGAAAGTCATCGAGAGCGCCTAGCGCCCTCGCCTGCGACCATGCCGACCGGTGAACTCGCCGCACAAACGCTTCATGAGCTGCGCGACCTCATCCAGGCCGGCCGTATCAGCGCCGACGAGGTGGTGGCGGATGTGCTCGCCTGCATCGAGCGATCCAATCCGTCCATGCGCGCGTACCTCGCGGTTGACGCCGAGCGCATCCGACGGCAAGCTGCGCAGGACGGGCCGCTGGCAGGATTGCCGATCACCATCAAGGACAACATTTGCGTCAGCGGGGAAGAGACGACGTGCGCCTCGCGTATCCTCCAGGGATTCCGCGCGCCGTACGATGCCACGGTGATTGCGCGGCTGCGCCAGCAGGGAGCCCGCCTGATTCCGCGGGCGAACATGGATGAGTTTGCCTTCGGCTCCTCGACGGAGAACTCGGCGTTTGGTCCCACGCGCAATCCATGGGCGATGGACCGCGTGCCGGGCGGTTCCAGCGGCGGTTCGGCCGCCGCGGTGGCCGCCGGCCTGGCGATCGCCGCGCTGGGCAGCGATACCGGAGGGTCGATCCGGCAGCCGGCATCGTTTTGCGGCGTCGTCGGCCTGAAGCCGACGTATGGCCGCGTGTCCCGGTATGGCCTGGTCGCGTTTGCCTCGTCGCTCGATCAGATCGGGCCGCTGACCAAAGATGTGACCGACGCGGCGCTGGTCTTATCGGCCATCGCCGGGCATGATACGAGAGACTCCACGTCGGCGCCCCTTCCTGTGCCGGATTATCTGGCCGCGCTGCGCGGCAAGGTCGACGGCCTGCGCGTCGGGATCCCCAAGGAGTACCTGATCGAGGGGATCGATCCCGACGTGCGGCAGGCGATCGACGCGGCCATCAAGGCCTGCGAGCGGCTCGGCATGCGGACGGAGCCGGTGTCGCTTCCGCACACGTCCTACGCGGTGGCCACGTACTACATCATCGCGACCGCCGAGGCCAGCTCCAACCTGGCCCGGTATGACGGCGTGAAGTACGGGTTCCGCGCCTCCACCAACGGCGAGGGCGGACTGTTGGAGATGTACCTGCGCACGCGCACCGATGGGTTCGGCGCGGAGCCTAAGCGCCGGATTCTCTTGGGGACCTACGTGCTTTCGCACGGCTACTACGATGCGTACTACCTCAAGGGATTGAAGGTCCGCACGCTCATCAAGCAGGACTTCGATCGGGCCTTTGAGCGCTGTGATTTGCTGCTCACGCCCACCGCGCCCAGCCCGGCGTTTCGCATCGGCGAGAAACTGGACGACCCACTCCAGATGTATCTGTCGGACATCTTCACCATTTCGGCGAACCTCGCCGGCGTGCCGGCGCTGTCGATGCCGTGCGGCTTCACCGGCGCCGGACTGCCCGTCGGGCTGCAGCTGCTGGCCCCGCCGTTTAAAGAAGACGTCCTGCTGCGCGCCGCGTTTGCCTACGAGCAAGCGACCGAGTGGCATCGCCGCAAACCGGCGATGACCACGGGGTGAGGCCGGCCATGACGTACGAGACGGTCGTCGGCTTGGAGGTGCACCTGCAGCTGAGCACCACGACGAAGCTCTTTTGCG
>Ga0210019_1001679_pt1 | contig 23020 bp, 22 predicted proteins | sample CryGeyCG2114_020_2_FD_183969 | JGI IMG/M metagenome (GOLD analysis project Ga0210019, IMG submission 183969) | Groundwater microbial communities from aquifer - Crystal Geyser CG11_big_fil_rev_8/21/14_0.20 (SPAdes) (version 2) | ecosystem: Environmental > Aquatic > Deep subsurface > Groundwater ...
TATATCGTTTTCGATGCAGTGCCTATAGTTCTCTTCATGATTGTCTGTAGTTTTATCGGCGTTTTCGGCAAATTCTTGGGTATCGCAAGGTATTTCAATCATATGTCCCATTTCTTCTAATCTTTTTTTCGTATCTAACATCTCCTTTGAAAAATGCATACTTCCGCAAATCATTATTTTCATATTTTTGTTAAAATTTAATTTTATAATATGAGCCGGCAGCAGGATTCGAACCCGCGACCTATTGTTTACAAAACAATTGCTCTACCACTGAGCTATGCCGGCGAATTTTAACGGGACTTCGCTTCGCAAAACAGTTACGTAAAGCAACAGTTGCCACGCAACTTTACGTTGCTCCCTGCCCCGTTAGAAATTACGCAGTAATTTCTTTTCGGAGTACCATTGGGCTACCCCAATATAGAGTAAAATTTATTTAGATAAAGGCGGCTTAATTTCTTTGTTGACGGCTTTTGCTCCTTTCTTTTTATTAATTTTTTTCAATCTTTTCCAGTAACCGTCGTGGAAATTTTTTGTTTTTTGGCTTGACCTTTCTCTCAATAGTTGGAGCCAGCTTGCAGTTTTATTTTCTAACCTTAAGGTCAAAATTCTTATTTTCGAAAGGATTTTTTGCAAAATAGATTCAATAGAAAAAGATTTAATAAAAGAGATATTGCCCAGGTAGTTTTTGAAATGAACAAATAAACCTTCTTCTGATTTTCTTTGATTTACCGGTAACTCCGCGAGAACTGGAATTTTCCTAATTAAAATCACGGCCATTCCGGAAAGGCCAAAAATCAAAAAAATCATTGCAATTATTTCGGCCATAAACTTATGTTTTTCTAAATAAGTTAGATTTCATACCTAGAGAATCTCTCCACGACTATATTCTCGCCAATCTTGGCAATCGCCTCGTTAACTAAATCGTTTATAGTTTTTGTGTCATCCTTAATCCAAGCCTGAGACAAAAGGCAAATTTCTTCTTTATATTTCTTTAATTTCCCTTCAATAATCTGATCTACTATCTTCTGGGGTTTTCCAGAGTCTTTAACTTGTTCAGAATAAATCTTTTTTTTCCCATCTAAAAAATGCTCCGGAATATCTTCCTCCCTTACAAAGGAAGGATTCATTGCTGTTATTTGAAGGCATATTTCATGAGCCAGATTTTGGAATTCTTCTGACCTTGCCACAAAGTCGCTCTCACAGTGCAGTCCAAGCATCGCTCCAACTTTCCTGTTTGGATGAACATAAGCTTCGACTATACCCTGATTCGCTTCCCTTTCTTTTTTTTTGCCAGCCAAATCTTTGCCCCATTTTCTTAAAATTTCTTTTGCCTTCTCAATGTCGCCATTAGACTCTTCAAGGGCTTTTTTGCATTCAGAAATAGAAACTCCTGTTTCTTGGCGAAGTTGTTTGATTTGGTTTATTGTAATCATAAATTTAAACTTCAAAATCCGTTAATTGCCTCGCAATTACAAGGAGCGAAGCGACTGGTTTAAAATATCAAATCAATAACTAAAGCTCAAAACCCAAATGCGTTTTCGATTTAGGGTTTTTGATTTGTTTTTTCATCTGAGCTTTCGATTTTGGATTTCGCCTCTAATATTACTTCCTTAACCTTCTCTAAAATATACTTCACCGAAGAAATGGCGTCATCGTTTGCTGGAATTGGATAATCTGCCAAAGTCGGATCAACATTTGTGTCGGCTATTCCAATTACCTTTATTTTTTTTGATTTCGCCTCCTTTACGGCTAAAGCATCTTTTCTCATATCTAAAACGAAAATAGCATCGGGCAGTTTTTGGAGGTTTTTTACGCCTCCAAAATTTTTCTCAAAATCTTTCAGCCTAGTTTCAATTTTTGCTATTTCTTTTTTAGTATACTTTCCTAGCTCGCCATTCATTTTCCTCCTTTCTAAATCTTTAAATTGTCCAATCCTCTTTAAAATTACATCAAAATTAGTAAAAGTTCCTCCTAGCCACCGTTCATTAACATATGGTAAGCCGCATTCCAAGGCTATGTTTTTTACTAAGTCTTTTACCTGAATTTTTGTTCCAACCAAAAGCAGGGTTTTATTTTGGAGGATAAGCTCCTGTATAAATTTCAAGGCCTCTTTTATTTTTTGAGCCGTTTTTTCAAGATCAATAATGTGAATTGAATTTCTTGAACCAAGAAGATAGGGACTCATTTTCGGATGAATTCTCGATGTTTTGTGCCCAAAATAAAGACCGGCCTGAGTCATTTCTTCTATGCTAATATTTAAACTATTTTCTTTTTCTAGCTCTGTCATGCCTTTATATATAACATATCTTAAAATATAATCAAGTATTGATTTTTTGTAAATATCTGCTAAGATTAAACCTGTAAAAAGAGAACAACATTATTGTTCGTAAAATTCAAAGCTGTAAAAGATAAAATTCCCCGTAGAAGACAAGTCTTCTACAGAACGAGCATCCAAAACATTTAAAGTATTATGAAAAAAAACATACATCTCCCGATTTCTTTGCAAAGAAATCGAGGATCCTCGATTTTGTTTCATGAAACAAAATCGGGACAAAACATTAAAGATTTATGAAAAAAGATATACATCCACAATATTTTCCTAAAGCACAGGTTAAATGCGCCTGCGGAAATAGCTTTACTGTTGGCTCTACAAAGGAATTCATAGAGGTTGAAATTTGTTCTAAATGCCACCCTTTTTATTCTGGAAAAGAAAAAATCGTTGATGCCTTAGGCAGGGTAGAAAAGTTCAGAAAAAGACTTGCTAAAAAGACTGAAATCTCCAAGAAAAAGAAGAAATAAGAACCTTTCGCTACGCTCAAGAACCCTACGCTCAAGAACCTTGTTTCTCGCTACGCTCGAAATAAGAACCTGCTTCGCAGAACCTTGTTTCTCGCTACGCTCGAAATAAGAACCTGCTTCGCAGAACCTTGTTTCTCGCTACGCTCGAAATAAGAACCTGCTTCGCAGAACCTTGTTTCTCTCTACGCTCGAAATAAGAACCTGCTTCGCAGAACCTTGTTTCTCGCTACGCTCGAAATAAGAACCTGCTTCGCAGAACCTTGTTTCTCTCTACGCTCGAAATAAAAAATGTCAGAGATTGAAGAAATTAAAAAAGAGTATGAAAAACTCCTCGAAAAACTCAGCAATCCTGGGCTGATTTCTAATTGGGAAAAGTTCGAAGAATTGTCTAAAAGAAAAACCCATCTCGAAAAAATTATCGAAAAAGAAAAAGAAATCCGAGATTTAAAAAATAAACTTGAGGAAAATAAGGAAATAATTTCTGCACAAGATGAGCCAGAGTTAGCGCTTCTGGCCGAAGAAGAACTAAAGACTTTAATAGAAAAACAAAAAGCCTTAGAAAAAGAACTAGATAGTTTGCTAAAAGATAAAAGTGAAGTTGGTCCTGAATCGGTTGTGGTTGAAATTCGCGCCGGCACCGGCGGCGAGGAAGCAGCTTTGTTTGCGGCGGATCTTTTCAGAATGTATACAAAGTTTGGGCAGTCGCAAGGATGGAAACAAATATTACTTGATTCAAGCCCAAGCGATTTGGGGGGATTCAAAGAGATAATCTTCGAGCTAAAGAATGGTGACGTTTTTTCGAAAATGAAATACGAAGGAGGTGTCCACAGAATCCAAAGAATTCCTGTCACCGAAAAAAGCGACAGAATTCATACTTCAACTGCCTCGGTAGCCGTTTTGCCAACTTCGAAAGCATCAAAAACTAAAATAAGCCCCAGCGATTTAAAAATTGCTTTTTTTAATTCTTCTGGCCCGGGAGGACAAAACGTTAATAAAAGAAAAACCGCTGTTAGGCTTACCTATTTGCCAACGGGACTGGCAGTTACTTCAAGAGTCAGTCGAAATCAACAGGAAAACAAGGAATTTGCCCTTTCAATCTTGGAAGCAAGATTAATGCAACAAAAACAGCAAATGTTTGAGGCAAAGGTATCTGGGGAAAGAAGAGCCCAAATAAAGGGAGCGAAGAGATCTGAAAAAATCAGAACTTATAACTTCCCTCAAGACAGAGTAACTGATCATAGAATTAAAAAAAGCTGGCATCGAATAGAAAAAATCCTAGACGGTGATCTAGGAAAAATAGTTGCAGATCTGCAAAGTTTAAACGCAGAATCTTAATAGATTAATATTTTACCCCCAAACCTCCTTTTTCAATTGTCTCAATGTCAGTTTGATACTGTTTAGCTAGGGCCATTACCGAATCTCCATAGAAACGATACCTTGTGTTCGTACTACCTGAAAAATAAATCATAGCCGCTCTCCACTCGCCGTCATAAGTTTGTAACTTTGCACCATAATCTGCCAAATACAAACCCGCTGCAAAAAAGGCATCTCTAATATTCCAAGGATCAGCGGATTTGCCGGTAATCGCCGCAACCCTGTCACGGTACAACATCCAAGTAGAAGGTATAAACTGAGCCGGCCCCATCGCTCCTCCCCAGCCAAAACTCATTGGGCAAGAAACCGGCACCTTATAAGAATCTTTTCCTAACTCTCCGGTAATTTTCAAGAAATTAGGAACATCACGCTTGGGACTCATTGTCCGAGGCTCTTTTTTCCCTGTGCTTATCCGAACTCCTTCTCCGGTATCCGCATTCGCCAAGTAGCACTGCCCAACGTTTTTGCCAAGATTAGACTCTTGAGTTAAAACTGCCAATAGAAGCGCGGGCCGAACCCCTGTTTGAGCTGAAACTATTTTAGCGATATCCAAGGCCTCTCCAAATGTTGGGGCCTCTGGCACACCAATTAATTCAAAAATTCTTGTTCTGATTTCAGCGGCTCTTTTTTTAGAAGCCTCCAGCATTTTCTGGTATTCAGATTCTTTGCCTTTTGTTTCTTCCAGCAATACTTCCTGTCGTTGTTTCACTGAAAAATTTTCTTGCTTTTGCAAAAGCTGAATCCTGGCAAGCTGTTCTAAATCTCCCTTCTCATTATCAAGCGAATTTTTTTGATCCTCAAGGGAAACCTTCAAAGACTTTATCTCAGACAACAATTCTTTATTTTTGAGATTTAAAGATTCCAAGGCTACAAGATTATTGAAAAATCCAGAAAGATTGGCTTCGGCTAATAAAAGCTCTACTTCGCTTTTTTGGTCTTCTTCCCAAATACTTCTTAAGATGCTTGATAATTTAATTTTTAAATCTTCAATTTTTTGTGTTGTCTTATCAATTGAGCCTTCGGTATCCTTAATTTGCAAACCGAGATCTCCTATCATTAACTTGTTTTGTTTGATTTGCAAATCCAGTTTTTGAATTTTATTCTTCAAAATTGAGACTTGGTTCTGAAGAGTTTTTTTCTCCTGTTGGGTCTTCGTAATGTCTTTTTCGTACTGTGCAATTTTTTCTTCCAGCGCCTTAAGCTCGTCCTCTAGTACTTTCCTTTCATCCGTTGGGTTGGGCTGGGGCGTTGGAGTAGCCGTTACGGTCTGAGCAAAAATGGAAGAAACTGAAACTAAACTTAAAACCTCTCCTGGCTGCCAGAGAGAGGAAAAAAAAGAAAAGCTAAAACTGAAAAACAAAATAAAAGCTAAATTTTTTTTTAGAAGATAAACTTTCAAAATAGGTTTTGCAAAAAAACTTTTGATATGCGAAATCATAAAAGTCAAAAAATAAGCAAAACCAAACCGTCTCTTAGCTCTCATTTTCTGCCGGTTCTTCTTCTCTCTTCTTTTCTTGAGCTATTCCAACTTCTTCTACTTTCTCTTCAACGGGTTTTGCTAATTCCTCCTCGATTTTTTCAGGAGGAGTAACTAAAGCCACAATTTCCTCTGGTGACCTTAAGGTTCTTACCCCTTCTGGCAAAACCAAGTCTTTAATGAAGATATTGTCTTCGAAGGTTTTTAAACCGTCTATGTTAACACTAATCTGGTGCGGTAAGTTTAGAGGCAATGCCTTAATTTCTAATTCCTGAATATTCCTGACCAGCGTTCCCCCCAATTCTTTTACGGCCAAAGCTTCTCCGGCAAAGACCAACGGAACCGATGCGGTAATTTCTTTATCCATTGGCGGTTGATAGAAATCAACGTGAATAAATTTTTCAGTAAACGGATCTTTCTCTATTTCGTGAATCAAGACGATTGACTCTTTTTTGCTGTTCTCGATTTCCAGTTTAATAAGAGAAGATTCTCCGGCCTCCCGATAAACCTTTTCAAAGTCTTTATAGGCTATTTCAAGAGGAGCAGCCTTAACTTTAGGACCATAAATAACAGCTGGCAAAACATCTCTCTTCCGGAGAGATTTTACTTTCTTACCAAATTCTTGTCTAATTTTTGCGTTTAAGCTTAACATACTTCAAAAAATTACTGCTCAATGTGAATAATCTGAACCGGGCACGCATCTGCGGCTTCCTGGGCGCATTGAATTGCTTCAATTTCCAGTTCTTGGTTTCCGGTATTCTGGTTTGTGGCCGAATCTTTAAGATTAGATTTTCCGTCCTCACCCATTTCCCAAAATACAGGGCAGAGAGCTACGCACGAGCCGCAGCCGATGCACTTTTTACGCTCTACGACTATCTTCATATTTTATTTATTGAATTAAAAATTCTTATTTTATTTTCAACGACTTTTCGGACTTCTTCTGTTGCGAGTGGGAAAATTTTGTATGGCTTAATCTCCTCTGGATTATAATTTAAAAAATCTTTTAACTTTTTGCAAAAAGCCATTCTCAATTCTGTATTTATGTTTATCTTAACAATCCCCAATTTTATTGCTTCTTTAATGTCCTCATCTGGGGTGCCCGACCCTCCATGTAAAACAAGGAATGTTTTTTTCCAAATTTTCGCTCTTATCTCTTTTAAGAGTTCCAGGTTGATAGGAGGATTTTGGCCATCTGCATCAACGCCGTGAAATGTGCCAATATTGACCGCTAAACTATCGACGCCGGTTGCTTTGCTAAATTTTAGCGCGTCCTCAGGAATTGTTAAGTCCTGTTTATTTATTTCCGTTTCTCCCTGATGAAGTTGTGATGCGCTGGGTATAACACCAACCTCTCCTTCTATCAAAACGCCTTTTTTTCTTCCGTGTTGCACAATTTTTTTGGTCAAATCGATATTTTCTTCAAGAGGAAGGGCAGATCCGTCAAACTGAACAATATCATAGCCAGCCGAGATCGCCTTTTTAATATAATCTAAATCCTTTCCGTGGTCAAGATTCAAAAAAGCCGGAACATCATATTTTTTGCAAAAAAGCTTTTTCAGGGCCACGGCTTCTTCCAGCCCGAAGAATTTACTTTCGCCTTCAGATGTCCCAATAATAACAGGGGATTTTAAATTTTTAGCCGCCTGAAAAACTGCCCTCATCTGATCAAGAGTAGAAAAATTAAACTGGCCCAATGCCCACCCCTCATCCTGAGCCTTCTTGAGATAATGTATGGCTTTCTTCATAATAAATCTATTTATCGGTTAATTTTATTTTTTTAACATTTACTTTCTGCCACATTTCTCCTTTTTTCAGCAAACCATTTTTGGCGCCCCATTGAGTTAAGCACGAACTCGCATTAGCCATTGCCATTTGAGTTGCATATTCAATATTACCGTTTGACTGAATGACTCCCGAAACAAAACCAGATCCAAAGGCATCTCCGGCTCCCGTTTTATCGATAACTTTTGATTTTTCCGGTTTCGCCTTGTAAAGATAATTTCCGTCAGAAACCACTACTCCTTTTGTTCCCTTTGTCATGATCGCAATTCCGGGGCAGATATCGTCAATTTTTTTGAAAATATCCGCTTCTTTCGAATAAGGAATTTTTGTTAATAATGAGGCTTCTTCCTGATTTAAAATAAGAATATCGGTTTTTTTAATAGCTCTTTCCAGGATTCCTTTCGGCAAAGAAAGCTGCGAATTTCCCGGGTTCATTGCTACTTTTGTATTTGTTTTTAAGGCAAATTCAATCAATGATTCAGTTAACCTATGAACTTCTCCGGAAAGCGGAGCAATATAAATCCATTTAGTTTCTAGTTTTTCGAATGGAATATCGTTTTCTGTAAACTCCGAAGAAGCTCCCCGATAAACCAAAATCGTCCTTTCTTTGCCGTCGGAAGATAAGACAACCGAGTGATTGGTCAATTTTTTGTCATTTTTTAAGACAAAATTATGATCTATTCCGATTTTTTCCAACTCATTTATCACTTCCTGGCCAGCCGAATCCTGGCCAACCATGCCACAAAATGCCGTATGAAATCCTTGATTGGCAAAAGTTGCTGCTGTATTCGTTCCCCCTCCTCCGGTAAAAAAATAAACATCGTCAACGTCAATTTTCGATCCTAAGGGCAAACAAAAACCCTTCCCTGTCGGGGATTGTTTATTTCCTATTATCTTGAATTTTTTCGATTTTATGAATATATCTCGGGTCGCTGACCCGAAAGTAATGATGTCGTACATAAAACTCGACACTAATACACTAATGAAACGCCAATATTACGAATAAATTAGTATCATTGGTGCTAGTTCGTATATTGGTGTCGGGTTAATTCTTTCTCTTTTTCGGCAACAAGCATTGTTGTTTTGATAATTGAATCCGGGTTTAACGACATGCTTTCAATCCCCTCTTTAACCAAAAACTCTGCTATTTCAGGAAAAGTACTGGGAGCTTCACCGCAAATGCCGACGTATTTTCCTTTTTCCTTGCAAACCGCGATAACTTTTTTAATCATTTCCTTGACCGCCTCATTCCTTTCATCGCCCACATGAGCCACTTTAGCTGAATCGCGGTCTAAACCCAGAACTAGTTGTGTTAAATCATTAGATCCTATGCTCATTCCGTCAAAAACCTCTAAAAATTCCTCAGCCAAAATAACATTGGAAGGAATTTCACACATCACATAAACTTCTAAATTATCTTTTCCTTTTTCAAGACCATATTCCTTCATTAAATCTAAAACACCTTTCCCCTCTTCAACCGTTCGGCAAAAAGGAACCATAACGCAAATATTTTTCAAGCCGAAAACCTCTCTGGCCCTTTTAATTGCTTCGCACTCCATCTTAAAAGCAGGCTGGAATTCTTTATCCAGATATCTTGAAGCCCCCCTAAATCCAATCATCGGATTTTGTTCTTCTTTTTCGAAAAGCTCCCCTCCGAGCAAATTTTTGTATTCGTTAGTCTTAAAATCAGAAAATCTAACAATCACTTTTTTGGGATAAAAAGCAGCTGCGATTTGAGCAATACCTTCAGCCAGTTCTTTAATAAAATACTCTTTCTTATCTTTATGTTCAATGGTAATTTCGTCTATTTGTTTAATCGTTTTTGAAATTTGAGATTTTGGGATTTGGAATTTGTTTCGGATTTCGGATTTAGTATCTCGGATTTCTTTATAATGGTACAAAGCTAAAGGATGAACTTTTATTTTTTCGGCAATAATAAATTCTTCTCTAGCAAGGCCCACTCCGTCATTCGGTAAAAATGAGGTTTTAAAAGCAGTGTCTGGAACACCAACATTGACCATTAATTTAGTCTTCGTTTTTGGTAATTCCTCTAAATTGTAACTTTTTAATTCATAGACAATTTTACCCTCGTAAACTCTTCCTTCCAACCCTTGCGTGCAATCCACAGTTATCATTTGACCGTTTTTTAAAACCTGTGTGGCGTTTTTTGTGCCGACTATACAAGGAATTCCCAACTCCCTACTCACTATGGCTGCGTGGCAAGTTTTTCCTCCTTCATCCGTAACAATAGCTGAAGCAATTCTCATTATAGGCATCCAATCAGGATCAGTCATTTTAGCCACCAAAACTTCTCCCTTTTTGAATTCTTTGCTTTTCGAAACATCCGAAATTGTCCTTGTTTTGCCCTGGCCTATTTTATTTCCTATAGCAATACCAGTAACAATTGGCTTTTTATCTGTTTTGACCATATATTCTTCATAAACTTGTCCCCTTTTTGCCGCATGAACAGTTTCTGGCCGGGATTGAACAACAAAAAGTTCTCCGGTTTTTCCGTCCTTTGCCCACTCAATATCTTGTGGCCATTGATAATGTTCTTCAATTATATAAGCCCATTTAGCTAGTTTTAAAATTTCTTCGTCGTCAAGTGAAAAGGTTAATTGATCTTTTTTAGGAACAATAACTTCTTTTAAACCTGTTTTATCAAAAATATATTTTTTATCCTTACGTCCAAGATTTTTAACAATGATCGATTTAAATCCCTCCTTAAGGGTTGGCTTGAAAACGAAAAATTGATCTGGCGTAATTTTTCCCTTTACAATCATTTCCCCTACACCCCAAATAGAATTTATCAGAACAACATTTCGAAAACCGGTTTCTGTGTCTAAGGTGAATATTACTCCTGAAGAACCTAAATCAGACCGAATCATCTTCTGCACCCCAACGGAAAGAGCGATCTTCATATGGTCAAATCCTTTCTCTTCGCGGTAAGCTATGGCTCTGGCTAAAAATAAAGAAGAAATACATTTTTTAATAGTTAGTAGCAGTTCTTTTTCGCCTGAAACATTTAAATAGGTTTCGTGCTGGCCGGCAAAAGAAGCAGTAGCAGAGTCTTCGGCGGTAGCAGAAGATCTGGCAGCCACTATTAAGTTCTTCTGGCCATATTTTTCCGAAAGCTTACGATAATGAACTAAAACATCTTGCTCAAGATCTTTAGGAAAAGAAGCTTCCATTATCAATTTTCTTGCTTTACTGCTGGTTTCGTTCAAGCTGGTTAAGTTTTTTGCCTTTAATTTACCATACAGATCCCTCAACTTTGAATCTATTTTATTGGCTTCCAAATAATACCAATAAGCATCACTTGTCAAAGCAAAGCCGTCAGGAACATTAACTCCTTTTTGCGTTAATTGCCCGAACATTTCACCCAAAGAAGCATTTTTCCCGCCAACCAAGGGAACATCTTTAATGTTTATTTCAGAAAAAACAAGAATGTATTTTTTAGAATCTTGCATCATCTTTTTATTGAATTTTTTATTTCTTCAGGCATTTCGGGCAAATAAATGAGACCTTAAAATAATCTTTACCCCGGAAAAGGTCTCTGATTAAAAAGAGTTCTAAACTTGAACCGCAAAAAGGACAATCTAGGTTTTTGTATTCTAAATCCTTGGCTAGCTCTTGAATTTTTTCTAAGTCTTTATTAATTCTGATTTGGTAGGTTTTCTGTTCTCCCAAGTGGACCTTTATTTTCAAAACTGCCTCTAGGGGAGTAGTAAGATTTCCGATAATAAAATCTTTAGCTTCAAATTCTATTGCCTTTCCCCTATCTTCTTCTCTTTCCATTTGGGCAAAAATCACCACTGGGATTTTTTGAGTATTAGGGTCTTTTTTAAGCTCTTTTAACACTTCGAATACATTTAGGGGCGGCAAAAGAACATCGGCTAAAATTATATTTGGATTCTCGCTTTTGGCTATCTCTAAAACATTTTTACTATCTTTAGCCGCAAATACCTCAAACTTATTTGCCGAGAAAACAGCGGTATATATTCCTCGGATGAGGGAATCTTTTATAGCAATAAGGATTTTGTATTTTTCCATTTATTTAATTGCCTTTCTAATTTTTTCGGCGCTTTCGGAATTGGCCAAGACAGATAATATGAACCCTCCCCGCCGCTTGCGGCGGGGTATCCCATTCTCTTCTATCGAGAGAACGGGACAAGTTCTTTTTGCTCTTTCATCCCCACCGAAAAGCTAAGGGGTATTCTCGCGCAAAAATAAACTAATAACTGTTATTTAAATACACCCTTTGGGGCATCTACTATTGATACTATCATCCCTTGATTTCCTAATTTTAAAATCTCCCATATTAAAAGAGTAAGAAAAAAGGCAACAAATACAAAAACTAGCCAAAAAATCATAGATCCTTTTTGGGTCAATTGCTTATACGTTTCACCCAAAGAAGCATTTTTCCCGCCAACGAGAGGAACATCTTTAATGCCGATTCCGGAAAAACCAAGAATGTATTTTTTAGGATTTGGTGTCATTTTTTATTAAGTTTTTTATTTTATCAACGCTTTCTGGGTTTGCCAAAGTTGAAAGATCACCCAACTCTTCACCTGTAAATAACCTTTTTAAAATTCTTCTCATAATTTTGCCAGACCTTGTCTTAGGCAAATCTTCAACCAGGTAAACTTCTTTTGGCAAAGCAATTGGGCCTATTTCTTTTCGAATTTGGCCAATTACTGCTTTTTTAACATTTTCACCACCCTCCTTCGCCAAGGCTTCGGAGGGCACAGCAAAAACAATAGGAACTTCGCCCTTTATTTCATCGGCAACGCCGACAACTGCTGATTCAGAAATTTCAGAATACCCATTTATAGCATTTTCCAGCTCACCGGTAGAAACCCTATGACCTGCCACTTTTATAACATCATCTACTCGGCCGACAATTCTGATTAGTCCTTTTTTATCTCTGTAAGCAGCATCTGAAGTGAAATAAATCTTTCCAGCTTGTGGTGAACCCTTCGGTCCCGAGCTCAGGGTCGAGGGATTTACCGAACCATATTGGCTCCAGTAAGTCTCTAAATATTTTTGAGGATTTTTGTAAATTCCTCTTAATAATCCCGGCGCAAATGGCGTCTTTAAGATTAAGTTTCCTTCTTTTTCCGGCGCACAGCTTTTTCCTTTATCATCCAGGATATCAAATCTTGTTCCGGGAAAAGGAATCCCGGTAAATGTTGGCTTAAAAGGTCCAAGTCCGGGAAGGGATGTTATTAATATGCCGCCTGTTTCTGTTTGCCACCAGGTATCAACCAATGGACATCTTTCTTTGCCAACTTCTTTAAAATACCAGTTCCAAGCAGATTCATCTATTGGCTCTCCAACAGAACCCAAAAGCCGCAAACTTTCAAATTTATAATTTTTAATAACATCTGTGCCATACTTTTCAAACATCCTAATAGCGGTTGGGGCAGTATAGAAAATTGTTACTTTATGTTTTTCAATTATTTGAGCCCATCTGTCAGAAGTTGGCCAGTCGGGCGCGCCTTCAAAAATAACCGTGGTTACTCCGTTAAGCAAAGGCGAATAAATAGCATAAGTGTGGCCGGTAATCCAACCCGCGTCGGAAGTGCACCACATTACGTCTCCTTCTTTTAAATCAAAAATCCATTTTCCGGTAAATTTCGCTTGGACCGTATAACCGCCGCAGGTGTGCAAAACCCCTTTGGGCTTTCCCGTTGACCCTGAAGTATAGAGAATGAAAAATGGATCTTCGCTATCCATAGACTCTGCCTTGCAAATATCACTTTCTTTTTCAGCCAATTCGTGAAACCACAGATCTCTTCCTTCCTGCCAATTGATTTCATTGCATCCTCTTTTAACGACTATTACTTTTTCAATTTTTGTTTCTTTTATTCCTTCATCAGCAGCAGATTTTAAATTGAGAACTCCGCCTCTTCTGAAATAACCATCGGCTGTGATTAAAACCTTGGCTTCAGTATCTTCTAGTCTTACTCTTAAGGCTTGTGAAGAAAAAGCGGAGAAAACAACTGAATGGACAGCTCCGATTCTAGCGCAAGCTAACATAGAGATTACTATCTCTGGAATCATCGGTAAATAAATTCCAACTCTATCTCCTTTTTGAACTCCAAGGTTTTTTAGAGCATTGGCGAATTTGTTTACTTTCTTGGCAAGTTCTTCATAGGTTAAAATAACAGACTTTTCCTCCATTGGCTCGGGCTCCCAAATCAAAGCAATCTTATCCCGTAAAACGGGACTAAGGTTCTTGCCGCAGGCAAGGTTCTTATTTCGAACGTAGCGAGAAACAAGGTTCTTGCCGCAGGCAAGGTTCTTATTTCGAACGTAGCGAGAAACAAGGTTCTTGCCGCAGGCAAGGTTCTTATTTCGAACGTAGCGATAAACAAGGTTCTTGCCGCAGGCAAGGTTCTTATCTTTATTCTCTGATAAATTGCTATCAAGGCAGTTTTCGGTGATATTTATTTTCCCGTCTAAAAACCACTTAATATAAGAACCTGAAAAGCTTCGCTTTTCAGAACCTTGTTTCTCGCTAGGCTCGAAATAAAGCGGTTTGTGTTCGAAAACCTTTCGCCATTTTTTTCGCCAAACCAAATCCTTGGCCAATTTTTCCCAAAATTTAACTGGGCTTTTGGCTGCTTCCTTATAAACCTTCGTGTTATTTATAATTGCTTTTTTCTTAAAATCTTCGCTCGGATAGTAAGAACCTTGTCTCTCGACAAGAACCTTGTTCGCCTTCGGCGAATAAGAACCTTGTTTTTCAACAAGAACCTTGTTCCTTGCTTGGATTAAGTGCTGTACTTGTTTTTTGCTTCGCCCCGCTAAGCGGGGCTTCGCTCGAAAATAAACATTGCCCTTTTTTATCATAGTTTTATGACCTTCCCACTTGTTTAAGTATCATAAGTTTATTATACCAGTTTTTTACTAGTTAAAAAGTGGAAAAACGAAACGGCGGCGCTTGGCGCCGCCGTTTTAAAAAAAATAGTAAAGTATTACAATTTTTCCTCTATGTATCAGCGAACTCCGCCCCGTCCACTCTTTTCAGGCTAAGATCTACAAAACAAACCTGCTTACTTTATTTGTTTACCTATATATTCTGCAAATTCGGCAAGGCGACAGCTGTACGCCCATTCATTATCGTACCAGTCGTGTATTAGTCCAATGTCAAGGACTTTTATTTTTCTTCTTAATTATACTCTGCCAAGAACCCGTGTCAAATTTTAGAACGCTTATTTTGACTTTCTCAGTGTTGCCATGACTCAGAAGTCCAAGGTAAGAATTAAATGTTTCTGGGCCTGAATTCGCTTCTAACCTTCTAATCATTCTTTTTCTTGTCGCAGTTCTGAGTATGCGGTGATCTGAAAAATTAATCCAGCCCAGGAAATCCATTCCAGAGTAAATGGTTTTTATGAAAATTTTATTTGGGTGCAATTTTAATTTCAAATTGTTTTCTAAATAACTACTTATTTTTGGCAACAAAAATTTCGGATAAATTTTATCGTTAGATAAAACCACAAAATCATCCGCATATCTGATGTAATATTTTGCTTTTAGTTTGTGTTTCATAAAATAGTCTAGTTCGCTTAAATACACATTGGCAAAAACCTGCGAGGTTAAATTTCCGAGCGGCAAACCATTAGGCTTAAAACTAAAAATTATCTCTTTCAGTAGACTGATAATATTTTTGTCCGGAATATGTTTTTCTAAAATCTTAATCAGCATCTGCTGGTCAATGCTCGCAAAAAACTTCTTAATATCGCATTTTAGGACCCAGCATGGATTAGTGTTATTTTTTGAAACGATCCGGATATATTCCCTAAATTTATTTAATGCTTTGTGAGTTCCTTTGCCATCCCGACAGGAAAAAGAATCTGAAATGAAAGTCTTATCAAAAAACGGATACAGTGTTCGGTAAACGGCGTGATGCAACAACCTATCACGGACGGTGGCCTTGTGAATAATCCTTGGCTTCGGGTCGTTTATCTTGAATTGTTGATAGCCTCCGTGTTTGTAGGTATAATTGGCTAAGTCATAATACAAATCAAAAATATTATCCATCAGGTGGAGAGAAAATTCTTGAACGTCAGGCTTGTTTCTTTTGCCCCGGAGAAACTCCTGCCAGGCTTCCAGAATATTTTCAACGCTTATGATGTTTTCGTATCTATGAACCAGTTTAATTTTCATTGCGATAAAAACGAACCTTTAAGCCCCCCCCCAGACTGTTGCCTGTTTTACAAAGGTTAAAAGAAGCATATTTATTTTGGTACCAAAATTATTCCATTCTACCAAAGACGCATAGATATTCTTTAGGTGAAAAAATTGATAAACTTTTTATTGACGCTATTGAGGCAATAATTACTGCAAATTTTATTTCTCCAAAAGAGAAAATTCCTTACATTCGCTTTGCAATCAGAAAAGTAGATACACTCAAAATATTTTTAATGATGCTCTGGGAAACAAAATCTTTTGATAGTAAAAAATGTATTGCTTTGTCTGCAAGACTGGACGAAGCCGGCAGAATGCTCGGCGGATGGCTAGGCAAACTATTAAAAGAAAACTCTCTCAATAAGTGAGAGAGAAATAAAGAGAGCTGCGAGACGGCGAAGGCGAAACCATTGTTGGAATTCCACCTATTGTCGGGCCTGTCATAGTACGTGCTCAACCAGCGACCATAGTCATTGCGGTTCGTGCTCAGGAGGTTTGGATCGCCATCGGAAATGCACGAGAGATCATCTGTGCCACTGCCCCTTGAAACTTTCGCGATCTCAGAGCTGAATCTAATTCGGTATTTAAAATACCTTAATCCCTCGCACCAGGTATCTTCTTTTTTGAGCAGTCCGCATACCCTCCGTTTGAAACCTTAATCGCAAACGCTCTCAGCATACGAACGCTGGATTCGGCCGCCCGAAACCGTGATCTCAGGCAAGATTCGCCTATTACCGACTTTATTTTATCAAAAAAAATTGCCCTCTGCAAATCCAATGGAGGAAATGCAAAGGGCAAAGGATCAGAGGGCAAGAGCAAAAGCTCTAAGCCCAGAGAACTTACGAAGATACCTGCGAGACGGCGAAGGCGAAACCACTGCTGGAATCCCACCTATCGCCGGGCCCGTCACAGCACGTGCTCAACCAGCGACCACAGTCATCGCGGCCCGCGCCCAGGAGGCTTGGATCGCCATCGGAATCCTTGATGGGCTCGTGGAAAACCACGATCCAATAAAAACCCATGGCCTCCAACTCCTCGTTCGAGAACATTTCCCGGATGAGGCACGCAACCTCGGCGTTGGGCTTGGTCAGCTTCCGCTTGTCGGCATTCTCTCGGATCTTGCTGGTGATGCAGTCGCTGTCCGTAAACAGCACTCCCTTGAGCACCGCGACTTCGGTCGTGATGCCATTGGTGGACTGGAAATCCGAGGAGCGGAGCACACTCTTGGCGTAATCTCCGACGCGGAAGTCTTTCTTCTCGAAGCGCTTGATCCAACCCTCGCCGGTGGTGCCATCGGAGGTAACGGAGAAATAAATCACTCCATTTTCCTCGCGCCAGCGACGTGCCGGTTCGGCGACCACGAGCTTGTCAGAGAGGAACTTCTCAACGCCTTCCTCGCCACCGAGCTTGTTCCACACTGCTTCAACACGACCCAATGTGATGTTCGGATACTTCATGACACACTTCCTTTCCCGACTGTTAGTCGGAATTTTTCCTTACCCATTGGGTAAGTAGCCACAACTGTGGCAGGTTTATGCCAGAGGACAGACCACGGCGTGGTAGTCATAGCCAGAAAACACCGAGGGTTTTCAGTATCTTTTGGCTATGACTGCCGTTTTCGCAAGTAAAATAATACGGTAAAAGAACTATATTAATATTAGCATATATCAACAGGTTTGTCAAGGGTTTCGGGACCACTACTTCCCCGTTACTCTGCGGTAGATTTTCTGCAATGCCGGGGCAAATAATTCGGTGTAAATCCTGCTGCTGTCAACGCTGTTGTGGCCCATGAATTGAGCGATCATTAAATCGTCAACTTCATTTTCCGCCAGCACTCTTCCAAACTTGTGGCTCAACATAAAAACTGTCCGGGAACAATTCCCGGACAGTTTTTTAAATTATTATAATTTTTCTCCTACATACTCCGCAAACTCGGCTAACCTACAAGCATACGCCCATTCATTATCGTACCAAGCAACTACCTTAACCAAATCGTCAATCACAGAAGTTAATTGGCTGTCAACAACTGCTGAAAAAGAATTCCCAATATAATCTGAAGAAACCAATGACGCATCTTCTATCCCTAGAATTCCCTTTAATTCTGGTTTCTCTGAGGCTTTTTTAAAAGTATAGTTTATTTCTTCTGCTGTCGCCTTCTTTTTAACCTGACAAACTAAATCAAGAACGGAAACTGTCGGAGTGGGCACCCGAAAAGCTAGTCCATCTAATTTTCCCTTCAATTCGGGAATCACATTGCCAATTGCTTTCGCCGCTCCAGTTGAAGTAGGAATGATATTTAAATCTGCAGCCCTTGCTCTTCTTAAATCCTTATGAGGCAGGTCCAAAATTCTCTGATCGTTAGTATAGCTATGAACAGTTGTCATAAAACCGCGAACAATTTTGAAGTTCTCATTCAAAACCTTAGCTACCGGAGCTAAACAATTCGTTGTACAAGATCCCATATCAACAATATCATGTTTTTTAGGATCAAATTTTTCTTCGTTAACTCCCAAAACAAAAGACGGTATTTTATCTGGGTTTTTTGAAGGAGTGGAAATTATTACTTTTTTAGCACCGGCTTCCAAGTGCTTTTTCGCTCCTTCATAGTCTGAAAAATTGCCGGTGCATTCCAAAACAATATCAATCCCCAAGTCCCGCCAAGGAAGTTTTAAAGGATCAATTTCCGCAAAAACCATTATCTTGCCGCCTTCTGAAGTCCCATCAACTAAAATTTCCTTTTCTGAGAATTTTACTGCCTTTTTATAAATTCCGTAAACAGAATCGTATCTCAGCAAATGCGCCAAGGTTTTTGCATCGGTTAAATCGTTAACCGCGACCAATTCTAGTTCAGAGTGATTATCAAAAAATTTTTTCAAGGTTGACCGACCTATTCGGCCAAAACCATTGATAGCAATTTTTACCATACTTTTCTCGCTAATAAAAAGCGAATTTTAAGCTAATAAATGCTAATTTTAAATAGTATTCGCTTATTATTCGCTTTTAATTCGCATATGATTCGCGAGTTATTCTTTAATATTCAAAAGTTCTACTATTTTCTCTCTATCAAAGCCTACGACAATCTGACCATCTATATCCACAACAGGTACTCCCATTTGGCCTGATTTCTGAACCATTTCGTCCACCAATTTTTGGTCATGCGAAACATCAATATCCTCAAAATCCACATCGTTATCTCTTAAAAATTCCTTAAGAGTTACGCAATAAGGGCAACTTGGAGTTGAATAAACTTTGACCATACCTTGTTGAAATTACTGACCGCAGCCGCCGCCGCTTGAAGTAGCTGTTCCTTCTCCAAAACCAGGAGAAGTACTTGTGTTAGATAAAGACTGAGAACATTCCTGCGGCGGATTATTAAACGCTTGGCAAATAACCTTTTTAAAATTCTCTGGCGACCGAGTACCTGCTTCAACTGCTTTACCATTAATTACGAGAGTTGGAGACCCCTTAACCCCATATTGATTATTAAGAGAATCGTAAATGCCAAACTTTGGATATTGGCCTCCTAACCAAGTGCTTTGGTCGTTATATTGCTTGGAAATATTAAATTCGTTGTCGGTGGCGGTAATGCATGCTGAAATCTTTTCATTGTTTATTTGAGCTTGGCTTGAACATTTTTCAGAATCCCCTTCCTTCACAAAACAACTCAAATAAGAGGTAAACTTATCGTTCTCCTCTTTCTGAATACAGTATTGCTTCAAATTTTCATCCAACTCTTTCTTTCCGTGCATTATATAGTTAACAAAATAAACTCCAATTTCTGCCTTATTTCTCAATAAATCCATAGCTGGTAAAACTGCTTTTTCTGCCTGTAGGCCGTAAGGACAGTATGACATTACAAAAAGTTTAACATCGGGTTTTTCGGTCTTTGGAGCCGGAGTACTGTTTTCGTTTTCACTGTTTTCCGGCGATGGCGACGGAGTCGGCAAAGGACTTTCCGTATTTATTCCCTCTATGAAGAAAACTTTTCCATTTTTCGTTACATAAGAATTATATTCTGTTTCTGCAATTTTAAAATTGAGTTTATAAACCCCGTTCTCTTCAGTTGTGTTTAATAAAGAAGCGGTGGCCGCGCCTCTTAAAAGACTTTCATTAATATATTTAATAGCTTTTTCTCCAGCCTGCTGAGCGGTTAAGCCTCCAGTCACTCCTAATTTCAGGAAAGATGGGTTAATGTAGATTATAGCTCCTCCAATAATAATAGCAGCCACAAGGATGGCTATGGATGTTAAGTTTTTTGCTTGCCCGCTTAAAATTTGTGAAACAAAATTTTGGCGAGAAATTTTTTCAGTCATACCCCGTTAGAAACCAGAGACGAAAAAGAATTTTAATCTATTTTTTAGATATTTTCGACCCATTCCAGATTTCAAATACTTTTCTCTTGCTCTGGCATCTTGTCTATTTAAACTTATCTCACAATAAATAATATTCCATGGTGCCCCGTATTTAGTCGATTTATTTTTACCTGAATTGTGTTTTAAAATTCTTTTTCTTAAATTCTTAGTCGAGCCAATATACCACTTACCAGTCTTTTTACTTAATAACAGATATACATACCACATATTAGGTTTCTAACGGGGCATGATTTGATTTTACTAAATATAAAAGGAAAAGTAAACCCCCACACCAATCCTTAATTAGAGAATTGAAGCTCAACGGTCAAAAGCCGAGAGGCGGCTTCGCCTTAAAGGGTCTTTGAAAGTCCAAGAACCATAATAGGGATTGGTGTGGGGGTAAAGACTAACTCAAAATCTTAGCCAATAACTCTAATTGTTTTATTTTCCCTAGTTTGCCTTTCCGACAAGATTTTTCGCTAAACTCCTCAATATTTGAGCCTTTCATTCCGCTTTTATAAGAACCCGCCCTATGGGCAGAACCTTGTTCCTCACTGCGTTCGGAATAAGAACCCGCCCTATGGGCAGAACCTTGTTCCTCACTGCGTTCGGAATAAGAACCCGCCCTATGGGCAGAACCTTGTTCCTCACTGCGTTCGGAATAAATCAGAACTGGAAGCAACTCCGAACAGTGCCTTTTTAACAAAGAGCATGTCGAATGGTCGCCGGTAACAACAATCAAAACATTTTTTAAGTCAATAATTTCTTTTAAATTTTCATCTATCTTTTCGATAAACTCTTTTTTGCCTATAAAATTTCCGTCTTCGGCTAAACTATCCGTGGCTTTTATATGGCAAAAAACAAAGTCATATTTCTTCAGCGCCTCCTTTGCGGCTGCAATTTTACCTTTAAGGCTAGTTGAAGGTAGACCGTTGGCTCCTTTTACTTTTATCAAATCAAAACCCAAAAATTTGGCTATGCCTTTGTAAAGAGCGCCGCCGGCAATGCAACAAGGTTTCATCTGCCACTTTTCTTGAAAACTCATTATTTGCCCTGGACTACCGGCTCCTCTTATTAAAATATAATTTGCCGGCAAAAGATTTTTTTTAATACGCCTTTTGTTCAAAGGATGGTTTTTTAAAATTATATGAGCTTTCTCTAAAAACCTATTTAGAACTTCCGCGGTAAACTTAGCTTCAAAGGTTTTATCTAAAGGCTCTATCTTTTCTCTATCTGGACTGCTGTCTGAAATTTTCGGGCTTAGATTCTTTCCTCTCATTATAATCCCAATTCTATGAGAAACAGCCTTACCTATTAGAAACTTCACTTCTTCAATCTCAATATCGTTAATACTCTTAATTAGATCTTTTGTTTCCTCGATCCGGCCGGCGCGGCGGTCAATTACCTCAAGATTGTTGTCAACCGTGGCGAAATTTCCCCTCAGACAAATATCTTTTGATAATGGCTTCATTCCTATTCCCAAAACCTCCAGAACTCCCCGTCCTGGATTATAAATCTCTGGATTATAACCAAAAATTGCAAGATGACTATCTTCGGAAGTAGGATAATGTTCTCCTTTTTGGAAAGGCTGAACCAAGCCACAAACTCCATTTTTGGCTAAAAAATCTAAATTAGGCTTATGCGCCGCTTCCAAAGGAGTCTTTTCTCCAAGCTCTGGAATTTTTTCATCGCCAAGACCATCAATGACTATTAAAAGAATTTTCATAACCCTACGCTTAATTGCTTCGCAATTACAAGGAGCGAAGCGACTGGTTTGTATTACGAATTTTTACGCCCCAGAAGTAGAACGAAGTTCACTTCGGGGCTGCCCCGTAGCGAGCTATGCTCTGCTACTGGGGCGAATATACGAATAAACTCTTAAGCGAGGGTGTTTCCCGAAAAGAGCACTTCGGAGACGGCTGAGCATAGTCTCGCCGAAAGCGAGTCAGCCGTCGAGAAATGAACAAAATTTTCTCGCTGGGGAAATTATTGTGTCTCTTTGAGTGGAAACACCCGAGCACCTACCCTGAAATCAGCTTGCCAAGTGTATTTCTTCTTCAATTTCTAATAACCTACCATATTTTACCATTCTTTCTTTTGGAGCGGGAGCGCCCGATTTTATAAAATCTGCTCCAAGACCAACTGCTAAATCAGCGATAAAATCATCTATTGTTTCCCCAGAACGATGAGAAACAACCAATTTCCAACCGTAAGATTTTGCTAGCTTCGCGGCTTCGATTGTTTCGGTGACCGTTCCAATCTGATTTGGTTTTATAATAACCGCGTTGCAAGCTTTTTTCTTTTTTGCTTCTCTTATTCTTTCGGGATTAGTAACAGTAAGGTCGTCCCCGATAATCAACAATTTGCAATTTGCAGTTTGCAGTTTGCAGTTTAACATAGCCCATCCTTTCCAATCTTCTTCCGCAAACGGATCTTCAATAGAAATGATTGGATATTTTTCGCAAAGCCCGGAGTAAAAATCTGAAAGTTCCTCTCTTGTTAACTTTTCTCCTTCAAAATCATACTTTTCGCCATTAAAAAAGGAGGAAGCCGCCGAATCAATAGCAATTTTTATCTGGTTTTCTTGTCCCGACTCTCTAATGACTTTTGTTATCAAATCCATCGCTTCTTTGGTTCTCTTTAGAGATGGCACGGTAAATGCCCCTTCAAGACCAGCCCTTGTAGATTTTTTTCCATATTCTTTTTCTAAAATTAAACCAAGATTACGATAAACCTCTTTTCCTTTTCTGAATTTTTCTTCGAATGATTCACCTTCAGGAACAATCATAAATTCCTGCAGATTCAACTGATTTTCAGCGTGTTTGCCTCCTTCAATAAGCAATAAAGAAGGTGAAGGTAAAATTGGCAGAGAACCCCGAACCAATCCTCGCCTCGCTCGGATAGTACGGGGCAAACTGTTCTCTGCGATTTGAGAGATATGAGTATATAAAGGAACTTTTTTAGCTGTGGCTCCGGCGCGGCACATTACAATAGAGACCGGCAAAATCGCGTTTACTCCAAGCCTTGATTTATTCTTCGT
>Ga0210019_1001685_pt1 | contig 22983 bp, 16 predicted proteins | sample CryGeyCG2114_020_2_FD_183969 | JGI IMG/M metagenome (GOLD analysis project Ga0210019, IMG submission 183969) | Groundwater microbial communities from aquifer - Crystal Geyser CG11_big_fil_rev_8/21/14_0.20 (SPAdes) (version 2) | ecosystem: Environmental > Aquatic > Deep subsurface > Groundwater ...
GCAGGATTCTTCGCCGTTGTATTAGCCGCGGCCTTGCGATTTCTCATTCGGATAACGCCCGCCGTAATGCCTATTGCCAGAGGAAAAGCACCGAACACTGTGCCAAAAATAACACCACCAACAATATTACTCGCTGTATTCGTTGTATTTGTTGTGGTGTTTACAACCACGGGAAGAATACTCGCCGGCAAAAGTGTATTCATCGTGGCAGCGTTGCTTCCGGTCGTCGTCATAGCACCTGTGGTAGCACCGGCAACAGCCCCAGCACCGACACTGGATGCAATAGCAGCACCAATACCGGCAACCGTGGCACTGGCCAACAAACCCACACCCATGCCGCCCACAACCGCGCCCGCTATGCGGTGTCGAATCAAGCTTTTTTGATTCGCCTTAACGAGCGACTCAAACTCACCCTCTAGCCCAATGGGCGCGCCCTCTTTGAACAGGCGATAAAACAGATTCAAACCGGTAAAAAAAGCACGTGCCTTATCGATTCGCGCGGGTAATATTTCATGAAGATAAGCGGTCAAGCGCTGCCGAAGATGAGCCTCATCCAGCATTGCGTTTTGTATCTCAACAAGCGAAACATTATCCAGCAAACCGTCAAAATCAGCCAAAATCTCTGAAAGACACTCATCGGATGCGTAGTTTTCCTCTATCTGCCTGCGCTCATGAGCACAATCATCGCCTTCAAACAATGCTTTAAAAAGGCGAAAAAGCCCGTCGGGTTTGTATTGTTGAATTAAGCGATTACCAATAGCACCAATCTGAAGTTTACATAAAGTCACAAGACGCTCTTCGTCGCTCACAAACAACGTTGAAAGAATAAGAGCGAAAGCCTCTTTAGTTTTTTCTGTGATCGCCTCACCACCACGAAGACTCAAAGGGGTGAACATACCATTGTGTTTGCCAAAGTAGCAGCCCTTGAGCACAACCGAACAACTAGAGAAATCAGCACGCAGTTGCGCCAAGCCCCGGATAAACTCATCAATCGCATTTTTCGTTGCGATCAGGCCCACAGGCTTCAACTCAAACCTAACCCACTTAGCAAGCTTATTGATATTAAAATCTTCACTGATGGCCGCAAAAATAAACTGCCCCACCAAGTCTTGCCTTGCCCAAGGCTCAACCAGCGATGACAATCGTTTAAAGCACTCAAGGTCATAGCGCTCCCTCAACGCTTGAGGTAAGCGCGCAAAGTACCCCCCTAAGAAATCGCTATTGGACTGACCGGGGATGTATTTTTGAGTGAGCAAGCCCGCAAGAGCCTGCCTATAAACCAAAGACGCCTCAGGGTTTTGAAATTTAGCGCGAGGCTCAACCGAGCAACGGCTTTCCGAAAGATAACAAGCCTTAACCTCAAAAGACTCTCCCGTCACATCTGCGCGCAAACTTGCCAACGTAATGATAAACTTATCAATCGCTTTTTTCGTCTCAAATCTTGTGACCACCCCAAGAGCGCTCTTGATAGCCCGCGCCACTTCGGCGAACGATTTATCGGTATCCAAAGCCATTAACATCAGTCGACCTATAGCTTCCTGTTTTACCCAGGGCTCAATAAGCATCGCCAATTTTTTGAAAAACTCCAAAGAATACCTTGCATTAATTTCTTCAGACACTCCAAATTTCGACACAAGCGGCTGAACAGCCTCTAAATCATCATTGACCATGCTCTTTACTCCTAAAATCCTAAAATATGAGGTTCCAAGAGCCAAAGGCTGTTATTATTCTGTCAGCTCCGGAACCGAGCTTATTCTAAGCTTTTTAAACAGGATTATTAGGGGTAAAATCCCCCTATTGCACCGTCAGCTTTGGTAGAAAAGATGAGTCACATTCTCCAACAGTTTATACGAGCCTCCAATCCAGAAGAGCTACACGATATCGAGCAAGGAGAGCACCAAGGCCTATACTTTCATGTTTTCTGGAAAAACCGTCGGCACCAGTACTGTGGCGCCAACAACCGCCTTATTCATGACTTCGGCTTGCGCGATCCAAAAGACATCAAGAACCACAATAACCTTGATTTCTTTACCTCCGAAATAGCCTCCAGCCTTGAAGTCAACGATGAGAAAGTACTGCGCGATAGAAAAGCCTGCATATTCTTTGAATCAGGCAGATTAAACCATAATGGAAAATTTCTGCACGGCATTACACACAAAATCCCTTGGTTTACTCGATCAAACAAACTTATTGGCATCATGGGGCTTTTTCTTGTCGCACCTGAATCAAGAGTTGATCCCAAAAACAGGGCTTCGCTCAGCGATCGACAAATCGACTGTCTTTACCAACTGGTAAGAGGGCACAGCACAAAAGGCATTGCAAAACAACTGGGGCTCTCACCCAGAACCGTAGAACACTACCTGGAAAGCATCAAAATTAAACTCAATGCTCAGACACGCCAGGAACTTGTTGAAAAAGCCTTAAGCATTGACGCCATCAAGTTGCGACTCACCCTACTTTAAAGCCAAAACACAGGCCTTGCGGTTGACAGCTCCGCCCAGAACACATACCTTTATATACGTTCTTAAATCAAGCGCTTAACATGTTCAAAAGAGCCACAATTCAGTGTCTACTTCTGGGGCTCTTCTCGGCTGCGGCCTTCGGCAACACGCTACCCGAGAAAAAAAACATTCACTTTCGTTATACCGTTACCGGTATCGATAACGCTTTGCTCAAAAATGCGAATGAGCGACTACGGGTGATGCTGCAAAGTGTCAAACCCGTACTCAAACGTCACGCCGCGCGCCAGCTCTACCGAGCCGGCAAAGAAGAAATCACGCTGGCCCTACAACCTTACGGCTACTACCAGCCCACCGTTGATGGCGAATTAAAACAAGAAGGGCAAGATTATGTAGCTAACTACACGGTTCAGCAAGGCGAGCCTATTCACATCCAAAGCTTAAATGTTCTGATCAAAGGCCCAGGCAGAACAAACCCCGCCCTTCAAAAGACACTGAAAAACATTCCGCTCAAACAAGGCGATGTCCTTGAAGTCTCGAAATATCAGCGCAGCAAAGTTGACTTAATCAATACAGCTCGCACACAGGGCTACATTAACGCGCAATTCAAACATGACAGCGTCAAGGTCAACTTAATTCATTACCAAGCCAATGTTGAAATGGTGCTGGAAACGGGTCCACGCTATTATTTCGGGCCGATTGCGCTTAATCAAACGCCGCTTAACCCTAACTTCCTAAGGCGCTTTTTAAATTTTAAGCCAGGTGAGCCCTATAACCCTCAAAAACTCACCGACCTGCAGTCAACGTATGCCGGCACAGGGTATTTCAGAAGCATATCCATTACACCCTCACCCGACCACAAGACACACAAAGTCCCAGTCAAACTTAACTTTGAAATGAATAAGAAACACATGTACCAAATCGGCTTGGGTTACGGCACAGTGTCAGGCATTCGACTTTCAGGCGCAGTCAACTGGCGTTACATCGGACAATACGGGCACAAATTTAAACTATCAGGCTTATGGTCTCGCACCTATTACGATCTAAGCGCGCAATACCTTATTCCTGCGCACAACCCAGTGACGTCGTACTACACACTCAACGCATCGGTGTACATCATGCAAGCGAACAATGATGCAAAAGCTTACGTCGGAAAATTTGGCCCAGGTTACTTATGGCAAATGGATAAATGGACCTTCGAAGGTTACCTCTGGTACCTCAATGAAAGCTGGCGACTCAACGGCAATGAAGACTACCAAAGCGGTCACCTCATCATGCCAGAAGTTAAAGCCACACGGCTTAGCACACAGAACATTGTGAGCGTTGAAAATGGTTCGCGCTACCAATTTATTATCAGCGGCGCGTACAAAAATCTTTATTCCGCCGCATCTTACCTTTCCTCACGGTTTAATTTTAAAGGCATCAAAACCTTGGGCGTCGGCAACCGTTTTATTTTAGGCTTGCAACTTGGCGCAATTGCCGGCAGCCAATATAACAATATTCCCTTATCACAACGTTTTTTTGCCGGTGGTGATAACAGCATTCTAGGCTTTGATTATTTGGGTATTGGCCCTGGCCGATACCTAACCGTAGCCAACACTGCCTATCAACGAAAAATTTACGGCGATTTTTACGCCCAAGTGTTTTACGACCTTGGTAATGCGTTTGTCAGCTTTGATAATTACAAACACAACTTAAACCGCACTGCAGGTCTAGGCGTGGTTTGGCGAACACCCGTGGGCGATTTGACCGTCTACTGGGCCAAGATTCTAAGCAAACAAGGTCAGCCCAATCAGTTTGGTTTTAGCCTGGGGCCTGAACTATGAAGCGCTTAAGCTTATCGATTGCCACCGTTGCAATTTTTTTGATTGCCTGGGTTTCACTCATGCTTTCAACGACCGCCGGCCTTCGTACTGTCGTCACAATCTGCAAAGGGCTCGTACCCGGCACTTTAAATGTTGCACAAATCCATGGAAAGCTACTCGGTGAAGCTCGACTCTCAGGCATTCAATTCAAAAGCGACAGCTTAAATCTTAATATTAGCGATGTCGATTTTGATTGGAGGCCTCGCGATCTTCTCGCTTGGCATCTTCATATCAACAAAGCCCATGTTAGCGGTGTTGATATTCGCGAGCTTAAACCCAGCGAAACAAAAAATAGTGAAAAAACCGAAAATAACCATAACGGTGATTTCTCCCTGCCAATTCCTATTACCTTGAACGATATAAAAATTACTGATTTTCGTTTTATCAGCGCCGACAAAAGCCGCACAGAATTACAAAGCTTATCGATTAAAAAACTCACCGCAAGAAAGACACTCAACATAGACTCACTATTTATTCAAGCCAAGCCAAACACGCTTGCCTTAAACGGCCAGGTTGAACTTATTGCACCGTATAAAATGAGTCTCGACGGCAAATTCAGTAACACCAGCCCCGTGGAACCCACGCTTAAAGGCGATTTTAATGCAAAAGGCGATCTCGCCCACACTTTGAACATTAACATTCACAGTGATCCCAAAAAAGCCTTTGATGCCAACATTGTGCTTAAACAACTCCTAGACCAAGGACAGATGAACATTGAGGCACACTGGCAGCAACTCACCTGGGCCATAGACCCTTACCGCTATGTACAAAGCCAGTCTGGCAAACTATCCGTCAACGGAAATTTTGACGACTATAAAACCCAGCTATCGACTGAGCTTGGCGGCAACATCCTACCTAAACTGGGTGTGCAACTAGAAGGCACGGGCAGCCGAAACCACTACACCGCCAATACATTGAACATAAACAGCGCGGCCGGCGTCATCACCGGGCAGTTTAGTGTCGCGTGGCAACCGATCGTGAAGTGGCATGCGAACATAAATCTTTCCCACATCAATCCCGGCGTACAATGGGCCGCACTGCCTGGCGATATCAGCGCAAACATCAAAACCGATGGCAGCTATAGTGACGCGCTCAACTTAACAGCTTCACTGTCAGGCTTGCGCGGCCAACTACAAAATCTACCCTTATCCGGTCAAGCACAGCTAAGCATCGAAAACAAGGTCATTAATATCAAGCCATCGCGGTTAACGATCGGGCCGAATAGCTTCCAAGCAAAAGGGCAGCTTGGCCCAAGCAGCAACTTTCAATGGACGATGAATGCGCCGAATATGGCGCAGGTTTACCCAAACTTTAAAGGGCAACTAAAAAGTGCCGGCAGCCTAACAGGCAAACTCTCTCACCCCATTATCAACGGAAATATCCATGCCAATGATCTAAGGCTCTTCGACCTCAGCGCCGAATCAGCGAACATCAAAGGCCGCCTCGACACCAGCTTTAAGAGTTACTCACACTTTTTCTTAAACGTTAAGCAAGCACACTACCAAAGCCTTCATATTAAAACCGCTTATACCTCCATCAAAGGTGATATGAACTCTCATCATGTTTATGCCCACATCGATGCGCGAAAAGAAAATCTCTATTTTGACACGCGCGGCGCAATCAGCCATCACCTGCTGACCGAAAAGGTGTCGCAACTTACCCTCACCTCAAAACGCTTTGGTCGTTATGCACTGAACCACACTGTTGTGCTGAAAGCCTCCGATAAAGCCGTGAGCTTCACACCGTTTTGCTGGCAATCAAACGCGCAGCAAGGCCTATGCCTGAAAGGTGACTGGAAAGCCGACAATAACTGGCTGATGACGCTATCCATCAAACGATTCAACCTTGGGATCTTTAATCCTTTTCTGCCCAGCGAGCTGCACTTAAAATCCAACATCAATGGCAAAACAACGCTACAAGGCAATGGCAACAGCGCCATAACACTCAACAGCCAGACCTTAATTAACACATTAACACTGCATTTAGAAAGCCTAAACAGCACGCAAGCCATCAGCCTGAACAACAGCCAGATCAACATCAAATCCGACAGCAGTGGTGTCACACTCAATAGCCAGCTCAATGTTTATGACGCGAAAAACGCACTCAAACTCATGCTTTCACTACCAAAGTACCAACTCTTTCAAACCATGAAAGATGAGCAAGCGATCAAAGGCAAGGTCGAGCTCAACATCACCGACTTAAACAAACTGACCTCGCTGATACCACAAATCTCATCGATTACCGGAAAACTTGTGGGCACAATGAAAGTCTCTGGCACGATCAAAAAGCCTGCGCTAGACGGCAGAATACAGCTACAACAAGGCAGTGTTTCACTGCCTGACCTAGGCTTAAACCTGAGAAACATTGAACTAGGCTTAAGCGCAAACACAAGCCAGCTTCGCCTAGTCAGCCAGCTGACCTCCGGCCAAGGCACACTAAAACTCAACGCTACCGCCCCCATAGAATCATTACCTCTCAAAGTACAGGCAACCCTCAAAGGCAGCAAAGTCACTGTGATCAACAACAAAGAGTACCATGTCACGGTATCACCGGATCTCGCCTTAAACTATTCACGCCCTGATATGATTATCACAGGTGAAGTTCTTATCCCTTATGCCGACATCAACCCGAAAGATTTTAGCTCGGCCACCACATTGCCAAGCAATTTTGAAATCATCACGCCAGACACTGAAATGCGTGATAAAGCCTTACAGCTCTACTTACAGAAACTCAAAATTATTTTAGGCAAAAAAGTTCGCTTCAATTATATGGGGCTGGACGCAGGTTTAAGCGGCGATTTAACCATCAATAGCAAACCACACGGCGCGACAACAGGCGTAGGCCGCATTAATGTTGAAAACGGCATGTTCCGTGCCTACGGCAAGAAACTCGAAATCAAACAAGGTAATTTGATTTTCACCGGAGAATCCATTGATAATCCCGGCTTAAACATTGAAGCCATTAAAATCATCCCCGTGTATAATTTCACCGCTTCTGCGAATCAAACAGGCTCGAAAGTCACGGTTGGCATTATCGTCACCGGCACCGCCATGGACCCGAGTATCAACTTGTATTCCATTCCGACCATGTCGCAAACTGACATACTGTCTTACTTACTGTTTGACAAACCCTCAAGCTCAGTGGGTGGCTCAAATGCCGCCCTGCTCGGCCAAACAGCTTCTCTGCTCGCAGCAGACCAAACGCAAGGCGTGACCAGCAATCTCGAAAGCTCGCTAGGCTTAAGCACCATTGGTCTTGAAAACAGCCAAGTTTACGTACCCGGCAACACAGGCCCACAATCAACCACTTCGTTCGTAATAGGCAAACGCTTAAGCAAACGATTGCAAGCGCTTTACAGTGTGGGCATCAGCATTCCTGTGAGCATTGTCATGTTGCAATATCAAATTTCACAACACTGGCAATTGCAAACCCAGACCAGCAGTTACGATAACGGTGCGGATATTTTATACACGATTGAGTCAGGTTGATCGACTAAATAAAGCTTTTTCCCAGCCTACACATGTTTTTTATCACTTCGTAAATGTAGCCTGGGTTGACGAACGAAGCGAGGATAATCCGGGTTTTTATTTTCTTGGATTATCCCTAATGTCATTGCGAGCGAACGACAGTGAGCGCAGCAATCTAACTTAATCAAGAATTACAGGCGCTATTTTCTGGAGAGTTTTTCAGCATTAAAAGCTTGAAGAAAATTTAAACCCGCAGAAAAAGACAACCCGTTTGTGCGCAGAAAAACCATGGCCACTAGGGCGTATCCCTGAACTCTCGGGCGCGAAAAACAAGATAATCGATGAGTTTAGGGGCACGCCCTAATATGACTATTGAGCAGTGGCGCCAAGGTGTTGAACCTTGGGTTTAGACCAAGGTCCTGTAATACGATAATCATAACGACTGGATTCACGCGTTGCACTGTGAACCAATTTATCCACCGCCCAGGTGGCGATACCGGCAATCGGGCCGATCACGGGGCCGCCTGCAATCGTTGCGATCACCGGCAAGCTGGCGCCAAGATTGGTATCAACACCCACCTCTAAACTCAAGGTCTTTTTCACCAAATCCACCCAGCCTTTAGCCTTAATATCGGCCACCTGGCCCAAGGCCTCTAAGTTGTTGGACGATAGGCGCCCATGATCAAAATGCAAAGCACCGGTCAAGCTATCAAAGTGATAACCGTCTTTACCCAGATCAGACACATTCAGCGTCAGAAGATGACGCAAACTTAACAGCGTGACAAGCTTACCCAAATTTAACTTCTGTGTGGTGGACTGCCCGAGGTCAACCAACCAACCATCGACGAGACGCATATTCATATCGCCATTGAGCTGCGACAGCTCAAAGTCTGCTAAGCCCTTTGGCCAGCTTAAGTCAAAGGTAATCTGGGCTTTTTTCGCAAGCAGACTCGAGCGAAGACCAAAGGTTTTTAACAATAGAGTGAAATTATTACTGCCAGCAGAACCGCGAATCGATGATTCCAGCGGCTTACCCTTTTGATAAGTCACCCTGCCCGTTAAGCTGCCATTCAGCAAGTCACCACTGGCACTTAAACGATTAATCAAAAGCGCATCCGATTCAGGCTTAAGATCCGCTTTAATACCTGTGACTTCCAGGTTTTGATAGCGCAAACGAGCGACCGAGGCCTGTAACCATAGCCACTGCAAAGGTGAACCTGGTGCCTCGCCTTTTTTCATACCCCCAAGCAAAGCTGAGAGATCAATGCTTGAAAGATTAATCAGCAAAGGTGACTCAGGATAATTCGATGGATAAAGCACATCGCCTGCCAGCACCGGATTAGACAACCCCACGCGCCAGCCTGCACTCTCATGCTTAGCTGTCACCCTTGCATTTTTAAAGGTATAAACTGGCAGCGCGAGGGTTTTAACCAAAACATCCATCGTCGGATGAAAACGGGAGATAAAATCAGATTCACTTGACTTCGCACTTGAAAAGTTTGACGGCTCTTTAGACCAAAGTGTTTTCCAATCAAGCCAGTTAAAATGATCGAGCACGCCTGTCAGCAATAAGCTTGGTTCCACCGGCGCTACCGTTTTATTCGCCCCAAACGTTAACTGACCACTGTAAAGCTTTGCGCCTTGCTGACTAGGAATAAAAGAAAAAGCAGCGGCCAAACGATCACCGTAGTGAAAGTTCAACACGCCCGGGCTGGTGCCCGCAAAGCTCACATTAAACTCACTGTCTACTGAGTCTTGCGCAGCTTTACCCAGCGGCTGAGGCAAGGCAAGCGAAACACCGCTTAAATCCGACTCTATACGCAGCTCATTTTTTCTCAGCGAGGTTAAAACATCCGGCAAATTAAGCTTTGCTTTAAAGCCAAAATCACCCGAAATAAAACTCGGTTGTTTTAGCCCAAAGTATGCGAAAATTTTTGACACGGACAAACTCGATGAGAAGTTCACTTGCGTTGCCAGGTAAGGCTTTTGCTGGGTTTTGATATGGATATTGACAGGTTTACCCTCCAATATCCCCTGCAAGCCCTGCGAAGCAATGCTTGATGCCGTAAACGACAAGCGCCCCTTAAGCTCTTTAACCCACAAGCGCCAATCCAGCAAATGCAAATCAACACCTAAGAACTGTGTTTCACCTTGCACTTGGGTTTTATCAGGATCGCTAAGAGGAATGGTTAAGTGAAGCTTCGTTAAGGTATCACCCTGCATGCGCATGTTTTCAAGCGAAGCACCCACGGTTTCTTTCAACGGGGATTGATTAAAAAAGCGTAAAATATCACTCGCCTTATCATCAATGTTGGCATCGACCAACAACTGATCAGGCGCCTTACCTGTCAAAGAAGGAATTGTGCCCTGAAGATTACTGACTTTCGCACCCAATACTGTCGCCGATGAAGCATTCACAGTCATGCGATTATCTGAAAACAGAAGGTTCGCATTCAGGCCGGTCAAATCCGGCCAGCCATCGGCATAATGCAAATGCATGTTTTGAATATTGGTATCAACCTGAAAAATACCCCGCTTATCCAAAAACGGAAAATCATTCAACGGACCATGAATAACAATCTTGCCCGTCAGTGGAGCACCACTAATAAAAGCTTGCGACAACCAATCAACCGCGCCCTTTTCCATCACACGCGTGGGAAGATAATGCGCGGCTTGGGTTGGAGACTGCATATAATAACCGCCCATCAGGCTCATCATGACGGGCTTTTTAGCTTTTTGCTCAACGGCAAAATCACCCACCCAAGAAATATCAGGATTAGCCAAGTGAAGATGATAACCCGACACCTTGAAACCTTGGTCACCGTAACGCCATCGCAGTAATCCTTTAGCAAGACTTAAATCGACGGGTTTATCAAACAAACCACTCAAATCTAGACTTAAGTTCTTACTGTCCAAACGAAAAGCACCCTGGCCCGGCAGAGCATAAATCGCGCCCGAAAGATGATCAACCGCACCGACGGATGGCAAATGATCAAGGCCCAAATCGTTTAAATAGGCCTGAAAATAGTACTCTTTTGCATTGTCTAAGTTGATGAAGGCCATGGCGTTATTCAACGCGCCACGAGGTTGGTAATGGTACAACAAGTGGCCTATCTTAGCCGGCACCAAAGTACTGCCTGACAGCCAGCGCAAGGTATCTTGCAAATCCAAATAATTCAACCACACAGCTAAACGATGATGCGTAGCATCTTTGGCAAGATAAAAATTCAGCGTCGGCCACACACTGTCTTTCGTGATGATATCTAAGTTGTTTGCACTCATTTCCCAAGCACCATTTTCCCGGCGCTTAAAGGCGAATAGGCCCTGCAAACTTTTGATGCGTAACCAACGACCTGATCGCTGCGAATGCAAACTTAAGTTGTACACTTTTGGACTTAGAGACACGCTGTCTAAATGGCCCTGATGAAACCTTAACCAAACCTTTGAATTAAGCTGCCCTGCATTAAACCAATAACCATGGTACTCCTGTGCCTTAAACCACGCACCTAAATCCAAACCTGTTACTTTAGCGTAGAGTTTGCCAGTAGCATGGTGATAATCAAACAAACCGCCTTTGTTTTCCGTAATAAAATTCACAGAAAATGGCTTATCGATACCGGGGCGAGTCAATCTTGCACTGCCTGAAAGCTGATACGCATCGCTAGCATTGTTAAGCACCAGCGTGCGGATATAAACGTCTGTGGTTTTTTTATTTTGCGCATGATATTGCACACTGACATTACTCAAGCGCACATAGGCACGTCGCAATAAATCTTTAAAGAAATCACTAACTGAGGATTGCGCGCCAGGCTCTAAAGAAACGCTCATCGCCTGGTTAACTCGATAACCGTGTTTAAGCTGATCAATACGCAAGCGAAACCCTGAAAACGTGATAACACCCAATCGAAGCTCACGAGAAAGGACGGTGCGAAACACATCCAAGGAGACATACAGATTATCAATGTGTCCTAAGGGCTGCTTTGCCGGCGCGTTTTGGTAAACAGTCACACCACTGAGCCAAACTTCTGGCTGAAAACCGCTCCAACCAAACTTCACCTCATCAACTTTAACGGGCAGCTCCATCGCGTGCGACACCCATTGCTCAAAACGTGCTTTATGCATGGTCAACAACGGTGTCATGGCTCGCGTTGCCGTTAAGACCACTGCAAAAAAGACCATGAGACCCGCGATAAGGTAAAGCAGCCAGTGGGTTATACGGTAAACCGCGCGGCGAAAGCGCCTTATTCTCGTTTCACTCAAGATCGACCCGCCGCTTCAAATCGGATAGTAAACGAAATAGCCAAGGCCAAAGCACAATATTGACCAATGCTGCCAACCAATACAACACACTCGCAGGCGCGCTCGCAAGAATACCTTGTGCGGTGAACACGATAATTTTATAAAGCAAAGAAAAAGCCAAGATCACAAACAGCTGCTGCAGGCCTGGAAACATATTAAATTGCTTATGAAACTTGCACGCAAAGTACACGGGTATAATCATCGCAAGCGCATGCTCGCCCAATGCAGTGCCATAACATAAATCCAGCAATAAACCGGCAATAAAAGCATAACCAACTGACACAGAGTACGGCAGTGATATTGACCAAAACAACAAAACCAGCAAAACAAAATCCGGGCGCAACCAATTAACCCAAGCAGGCAAAGGCACCAAAGACAGCATAAAGGCCACAAACAAAGTTAACCAAACAAAACCCAGCCTAGGCTTTCTTTGCATGAGCGCCCCCCTGGTTTTGCTTGTTTAACAGGTTTTGCGCCGCCCTTTTTAAGGCGCGATTATTGGGCCACACCAATAACACCAAACGCGAGCGATTTAAATGTGCCAAGGGCTTAGCAATGATCTGACTAAAACGCTCGTTCGGGTCTTGCTCAACGCTGACGATTTTCGCGACAGGATAACCATAAGGGTAACGGCCACCCAAAGCAGAAGTGACGAGAATATCGCCTTCTTTAAAATCGGCCGTTTGTGGCACATCTTGTAAGCTTAGCATGCCGGTTTCTGGCTGACCGAGAGCAATAGCGCGATCATGACTGCGTTGATCCTGGATCGGCACAGCACTTTGGCCGTCGGTAATCAGCATCACACGACTGACCAAAGGATCCACGGCAACGATTTGCCCCAACACACCATCTTGATCCAACACGGGTTGGCCTTCGAAAATACCATCACCCTCACCTTTATTCACAACCAACTCATGCTGAAATGGCGCCTCGGATACCGCGATCACATAAGCCTCTAAAACCTTGTTGCCACCGGCTTGAATAGAAGACTGCAACAAGGCTAATAATGCCTTATTGTCTGTTTCCAACGTCATCATCTTTTGAATTTGCGATTGCAATAAAGCATTCTGGGCTTTTAACTTCGTGTTTTCTTTTTCAAGACTCGCGCGCGTGCGCACATTAGACACCACAGATTCCACGGCACGAACCGGCAAATCAACCGCGTAAACAGCGGGTAATGTTATAACAGAAGCTTTTTCGCGTGCGCGGTGAAAAAACCGATTCGTATGATCGGCAAACATCAGCACAACACTGATAACACAGAGCAAAAATGCGCGTAACCCTATACGCGCATTCTGTTTGAAGATTGGCTTAATCGCTTAAACCCCTATTCTTTGCCCAAAAAATCCAGTCTATCGACCATCTCCAAGGCTGCACCACCACCACGCGCTACACAGGTTAAAGGATCATCCGCCACAATCACTGGCAAACCTGTTTCTTCCATTAACAAGCGATCCAAATCACGTAAGAGCGCACCACCACCGGTTAACACCATACCACGTTCAGCAATATCGGCGGCCAATTCGGGTGGCGCTTGTTCAAGGGCTGCGCGCACCGCGCCCACAATACCCGTCAACGGCTCTTGAAGCGCTTCCAAAATTTCATTGCTATTGAGTGTAAAACTGCGTGGCACGCCCTCAGCAAGGTTACGACCTCGCACTTCCATCTCACGCACATCAGCGTTCGGAAACGCGGCACCAATTTCTTGCTTCACACGCTCAGCGGTCGTCTCACCAATCAAGCTACCGTAATTACGGCGAACGTAGCTAATAATCGCTTCATCAAAACGGTCACCGCCGATACGCACCGACGCAGAGTAGACGATACCACTCAAAGAAATGATCGCCACTTCCGTTGTACCACCACCGATATCCACGACCATGGAACCTGAAGCCTCTTCAACGGGTAAGCCTGCACCAATCGCAGCCGCCATTGGCTCGTCGATCAAATACACATCCCGCGCACCTGCGCCTAGGGCTGACTCGCGAATTGCACGGCGCTCAACCTGTGTGGAACCACAGGGCACACAGACCAAGACACGAGGACTTGGACGCAAGAAACGGTTTTCATGCACCTTATGAATAAAGTGCTGCAACATTTTTTCAGTAATGAAAAAATCAGCAATGACGCCGTCTTTCAAAGGGCGAATCGCTTTGATATTGCCCGGTGTACGACCCAACATACGCTTAGCTTCAGCACCCACAGCTGCCACTCGCTTGGGCCCGCCCATATCGTCTTGACGAATTGCTACCACCGACGGTTCATTCAGCACAATTCCTTTGCCTTTGACATACACTAATGTATTGGCCGTACCTAAATCGATTGACAGGTCACTGGAAAACATACCACGAAGCTTTTTAAACATGGGATATCCTTAAAATGATGGGTAAAAACCTGGGTGTACTGTACCAATCTGGCCTGCTTCCGGCAACTATTTTAAGTGGCTTTAGACCTAGAGCAAAAAGCGGGCTTTTCGCTCCAAAAAAATACAAAGATAGGGCTAAAATGAATACGAAGCCGTCAGATTGAATATATTACGTAAATAGCCCGTATTTTTGTAAATCACACTGTTGCCAGAGTCGTGTTCGACAAAATCAAAGCTCTTATCAGGAAAGGTATAAAATAGAGTGTAATTCAAACCAAGAGAGAAATGCTGTGTCAACGCATAATTCAAGCCCACTATACCCTGAACCGACGGCCTGCGAATATAGGCAAGCCCTTCGTAAGTCGCCGCAGCTTCGCGCTTATTTTGAACGCGAATCACCGTGTAGCCAAAACCTGCGCCCAAGTAAGGCGTGAATTTACTTTTATTTTTAAAATCGTAATAGCCATTTGCCATCAAAGAATAAGCGCGCTCGCTACCTCTCAAATCAGCGTTAAAGGTTGTAAATTTAATACGGCGAACATTCTGCCCAATATACAAAGCCTGAAGATCCGCACGCCAGTGGGCATTAAAATGGTAACCCACCGCCACTGAAAAAGAAGGGCCAGATTTGTATTTTGTGTAAACCGTTCCGTTATTACTTCTGTTGACCCATTTGTCAGTCGCAGGCGGGACATAACCTGTTTGCAACGACACGTAAATTGCGCTATCACTGGTTTTACCCGTCACTTTAGGTGTGCTTGCCACACCATGCGGCGCCTCTGGCTTAGCACTTGAATGGCTGCCAGCCGCAAGCGACGGCACAGCCGCTGAAAACCCCAATACTGGCCAAGCTAGAAAACTCACAGTCAACAAAATCAGGCAACGCTTTAACATTTAATCATCCTTATAAGCAATTTTTAACTATAACAAAATAAAGCTGCTTATCAAACAGCCGGGCTACTTGTTTTCTCTAGAGAAATCTTGCGCCACAAAAAAAGCGCAAAGATGAAACCTAAACAGGCCGTGAAGAACAAAGCAATAAACACGCCTGAAAAACCAAACCCATGAGCGAGGTAGGCGCTAATCAAGGCACCCAAACCTAAGGCAATATTATAAAAACCGTTCCAAATACCCCAGGCTGTGGTTGTCTTATTTTTAGGCATATGACGCTGATACAAGGCATATAGTGCCGGTGATTGCACACTACCACACAGCCCTAGCCAAGCTTGAAGCAAGTAAAGCTGCCAGGCATGAGCAATAAAAAAATACAAGGCATACCCCGCCACAAACATGGCTTGCGAGACCAGCAGAAAAAGCTCATCGCGATCAAAGTCATTCTCAAAGCGCCCCATGAAGCAGGTGAGCACACCGATAACCACAGAAAAAATAGCAATCGCATTGCCTGCCGTGCGCAAATCACCATGCAGAAAATGCACGTAACTCGCCCACAGTGGCGCCAAAAAACCACCCGCCACGACAATAATCACATTAATCACCAACAACGGGATCATGAAACCCAAATCCCGATTTAGGCGCTGCTTAGTAGCGAAATCAGCGCTAACTTGGCGAAGCCTGGCTTATTAGCGTCATAAAATATCGACTTTGAAGCGGTATATGAAGGCAAAGCCATCAAAGATTAAACGATTTTCCATGGAAATAAGCTGATATAGGCACCCTCAATCATGATTCAGTAAGTCCGCGACATAGAGGTCTCGTCAGATGGTTTTATCCGACTGTTTTGTTCGCTCATTAGGAAAGGTCGAGGGCAACTAAGGTGCTTGAGGCGCTTGGTCGAGGTATTGTAGTGATGTGCATATGTTTTGGAGTAACTTGTGGTGAGTAACGCTTAGCTTTAAATAAACTTTCCGACCATGACGAACGACTTTTCCGGCCAAAGCGTACAGTCGCCAACGGATGGTTTTGGCGCGACTGTTTTCATAGCCTTCCGGTAAATGCATCCGCATTAAAGCAAACAAGTTAAACGCCAGAGTACACAGCGCGAAATAAAGCGCGTTTGCATCAAAGTCTTGGCAAGGCATACGATCGGCAGCAAAATCACGCTTGAGTTCTTTGATAAGCTGTTAAGGCATCAAATATATTTATTTTCCGCCTGCCTCTATATCGCCAACCCATTTAACGGCACGATATACACTTTCCCAGCTTGTCCTAAATATATTACCCGTCTCTTTCCAGGATAAATGCTTTGCCTACCTAGCTCAAAACAGCTGATAGCTTTTTGTCATTTACTCCTTACCTTGCGCCCATGGCACTCGCTCTACATGAGTGCAGCGGTTCCCGGCGAAAAACGGCCAAAATCCACTGAACTTGGGGTTTCTTTAGAAACTGATTGCGAAAGCGTTCTTCCAGGCGTCCCTGCAACCCTTGCTACCGTTGAGCTTGTGGCTTCGCCGGGAGCTCCTGACATGAGTGCCGTGCTCTTTACAATTCACTCGATGGGGAGCATAACGAAAATAGATGGGTATATCCCAAATGGGTACACACTGATAATAACGATGAGCTTGCGTGTCATACGTAGGCCATTATCAAAAACGCACTTGGACAAGATGTAAAAGCAATTGCTGAGTTTAAAAATGATACGTCGCTGTGACATTAAAAACACGACGGAAGTAGTCAGCATCCTTATACTCAACCGAGTTTCCTGATGGGCGCTCCACAAAATCAAAGCCATTATCAGCAAAGGTGTAAAATAAAGTGTAATTTGCGCCAAGAGAAAAGTGTTTCGTGAGCGCATAATTAACACCCAGCATGCCCTGCACAGACGGGCGGCGAATATATGCCAAACCTTCGTAAGAAGCCTCCTCCAAGCGCTTGTTCTGAACACGAACCTCTGTATAACCAAGCCCTGCACCTAAATACGGCGTAAATTTAGTGTGGTTTTTTAGATCAAAATAGCCATTTAACATCCCGGAATAAGCGCGCGCGCTACCACTCATCTTTTCATCGAACCCCGTGAATTTAACGCGATACACATCTTGTCCAATATACAAAGCCTGCAATTCTACTCGCCAGTGGGCATTAAAACGATAGCCCAAAGCGGCTGAAAAAGACGCGCCAGGATGATAGGAGGTTTTTACCTGTCCGCCATTAGACTTGTTAGTCCATTTATCGGTTGCAGCAGGTACATAGCCCCCTTGCAATGCAAGATAAATACCTCGATCACTCGTTTCACCGAGTGCAGGTGCACTACCGACGCTTTTGTGCGGTATACTGGGTTTGGCGCTGGCCACCTTGTGCTTTAACGTTGGCACCGCTGCCGCAAATGTCAGCAAAGGCGACGCCGCCATGATTAAAGCGAGAAGAACAAAACAAGGCTTACGCATAACCCCTCCAAGAAAAATTTTCCCATCATACAGTAAGCTTAAGCATTTTCTCAAGCCTTTAAGCCACCTATTTTTAGCAGAACAATTTTCTTGATAAATAAGAATTGCACGCCACTAAGAAACCAACAAGCTATGACATATATCATCCTAAATTAAAAACTAACGCGCTAGACTCTCGTCGTTTTTAATCTTTTGGGAGAGATATCATGAAAATAAAAAAACTGGCCTTGGCCGCGTGTGGCGCCAGCCTACTGGTGTCTGGTGCGTTCGCCGCAAGTAGCACCTTGGGCCAAAACCTTGTTAATAATACGCCGAACTACCACTGGCTTGTTAGGCTGCGTGGTATCGCTGTCGTGCCTGACGCGCACAGCTCAAGTATTAGCACCATAGGCGGCCATGTTAACGACATCAGTAGCGCCTATGTCCCAGAGCTCGATTTCAGTTACTTTTTCACAAAACATATTTCGACAGAACTCATTCTTGCCACAACACGCCATAACCTCACTGCCACTGGCACAAGCTTAGGCAAAGTGGATTTGGGCAGCGTGTTTTTATTGCCGCCAACGCTTACCGCTCAATGGCACTTCTTACCAGATAGCAAGTTTGATCCCTATGCAGGCGTCGGTATTAACTACACTCTTTTCTACCATGTCAACTCTGGCCCGACTGCCAGCAAGATCCATTACAGCAATAGTGTCGGCCCTGCTTTCGACATCGGCGCTGATTATAAATTAAATAAGCGATGGGCGCTGAACGTTGACGTGAAAAAAATCTATATTTCAACAAACGCACACGTCTATGTAGGCAGCTCGGTGCTTCGCTCTGATGTCGATATTAACCCTTGGGTATTCGGTGTCGGCGTTGGTTATTTCTTCTAAGCAAAACACGATATCACCTGCGCGGAAAACCCGCGTAGGTGATGGAGCGCTATGAATTAAACTCGCTTGTGTCGTGCAAGCTGTAAAGCAAAAACTAAGCCTAACGCAGCAATAATAAGCATCACAGTAAAAACACCGCGAAAACCAAAACTGTGCGCCACATAGGCACTGATCAATGCGCCCAAACCCAAGGCAATATTATAAAAACCGTTCCAAATACCCCAGGCTGTGGTTGTCTTATTTTTAGGCATATGACGCTGATACAAGGCATATAGTGCCGGTGATTGCACACTACCACACAGCCCTAGCCAAGCTTGAAGCAAGTAAAGCTGCCAGGCATGAGCAATAAAAAAATACAAGGCATACCCCGCCACAAACATGGCTTGCGAGACCAGCAGAAAAAGCTCATCGCGATCAAAGTCATTCTCAAAGCGCCCCATGAAGCAGGTGAGCACACCGATAACCACAGAAAAAATAGCAATCGCATTGCCTGCCGTGCGCAAATCACCATGCAGAAAATGCACGTAACTCGCCCACAGTGGCGCCAAAAAACCACCCGCCACGACAATAATCACATTAATCACCAACAACGGGATCATGAAACGGTGTGCTTGTGTATGCATTTACTTCAGCTTATCCTTCAAGATGGCATTGATCGCCTGCGGGTTTGCCTTACCTTGGGAAAGCTTCATCACTTGGCCCACAAAATACCCCATCATTTTGTCTTTACCGGCTTTATAGTCAGCCACTTGAGCGGCGCTTTGAGCCAAGACCTCATCGATCATCGCCTCAATCGCACCCGTGTCTGTGACCTGCCTCAAACCCTGAGCCTCAATAATATCATCGGCACGACCCTCACCAGCCCACATCGCCTCAAACACTTGCTTGGCGATTTTACCGGAAATGGTGTTATCAGTGATTCGATCAAGCAAGCCCGCCAAGGCTTCAGGTGAGACCGGCGATTGTTCGAAGCTGAATCCGGCTTTATTCAAGGCGCCACTGAGCTCACCCAACAACCAGTTGGCAACAATTTTAGGTGCGGCTTGAGTGGACTTCACGCAGGCTTCAAAATACGTCACCAAACCCATGTCTTGCGTGACCAGCGTCGCGTCGTATTCGCTTAAGCCGTAATCCTTGATATAACGATCACGCTTCACCTCAGGAAGCTCAGGTAGCTTCGCCTTCATGGCTGCTAAGTAATCGTCTTCGATCACCACCGGCACCAAATCAGGGTCAGGGAAATAACGGTAATCGTGCGCGTCTTCTTTAGAGCGCATCGCACGTGTCTCACCCTTTTCCACATTAAACAAACGGGTTTCTTGGCGCACTTCACCGCCCTGCTCTATCAACTCAATCTGACGCTCCACTTCGTATTCAATAGCTTGCTCTAAAAAACGAAACGAATTTAAGTTTTTAATTTCACAACGCGTGCCCAAAGGCTCGCCGGGCCGGCGAACCGAGACATTGGCATCCATACGAAATGAGCCTTCTTGCATGTTCCCATCACAAATACCAATGTAGCGCACCAAGCTGTGCAGCGATTTCGCATACGCCACCGCCTCTTCGGAAGAGCGCATATCCGGCTCTGAAACAATTTCTAACAAAGGCGTGCCTGCGCGGTTTAAATCCACACCCGTCTTACCGTTTAAATCTTCATGAACAGATTTACCCGCATCCTCTTCCAAGTGTGCACGCGTGATGCCCACGGTTTTCTTCACACCATCAGACAGTGTAATCACCAACTCACCTTGACCGACGATAGGCAAATCGTGCTGGCTGATTTGATACCCTTTTGGAAGGTCGGCGTAGAAATAATTCTTACGTGCAAAGACAGACTGCTTATTGATGTGGGCGCCAATGGCCAGACCAAACAAAACCGCTTTATTTAAAGCCTCTTTATTTAACACCGGCAAGACACCCGGCAACCCCAAATCCACCGCACAAGCTTGCGTGTTCGGTTCTGCGCCAAACTGCGTAGAAGCGCCTGAAAATATTTTACTGCGCGTATTAAGTTGCGTGTGTACTTCTAAACCAATGACCACTTCCCAACTCATAAAAACATCTCCGGGATTTTTGTGTGCCAGTCCGTTGCCTGTTGATATTGATGCGCAACATTCAGCATGCCCGCTTCATCGAAATAGTTACCGATCAACTGCGCACCCACAGGCAAGCCTTTGACAAAACCCGCTGGCATGGACAGCGCCGGCAATCCCGCCATATTCGCTGCAACCGTAAACACGTCAGCCAAGTACATACTGATCGGATCGTCACATTTCTCACCTTCACGAAATGCCGTGCTCGGCGTGGATGGACACAAAATATAATCCACGGTTTTAAACGCTTCGACGAAATCCTGCTTCATCATGCGACGAACTTTTTGCGCTTTGGTGTAATACGCATCATAAAAACCTGAAGATAAAGCATACGTGCCCATCATGATGCGCCGCTTCACTTCAGGACCAAAACCTTCACCGCGTGATCGGCAATACAGATCATCTAAATCCACCGGGTTTTCGCAACGGTAACCATAACGCACACCATCAAAACGCGACAAGTTCGAAGAACATTCCGCCGGACCAATCACGTAGTACACAGGAATACCCATGTCTGTGTGCGGCAGACTCATATCTTTAAGCGTCACACCCAAACTTTCCAACACCTTGGCGGCTTCGTGCAGCACACGTGCAATTTCCGGATTTAAAGCCTCAACAAAATATTCTTTAGGCAAACCAATCGTGAGGCCTTTAAGCGGATGGTTAAGCTTGGCCGTAAAATCTTCCACGGGGCGGTTGACCGACGTGGAGTCTTTCGGGTCAAAACCTGCCATCACATTCATCATCATCGCAGCATCTTCCGCCGTTTGCGCCATGGGGCCTGCTTGATCCAGGCTCGACGCAAAGGCAATCATGCCGTAGCGTGACACGCGACCGTAAGTCGGCTTTAAGCCCGTGATGCCACAAAATGCCGCCGGCTGCCGAATCGAGCCGCCCGTGTCAGTGCCCGTACTGGCCGGCACCAAGCGCGCCGCAACCGCCGAGGCACTACCACCTGAAGAACCACCCGGCACACAATCCAAATCCCAAGGGTTTTGGCAGTCACCATAAAAACTGTTTTCATTCGATGAGCCCATGGCAAACTCATCCATGTTCGTTTTACCAAACAACACGCAGCCTGCATTATTAAACTGCGTAATCAGGGTCGCATCATAAGGCGCGATAAAATTATCTAACATTTTTGAGGCACAGGTCGTCTTCATACCCTTCGCACAAAAAATATCTTTTTGTGCAATCGGAAGACCCGTCATGGCATTCGCTTCTCCTTTGGCGATGCGTGCATCCGCCGCTTTCGCTTGTGCAAGCGCAAACTCTTCATCCAGTGTAATAAAGGTATTGAGCTTATCATCGTAGCGATTCACGCGATCGATACAATGTTGTGTGAGCTCAACCGATGAGATGTCTTTGTTTGCCAGTTTGTCGGACAATTGCTTAAGGGTATCATTATGCATAGACATCACTCTTGCTCGATAACTTGGGGCACGAGGTAAAATCCACGCTCTACCTCAGGTGCTAACGTTTGAAACAGCTCACGTTGATCCACTTCCGTGACTTCATCAGCTCGCAAGGGCTGGGTGATTTCCAAAGGGTGAGACAAGGGCTCACACTGTGAGACATCCACCGCTTGCAGCTTATCAGCCAACTCCAATAATTTCGTCATTTTCTCAGCATAGCTTGGGATATCATCATCATGAATAGACAACCGGGCCAGGCGTGCGATGCGTCGTATACCTTTTGCATCCATCAGCTTTCTCATCGTTATTGTTCAAAGGGTGGCCATTATAGCAAGCAAGCGCAGACTGTAAATAGCTGAAAAACAGGCTGTACAAACGCCCATCAAGGCACTAGAATCGCCCAATCTTTGTACAAAACAATAATAAACCCATATTATCAGCAAACCATCGATGCCCTAAACCTATTGTTGCAGGGCCTTTTTTTGGCGTATAGGCGCCCCCGGGATCGAGGAATATCGCGATAGCCAAGTGACTATGGTCTGTTTACAATTGATTTTTGCAAGCGAAAACTGAAGGGGTTGAGGCCAAGTTGTTTATTATTTGAGGCGAATAGCCAGTCCTATTTAACGAGAAGAATGAACAATTTGGACCAACTTTACTCAGTTTGCAGCGTGAAAATGAATTGTAAACTAATGAAATGGACTCGCTCCTCTTTTAAAACGGCGTCATAATAAATGCGCCAAAGTGGTCTCGGTGGACCACTTAAACTTTAACTGAAGAGAAGGAGTCCATTATGAATAT
>Ga0210019_1001686_pt1 | contig 22955 bp, 25 predicted proteins | sample CryGeyCG2114_020_2_FD_183969 | JGI IMG/M metagenome (GOLD analysis project Ga0210019, IMG submission 183969) | Groundwater microbial communities from aquifer - Crystal Geyser CG11_big_fil_rev_8/21/14_0.20 (SPAdes) (version 2) | ecosystem: Environmental > Aquatic > Deep subsurface > Groundwater ...
CGAAGGATTCCGGTAGGGTGGGATGTATTGAAGAGTTTCTCTATTATCTCGATCCTTGAATCACCGCGTGCATCTTTTTCAGGGAAATTCATGACAAGGACGAAGTCCTTTTCGCCAAAAGACGGGATGTGTCTTTTGGTGACTGTATCTTTATCATCTTCGTCAATCGTGTCACTGATGAGTCCTCTAGCTAATTGTTTAAAATACCAAAAGGATTCTTTCGGTATGTTTGGGAGGTTGGTGCAGTTGGCGTCCCAGTACCGTTGTACTTCTTCTCTATTGAGCGTACCATCTGTGCCCAAGAATGCGAGGTCATTAGCTATAATCTTGTCAAACAGCTCTTGTGCTTTTGGGCGTGCCGGTAGTTCTACTGCCTCCATGCCGTATCTTTCGGCTACTTCAAGGTTGTAGTCAAATCGTCTGCCGGTTTCAACCGGGACAGTCTCAGGTATGCCGGATAAGGCTCTGCCAGCATGCCGCCTGGCAACACGATCGGCTTCCAGCGCGCTGTCAATCGCAGCTTCCAAGCGTGTAAGGTACGCTTTGAATTCTGCTTTATCTGTCACGTACACTGGTCGGCCATGTGAGTCATCTGGGCCTATCTCACCCACGTCTTCGACTATTATGGTACTTGCCTTGCTCTCATGCATAGGGAGTAGGGTCATCTGAGTGACATCCACTGACGCAATCTCATATACAATTTTTTGCTTTCCTCCCCTCAATCCACCCTTCTCAATCGCCAATGTTGGAGGTGTGAGATCACCTTCTGTCAATAGGTTGATTTTAAAACCAGCAGCCTGTTTTAAGAGTCGCATTAGACTTGCGAAATTATCTCTGCTGAGTTTTGCTTCGTATGGCGGTCTGGTTTCTGTGTCGACTGGAGAGGAGGAAGGCTGCTGATCAATGAGTGTTCCGCCTTTGCATATTTCTGACATAGTGTTTTGGTGTTTGGTGACAATTTCATTGTCAGTGTATATTCAGAAGTGTAGCGTATTGTTAGTTGTTAGCACACAAAAAATAACATACCATTTCTCTACTTGCAAGTGTAAAACGTCGCCGGTCAATACTCTCCCATTCCAATCCACCCCTCCCCAAAACGGGCAAAGCGATGCGAGCGAGGGTGCAATTCCTCCTATTTGATCGGGACGAGAAGACTGCCACACATTACTGAAACCATATCTGCACATCTTTCAAAAGCACGCCTGCAAAAGAAAAAACAAAAAAACACGATTCATTCTACTCGACTTTAGTCGAGGTTGAACGAACTTTAGTCCGCGAAATGTACGTACGCGGACTAAAGTCCGCAATACTCCGGCTAAAGCCGGATAGAATGACTTGAGTGGTTTTTCCATTTGTAGAGATAAAAAGATTTTAAACAGTCTCTAAGACACTGCGTCATCTTGAGCGCAGCCTCTACGAAGGAAGATGCGGAGTCGAGACCTACCTGTCCGGCACGATGGGTTCAGACAGAAAACAATAAGGCCTTCGGTCTGGATGACGTGCGTGATTGGTTTTTATATGTGTACACAACGCTGGCAAGTCTTACACGTAAAAATTGCATGTCAAGCATTACACCAACCCCAGCTCCTCCTCTATCTGCATCAACCGATTATACTTCTCCACTCGTTCACTGCGTGACATGGAACCGGTCTTGATATATTCACTATTCACCGCAACAGCGAGGTCTGCGATGAATGTATCTGCGGTTTCTCCTGAACGATGTGACACAGACACAGCATATCCATGTTTTCGTGCAAGATAGACAGCATCTATGGTCTCAGACAATGTGCCGATTTGGTTGAGCTTTATGAGTACGGCATTGCCTACACGCATATCAATTCCTTTCTTGATCCGATCGTTATTGGTAACAAAAATATCATCTCCAACAATATCAGTCTTTTTCCCAAGTCTTTTTGTCAATAGTTTCCAATTGTCCCAATCATCTTCTGAAAGTGGATCCTCTATGGATACAAACGGATATTTTCTGAGCCACCCATCCAGGGTACGAATCATCTTGTCTGCTGTCCAACCCACATGTTGTCCAAGAAAATAATATTTTCCACTTTTGTAAAATTCTGACGCAGCCACATCCATGGCTAGCATCACCTGACGACCCGGCTCAAATCCTGCTTTTTGAATTGCCTTCATGAGAAACTTTAGTGCCTGTTCATTATCTGTAAACTCTGGCGCATACCCTCCCTCATCACCGACGCCTGTGCTAAATTTCTTTTCTGCAAGAAGCTGGCCGAGCGTATGAAAAATTTGTGACCCAATGCGGACTCGCTCTTTAAACTGCTTATGTTTCGGAACAATCATGAACTCTTGAATTGACAGCCCATTACTCGCATGACGTCCACCATTAATCACGTTCATGGTAGCAAGTGGCATGATCCATTTTTTTTCTGGAAGCCTGAAAGCAGTGCGGATATATTTGTAGAGTGGCATTTTTTTTGATACTGCTACTGCCCGACATGTTGCCAGAGAAACAGAGAGGATGGCATTTGCACCAAGTGTTTTCTTTTTTACTGTCCCATCAAGCGCAATCATAGTTTCATCAAGTATCCGCTGGCGAGTGGCATCAAAGCCGTGCAATTCTCTTGCCAGAATAGTGTTCACATGTTTTACCGCTTTGAGGACACCTTTTCCACCATACCGTTTTGCCCCATCACGAAGTTCGAGCGCCTCGTGTGTCCCAGTCGACGCCCCACTCGGCACTGTGGCAACACCAACAGACCTATCTGCAAGGGTGACAGTTGCTTCTATCGTAGGATTTCCGCGAGAGTCCAAAATTTCCCTAGCTGTGATTGATTGAATTGCTGTCTTTTTCATATTTTTCTATATAATCCACATAAATCTATCCCGCCAGTTTTGCTGAACGGAATCCCGTCCGAAGGCGAGATGGAATCGATGGTAGTATACAAAAAAAACAGACCTCTGAATAGAGGTCTGTTTTGGATTGAAAATTATCGAATCTCGAATGTTACACTTGTGTGCATTACTACATCTGTACTTCCTGCCTGTATATCTGGTGCTGGAGTACCACCCATGCCTACGGCATCGTACGATTTATACATATCATATCCTCCTCCACCAACTTCGTACTCGTTGTATGAAACAACACTGATTAGTTTTACCCCAAGCGAGCTTGATAATGATCGTGCTTTTGTATAGACTTTTTCCAATGCCTTTGTAGTCGCCTCCTGTCTATAGACATCTCTGTCGTCAATCGTAAACTGCAATCCGCCAACACTATTTGCGCCTACTTCACCAGCGAGCGCGATGACATTATTTGCATTGGTCAAATCACGAATCTTTATGGTAACACTTTGACTCACTTCATACCCTTCGAGGATGCGTCCTTCTTCTGATGTGTAATTGTATTGCGGATAAATGTTGTACTGTGCTGTTTGGATATCATCTTCTGCAATATCCAGCTCTCCGAGTCGAGAAATAAGAGTATTCATGACGGTGGTGTTTGCTTGTTGTGCTTCATTAACACTTGTGCCTGTTGCGACCATGCCGATCGTTGTCATCGCAATATCCGGGGTTGCGGTTACTTTTGCCTCAGCATCAATAGTGATCATACGCTCCTGTCTATCTGCCTGACCGATATGGGCGTAACTCTCTATATTGTTGCGGATAAGTGTCCCCATCCAGAAGATAGCATACACCAAAAGAATACCAAACAGAGTAATAAATATTCGGTGGACAAATTCTCCACCATGGAAAAAAGATCTCATGTCGTTTGGTTGTGGTTTTTTGCTGACAGGCATATTTAAAAAATTACAAATTTTTAATTACTAATTTCAAAATAATTTTCAATCTCAAACTTCAAATAAAGTATACAAGATATGACTTTGAAACACAACTTACTTCTTCAGTGCATAAATTCCCGGCAACGCATCACCGGCAAGAAACTCCAGCATGGCGCCACCGCCAGTAGAAACGAGATCAATATCGTCTGTCATGCCGACCATATCCATTGCTTGCAATGTTTCTCCACCACCAATCACCCCAAATGCTTTTCCTTTTGAGCGACTGGCGATCAGTCGCGCGATAGACATAGTGCCCACATCGTATGGTGACTGCTCAAAGACGCCCATCGCACCATTCCACACGAGGGTTTGTGCTTCTTTTATATATTCGGCAAACAGCTGAATCGTTTTCGGACCGATATCATAAATCCCTTCATTTTTCTTGCATACGTCATGTGGTGTTTTTTTGAGTGATACGACGCGTACTTTTTTCCCATCAAATGTACCAACAACCACATCCACAGGCTTGATGACCTTTTTTTGTTTGCAATACGTGATGGCATCCAATTGAAATTCTTTGTCTATGAGTGACGCACCAATCTTGTATCCACGCGCGTAGAGATAGGTGTTCACCAATCCCCCGCCTATCAAAATCGAATCTGCTTTTTGTAACAAATTTTTCATCACAGGAATTTTTGTCTCTACTTTTGCGCCACCAAGAACAGCAACAAAGGGCGCTTTTGGATTATTCAGAACGGTTGTTAATCCCTTTATTTCTTTTGCTAACAGCAACCCAGCATACCCCTTCACATACTTTGGGATGCCAGATACTGATGCGGCTGGTCTATGCGCTACGGCAAATCCGTCGAGAACAAATAAGTCCCCAAGCATGGCAAGTTCCTGACTGAGCGTTCCGGTATCTTTTGCCTCGTCCGGAGAAAACCGCATATTTTCCATCATGGCGATTTGTCCCGGTTTCATTTTTTCAATCGCTTGTACAATATCCGCCTTAGCATTGTCTGACAATTTCCAATTTTTTGTGTCCAATTTCTGCACTTTTTTTCCAAGAAGCACTGACAATTGATCAATCACCGGATCAACTTTCAACGATGCTACAATTTTGCCTTCCGGTCGCCCAAGATGCGTCATCAGTATCACTTTCGCCCCTTTTGCCATCAGATACTCAATAGTGGGAAGCGACTCGACAAGACGGGTATCATCTTGTACTTTTTTCTTTTTTATGGGGACGTTAAAGTCTACCCGAACGAGGGCGACTTTGTCTTTTAGATTGCGGGCACGCGTAATTGAAGTCATATATACATCCAATGATATGGTTACAACATCTACAATTCCTCTAATTCTTTTTTAAGTTTTCGTCTGTGTTCATCCAAGTCTATATAGGGTTTTCTAAAAGAATCCATTTCTTTTGTAATTTCTCCAATCAGATCCCTGTATGACCTCTGCGCATCGGGATTCTCTTCATGAGCATCTCTGCTTTTTTTTGCATCAGACAAACGTTCTCGTAGAGATTTTATTTTTTTGTGTATTTCACGAATCCTCTCTTCCACATCTTTCAACGTATTCTGTATTTCTTGTTCACTAAATCCTTTTTTGTCTGACTCAGTCAAAAAATTTTTATCTCCCCCTCTACCAGATTCTTGTTTCATACAGTCCATATCCACTGTTACGCTGATTTCCCCACCCTCTCCACCATCTCCACCAACCTCATCGCATATCCCCACTCATTGTCATACCACGCAACCACCTTTACCATATTTCCACCGACCACATTTGTGAGGGCAGCATCTACTGTCGAGGAATATTCATTGCCAATATAATCACTTGATACCAATGGTTCAAATGACACATCTAGAATACCTTTCAAGTATGTTTGTGATGCACGAACAAATGTATCGTTGAGTTCTTCTTTTGTCACATCCTTCTTCAAGACTGCGGTAATATCGACAAGCGAAACCGTAATCGTCGGAACACGCACAGCAAGACCATCAAATTTGTTTTTAAGAGACGGAATTGCCTTTGTGACTGCAATCGCCGCGCCGGTACTGGTTGGCACCATGTTCTGTGCGGCAGCGCGTGCTTCTCGCAAATCTTTATTCGGTCCGTCTTGCAAATTTTGTGATGCAGTGTAGGAGTGCACGGTAGTGAGCATAGCTTTCTCCACGCCACATTCCGTTTCGAGGACACGCATGACCGGTGCCGCGCAGTTTGTGGTACACGATGCATTGTCAATAATATCCTCGCCTGCATAGCTCTCACAATTTACGCCACGGACAAATCCTTTCACGCCGTCTCCTTTGCTTGGTGCTGAAATAATCACTTTCTTGGCGCCAGCTGTGAGATGCAGAAATGCTTTTTCTTTATCACGAAACAATCCGGTACATTCCAGAACAATATCCACACCACATTTTTTCCATGGAAGATTGGACGGATCTTTTTCAGCATATGCGGGGATGTCCTGCCCATCTACAACAATCGAGGTGTCTGTATAGGTCACCTCGTGGGCAAAATCAGGATATGCTGTATCGTACTTGAGCAAGTGAGCCAGCGTCTTGGTGTCTGTGAGATCGTTAATGGCGACGATATTCAGCCCCTTTTCATAGGCAATTTTAAATGCATGACGGCCAATACGACCAAAACCGTTTATTGCGATGTTCATATATTATATGTTTAGATAAATACACGAATAAAACAGAGAAAAAAACAAAACAAATTCGTTCATATTCGTCTGATCCGTTCAATTCGTGTATCTAGCTCGTCCACATCACAGGCATATACAGTGTAACAAAAAAAAGACTCGTTTGGCTAGCCCTGCTCTTACCTTATTCTCCAAACGCACCCACGTTTACTGATAGTTCTTTTCCATCCTCATACACTTCACTACCAGGAACAGTCACAATCCTATCCCAACGAAAGTTGAGGGAGGTGAAGGTGGCTTCGTCTTTGATATGACGTTTTACTCGGTTTGTCTCGTCTGTCGGATCCGGCTCAAGGCGGTACACCTTAGGACTATCTTCGTACGTAATCAACGTGTAGTTTGGATGTTTGGTTGTATCTGTGATTTCGCCTTGTGAGGTGTATTTGTCGAGGAGTGTCTGTGAGACATCTTCTATCCAATTCCAAGCGTAGTTGAGAGCAGTGAAGACGGTTTCAGAGGTGATCCATTGTTTGTTGCCTCCGAGAAGGAGGTAGACCTTTGGATCGGTTACAACCTTTACGAGAGCGCCATACTTTGGATCATAGTGTGGTCCTTGGGGCATGAAGCCGAGGACATCGTTTGGAATACTCTTGAGAGCTGTCTCTGAAACGACCTGTACCGCTGACCAGCTCGTGAAGTAGGTGAAGTATTTCCCGGCTGAGGAAAATGGGCGTTTAGTACATGGTTTCGCATAGTCTATTGTGGGACTGTCGCCAAACACCCCTACTTACCCACATGAAAAAAAGGTCTATCCATGGTATAATTGAGTCATAATTAAGCTACATTAAGCTAAAAATATGATTCAACAAGCCTCGGATAAAACAAAGAAAATGCTCTTTCAAACAGAAGAAGAAATATATACTCATCTGGTACCCGTCGACCACGCGTTTCGTCGTCTCAGCGAGATCATAAACTTTGAAGCTTTAACCCATCTACTCAAGGACTGCTACAGTGATCTGGGGGCAAACGGCATAGCCGTGGAAAAAGGGTTGAAATGTCTGTTGGTACAGTTTTGGGAAGACTATTCAGACAGACAGAATGAAAAAGCAGTCAAAGAAAACATTGCCGTCAGATGGTTCTGTGGCTTTGGGCTTACCGAGGAGACACCGGATCATAGCTACTTTGGCAAGCTACGAAAGCGTATCGGCACTCAGCGGATTGCTCGGATGTTCAATGCCGTCAACAGTCAACTTGCCGAGCACGGTCTGTTTGGCAAAGTCTTTACCTTTATTGATGCATCGACCATCATTACCAAGACCGCCCTGTGGGAAGAGAGAGACAAAGCCATTGCCGATGGAGAGGAGAAGCTCAACAACGCGGTAGTTAACAAATATACTGCCGACAAGCAGGCCAAATGGGGAGCTAAGAGCAAGCGCAAGATCTAGTTTGGATACAAGAGGCACAGTGCCGTTGACATGCGATACGGTCTCATTGGAAAAACAACCGTTACTCCTGCCAACGTCCTTGACTTCAAGACGGTGAAAAACATCTGTCCAGGCGAGGGCATGGTCTTCATGGACAAACTCTATGATTGCCATGAGGCCGATCTGTGGATTAAAGCAAACGGCTGCCATGCGGCCACCATACGAAAAAATAACAATCCACACAAAAACAAAGACCTCGACACCTGGCGGTCATCGATGCGTATGCCGTTTGAAGGCACATTCTCCAAACTCAGTAAAAGAGCCCGCTACCGCGGGCAGACAAGGGTGTTGTTTCAGAATTTTATGCAATCAACGGTCTATAACCTCAAAAAAGCGGTCAGAATAATACCACCACACACCGCCGTCACATAGCCGGCCAAAGGGTGGAATGCATCTTTAAACGACAGAAATGACAAAAAAAGACGCACCACTCACCAAGATTTGATGAAAAAACAATGAAAAAGAGCCGACATACGGCTCACGTTAAAGCGGTTTCATTATTTTTTCGTCAAATGTTAGTTTGGCGACAGTCCCCATATAGACTGAGTTACTAGCAATTAAGATAACATTTTTTTTGTAAATAAAAAAGGGTGGCATACCCTTTTTTATTGAATCGTAAAACTTCTGTAGTAGAGACTTCCCAACATATCTTCTCACGACTCCGTGCCGGCAGGCAGGTATATGGAAGAGATATATTGAACAGGTTCTTACACTGCCCGTAATTGCGCCTCTACCTCTGCTACCAAATCTACCTTTTCCTTCTCAATCCCTTCTCCCAGTTCGTATCGCGCAAACCGTCGAACAGATATTTTTTCTCCGATTTCGCCTGTTTTTTGTGTGAGTAATTGCTCTATTGTCATGTCCTCATCCTTGATGAACGGTTGTTCAAGTAAGCAGATTTCCGTGTAGAACTTGTCGAGTTTTCCGGCAACGATCTTTTCTATCATGTCTGCGGGCTTTCCTTCATGTTTCATTTGTTCTACATAGACAGATTTCTCTCTTTCAACAATATCAGCAGGCACTTCTTCTCGAGAAACATAGTGTGGTGCTGAGGCAGCGATGTGAAGAGCGATATCGCTCACAAGTGTTTGAAACCCTTCGTTTTTTGCAACAAAATCCGTTTCGCAGTTTACTTCGACGAGCACGCCTACTTTTCCTTCTCCATGGATGTAGCTTGCAACTATTCCTTCAGCCGCAATCTTTCCTGCACGCTTTGCCGCCTTTGCAACACCCCGTTCTCGAAGCCAGTCGAGTGCTTTTTCAAAATCTCCGTTTGTTTCATCGAGAGCTTTTTTGCAATCAAGCATACCGGCGCCGGTTTGTGCGCGGAGTTTTGCAATGTCTTGTGCTGAGATACTCATAAATATATGTGTGAAGTATTAGAGATGTCCAGTAGTATAGTGGAAGAAACGTCATGATGCAATGAAAGACTGCACTTCGCTAAAATCATGTTTTGCTTACGCAAAACATGATTAAAGATTAGTTTTAAAAAATGTCATGTTTCAAATTATACAGAGTCTTCAATCTTGTTTCACCGAAGGTGGAACATCATCTTAGCGAAGCGCAGTCTTCCGGTGGTAGAACAATTTTCTTACTTTGTATTTTCTTCTTTCGTCCCAGGTGTGCTTACCACTGCGTCTGCACCACGCTTTGCTGCTTCGGCAACCCCTCTTTTTGCTGCTTCTCCTACAAGTGTAACCATCATACGAATAGCATTCACAGCATCGTCGTTTGCAGGAATAATATAATCAGCTTTTACAGGATTTGCATTGGTGTCACACACCGCAATAATAGGAACACCCATTGTATTTGCTTCGATAAATGCAGTTTTCTCACGTTGGAATGCAGGAAGGAAGATAACATCCGGAAGATCAGTCAAATCAAGAAGACCGCCGATCATACCCTCCATTTTTTCCATATCACGCTCAATATCAAGTTGTTCTTTTTTTGTATATCGCTCGAGCTCACCACTCTCTTTTTGCTCTTTTAATGTAAGATATTTCTTTATCAATTTTTTAATTTCCGAAAAATTTGTCAACAGTCCGCCAACCCAACGGTCAACCAGGTATGGCTGACCCGCATCAATCGCCGCATCCTTTACAATGTCACGCGCCTGCGGTTTTGTTGATACAAAGAGGATTTTTTTTCCTTCTTTTGTCATTTGTTCTACGAGTGGCAAGACTTCTTCGAGTTGTGCTTGTGTTTTTTCGAGGTCGATAATGTGGACACCATTTCGTTCAGCAAAAATGTATTGCTTCATCTTTGGATGCCAACGGGACACTTGATGTCCAAAGTGGACACCGGCTTGAAGCATTTCTTCAAGTGAAGGGATATTCATATATGTTTCCTTTTACCCTGAACAAGCGGATGCTTGTTGAAGGGTTTCCTCCTCATCTATCAGAAACAGTGGTGCTTCTGAGGAAATTGATTAATGAGTGAGAGATAAATAAGTGACGCAATCATAGCCGAACCGTCTCTGTTTGTCAATACATATATAGTGTATACTGTTGACTATATGAATGATACCCAGTTTCCAATAGAAAAACCCTGGTATACAACAGGCGGTGGTATTGCTTTTTTAGGCGTTCTTGGTGTTATTCTTTTGGGTATGTTTATATTTGGTGGGTTTGTTGCGTATTACGCATATCAGATTCGTCAAGGCAATGGTCCGGACATAGCAAAGCACATTCAAGGCAGTAAAAATTTTAGTACCATTACTGGGTCAGACACCGGAACAGTTACAAAGGCAACAGACCCGACACCATTTATTCGACCGTTTAATCCGCAATTTGGAAATCTTGATAGTAAGATCACTATCATCGCATTTATAGATTTTGAATGCCCTTACAGTCAAGAATCCTTTCCTATATTCGAATCAGTTCGCGAACGATATGAACCCGCAGTTCATTTTGTATTCAAACAATTTCCGCTCACGAGTATCCATCCGCTTGCTATAAAAGCTGGACTTGCAGGAGCATGTGCAAACGCACAAGATACATTTTGGCCATACTATTCACGCCTCTTTACTACCAAAAATCTTTCCAATGATGCACTGCTTTCGTCCGCTGACCAACTCGGCCTTAATCGTATGATATTTGACACGTGCCTTTCGTCAAGACAATTTGAACGAAATGTAAATCAAGATATACAAGATGGTCTTGCTCTCGGTGTACGAGGAACACCTACGTATTTTATCGGCTCAACAAAACTCGAAGGTGTCGTCCCCGAAGAGGTCTGGGACAGTGTCATTCTCTCTGCTATCCAATCACAGTAATATCTTTGTTTATTGAATACATTGTATGAAACGAATTTTTCTCACCATACTCCTTTTGTGCACAGTACTTCCACATGTCGCCTATGCACAACTTGATCCACGATGTTGGACATTAGAAGAATGCAAAGCTGCGAGAGCAAAACAAAATTCATATCACACCATGACTGACGAAGAATTGGTGGCGGGGTTCGTCTCCCAATCGAGTCAGATAGCAAAAACATGTGGGACACTTGATGGAAAAACAGGAGCAGATGCGGTAGGTACTACATTGGGCTTTTGTCTCCCTGGCGCACAAACTGAAACAAAAATAAGTTTTGGCGGAAAAAAAGAGTTTTTACATATTGGTGATTTTATCCAAACCATCTACCGATATGGTATTGTCGCTGCGGGGATATTGTCTGTTGTTATGATCATGGCAGCCGGCTTTATCTGGATTACGTCCGGAGGAAATGCAGAACGCATCGGCTCTGCGCAAAAGAAAATAGCAGGGTCTGTGATTGGACTTGTCCTTATCACGCTCTCCTACACACTCCTCAACACGTTGAACCCCGCCCTTGTAAATCTCCGCCTTCCGCAGATATGGATGATAAATGCCCAAGGGCTCGCTCCTCCACAATGTAAGGATATTACAGGAGACAAGAAGCAAGTAGCCCTCTTCGGTCCCTCCAATATGACACCGGAGCAAAAACAAGCAGAAAAAGCAAAAGTAACCAATCAAACTCTTTATAATATAGCACCAAAAGTAGCAAAATGTGGAAATGATTATTTTGTACAAGGGACAGGTGGACTTTCTTGTACTGGATATTTTTGTGAGAAAAAAGGTGGCACGACACATACGTGCACACCGCCCATTGATTCCTCTGGAGTATCGACATGCCAACCGGGAAATATTAGTGGTATTATCTTCATGGATAGTTTTGAGGAAAAAGTAAAACAGTTTTTAGATCCAATCGCAAGTATCGCAACCGATGTTGTTGAAAGTGAAGAAAATTTTATTATAAAAGATTCCTTCAGTATTCTTCCTGTGTGTTGTTCTGACTCATCGAAGGAATGCTTTATAAAAGATAAAATTTCAACCAGCATTCCAGCAAAATATGTTCCATCACTTCCAGGAGCTATTTTTCGCGTATCTGCATCAGATGAAAAAATCAATTCTGTAACATGTAATTCAGATCAACAGTCTGTAGGCTTCATACTTTCCTATGATATTAATATTAATTGGTCATGGACGGATAGCCGACGGTTTGTCAACAAGTATGGATCAGATATAAAAACAGCAGCAAAACGAAAAAACATACAAGTTGAACTTAATGTCGACAAACTAAGAAGCGAAGCAGAAAGTAAATTAAAAGAAAAATACGGGTTTGTGTTTAAGATTGCTAATATATTCGGACGTGGATTTGTAGATGAACAATTTGATAAATTATTGAATGCAGAGGGTATGAGAAAATATTTATCGACCCATGGTGATGATCTTTTTTCAAAAGAAGATCTTCTCTCAGGTGTCAACGTGAATATCTCAATCAGTGAGGCATTGGAAACGATATCAAACAAAGACTGATGTGTATCATTATGTACGCTCCTGTTGACAGCATGTCCGTACGCAATAACACACGATTGACAATTCAAAAAAAAACATGTATGGTGTAAGGTAACTTCTTTTCTACCCTTATGCCAAAAACAGATTACATCTCTGTAAAGAACGCTCGTGTTCACAATCTCAAGAACATTTCACTTGACATTCCAAAAAACAAACTTACCGTCATCACCGGACTATCCGGTTCGGGAAAATCATCGCTTGCATTTGATACCATCTATGCAGAGGGACAACGGCGGTATGCAGAAAGTCTCAATGCATACGCACGCCAGTTCATGGATCTCCAGGACAAACCGGATGTTGACGACATCGAGGGACTCTCTCCGACCATCGCGATTGACCAAAAAACAATCTCTCACAATCCTCGCTCCACGGTAGGTACTACGACAGAAATTTACGACTACGTCCGTCTTCTTTTTGCCCGCATCGGTGTGCAGTATTGTTCCTCGTGTAATCTCCCGGCACTCCACGCAACTCTGGGAGAAATTACAGAAAGTGTCCGTACTATAGCGCGTGAAAAAGGGACAATCACCATCCTCGCACCACTCCTGAAAGGCAAACAAATAAAACAAAAAACACTCCTCGCGGAACTCGAACACACGGGATACAACCGTGTCCGAATCAATGGCGTTGAAAAAAACATTCATGATATTCTCACACTCACGTTTGACGCAAAGAAAACGTATGACGTCGATATTATCCTCGGAAATATCTCTGACCCAAAAAAACAAAACATCCAAGAAATGGTAGAAAAGGCACTTGAGTTTGGCAATGGATCCCTCATAACCATTGACGAAGGCGGCGAAGCGCGCGCGCATAACACAAAACCGGAATGCAGTCACTGTGGCAATAGTTTTGACCATATCGAACCGAGGAGTTTTAGTTTCAATAGTCCACACGGTGCCTGCACCCGCTGTACCGGTCTTGGGATAACGCTCGACGTGGATACCGAGCTCGTGATTCCAAATCCACGGCTCACCCTTGCAGAAGGAGCGATTCAACCATGGACACGGATTGTTGGCAATCAGGGAAAATATCAAGAACTCTTATCCGCTGTTGCAAAGAGGTATGATTTTTCTATGAACACCCCTATCACGGATCTTACAAAAAAGGCCATAGACGTTATTTTTTTTGGGACAGACGGACAAGAATACTCGATCGGAAAAAAACAGATGCACTACGAAGGAGTCGTGCCAAACCTCATACAACGTCATGCAGAAACTGATTCTGATTATGTCCGAAAGGAAATCGAAACATACATGCGTGAACGAACATGTCCCGTATGTCATGGAAAAAGACTAAAAGAATCATCACTCGCAGTAAAAATCGACTCATGGAGTATTGCGGACATTGGTGACATGACAGTAGAAGAAGCACTCGACGTCTTTCATTCCGTCGCAAAAGGAAAATCATCACAAGGCGCGTTTACCAAAACGGAACAGGCCGTTATTGCACCACTCTCAAAAGAAATTCTGAAACGACTCCAGAATCTTCTTGATGTTGGTCTCTATTATTTATCTCTGGATCGATCTGTCCATACACTCTCTGGTGGAGAGGCACAACGAGTTCGGCTCTCATCACAGCTCTCGACTGGATTGACAGGTGTTATTTATATTCTCGATGAACCTTCGATTGGCTTACATCCAAAAGACAACGATACGCTCATCATGACGCTCAAAAAATTACGAGATCTCGGAAATACGGTCATCGTCGTCGAACATGACCAAGCAATGATGGAATCAGCAGACTTTATCGTTGACATTGGGCCGGGAGCAGGAACTGGTGGAGGTGAAGTCGTTGCGACAGGAACAGCAAGTGAAATAAAAAAGAATAATGCATCACAAACAGGACAGTTTCTTTCCGGAAAAGCAACAATCCCGGTACCAAAAAAACGCCGAATAGGCAACAAAAAAACGATCGACATTATCGGCGCGAAAGCTTTTAATTTGAAAAACATCGATGTATCACTCCCGCTCGGGACGCTCACCTGCGTAACGGGGGTATCCGGATCCGGAAAATCCAGTTTGATTATTGATATTTTAAGTAAGGCGCTCCATAAAAAATTCTATCGTGCAAAAGCCGAACCTGGCGCACACAAGAGTATCAAAGGAACACAGAATATTAAAAAGGTTATTTCTATTGATCAGTCACCAATCGGTCGGACACCCCGCAGTAATCCCGCCACATACACCGGCGTATTTACATCTATCCGTGACGTGTTTACAGCAGTTCCAGAAGCAAAGATGCGTGGTATGGATGCGGGAAAATTTAGTTTTAACGTAAAAGGTGGCGGACGATGCGAGGCATGTGCAGGACAAGGATACGTCACCATCCCCATGCAGTTTCTCTCCGACGTATTTGTAGAATGTGGAGAATGCGAAGGAAAAAGATACAATAAAGAAGCACTCGATATCCATTACCGAAGCAAAACCATTGCAGACGTCCTCTCGATGACCGTAGAAGAAGGATATACATTTTTTCGAGATGCTCCGACAATTGCAGACAAACTCCGAATCCTCCGAGATGTGGGACTGGGGTATGTCCAGCTTGGACAATCTGCAACCACCCTCTCCGGCGGAGAAGCACAGCGAATAAAGCTCGCAACAGAACTCGCGAGAAGAAGCACAGGAGATACACTCTATATTCTCGACGAACCGACAACCGGTCTTCATTTTGGCGACATTGTCCGATTGCTCGAAGTACTCACCCAGCTGGTTGAAAAGGGAAACACCGTACTCATCATCGAACACAATCTCGATGTCATAAAATCTGCGGACTGGATCATTGACATGGGACCGGATGGCGGAAAACGAGGCGGTTCAATAGTCGCAATCGGCACACCGGAGCACGTGGTACAGAAAAAAGAAAGTTATACAGGAGCATATCTGAAAGCATTGTTGTAAAAACACAACACCACGTACGGAACAATGCCCGGTACTCTCAACAAAAAAAGAATTCCACATCGGAATTCTTTTTTATCGCCGAAAGAATGTTACTTCTTCTTGCGCTTTGCTGGTTTGCGTTTCTTTGGAGCAGCCTTCTTTGTCGCTGGTTTGCGTTTTGCTGCTGCAGGTTTGCGTTTTGCAGGTTTACGCTTTGCTGGTTTGCGTTTTGCTGCTGCAGGTTTACGCTTTGCTGGTTTGCGTTTTGCTGCTGCAGGTTTTCTTGCGGCTGGCTTACGCTTTCGTGGAGCTGCTTTTTTTACTGCGCGTTTTTTTGCTGGCATAGTGACACCCCCTTTCAGGATGAGATATTTTTTTTGACACGACCATGGTGCGTACCAAAACGTTTTTTATTTTACATGACAAGCATGGATGTAAAATAATGTAATCGACCTTTACTGATGTAAGTATAATTTGTTTTGTCATCTTTTGATATACCAAAATAAAAAAAACTGTGTATAAGTGGCATAAGTTTTTTTTAAAAAAAATTTTATGTTGTTGCTATTTACTTTTCAATCTCTTTTCCAAATCCGAGAAACAAAAACAATACGACGCTCCCAAGACAAATACCAACAACATTGAATCCATACAAAAGTAAACTTTGTTTCAACAAAAACATATTACCAACTGACAACGCAATACCGGACACTGCGATTGGTGGAATAATTGCTGCGGCGATTGCTATGCCTGTAACAAACTCTTGAATCTTTGGACGTGCATATGCAAATGAACCCGCAACACCACTGAGAAGCGCAACGAGAAAATATAATGTATCAGGTTTACTTCTACTCAAGATTTCTTGCGTCAGTGCCACTTCTCCATCCGTAATAAGATTCACAATAGATGAAATTCCAGCAGAAACAAAAACAGCGAGGAGTGTCCCGAGAACAATAGATAGGAGAGACCGTAAGAGACCTCCTGTATTAAAAATAAGCACACTGAGAGAAAGAGTAAATAGTGGCGTTACAAGAGGGGCGACAACCATAGCGCCAATAATCACAGACGTGTTGTCCATGAGTAAGCCAAGTACAGCGAGAGATGAGGAAAGACTAATGAGAATATAAAAATCCTTTGAGCGTGGCGTTACTCGATCTAGTCGTTTTTGTGTCGCACGTCTCATGCGCTCGATGTGAGAAAAAAATAATGTCATACATCAGTAATTACGAGGAATAATTCTCGATGAAGCGTATTCATAACAATGATGAGTCTGTCTATCATTTTTTGAAGCCATTCCTCACCATATCTCTCTATGTGCCATATCTGTATGTGATCTTGTGACACCCACTCTAGTAATTCTTTTAGGACTTGCATTAGATATTCTTTTGCAACGACAGTCTTCATATCAAAATATTCAACAGACGCAAACCACCATATCATCATCTTATACCCTCTCTCATATATACGTGATGTGCCAACCATATCATGAATCACGTCTGTCCGCTCCGACGCAAACGTATCTACTGTATCTGCATCGTGCAAAATATCTAGTAACACATGCACCTTTTTTGACAAAAACATACGAGAAAATATTTTTCCTGTTGCAACACTCTTACTCAACACAAGACGAAACGCAAGCCAACTACTCCTGCTAAATGAACGGAACTTTATGATAGTGATGCCGAGCATAATTGCAGACAAGGTGTCATCAATACACGGCATGAGAAGAAATGAAGGCTTTTTTGTAATCGTACGAGATACGTCATGCCACCACGCGCTTATCTCGAGTGCATCAATCTCGTATTGCCCCGTAATACCAAGACGAGATGCAATATCAAATGCATAGGTTGCTACGCGCTCTGCATGTCGTTCGTCATGGAGTGGATCACTGCCATTTATGAGTCGTATTTTTGCATCGTGTATTAAAAGTATATTTTTTTTATTATACATAGATAAAAATGAATATTTTGAGCATATCAAAAAAGAAGACTTTCAGCAAACAAAGACTTGATTTTATAGGTGAATGATGCTATGCTATCAAGGTTTTCAACCTCATGCGCCTGTAACTCAGTGGTTAGAGTACGACGCTTATAACGTCGGAGTCGATGGTTCAATTCCATCCAGGCGCACATATGCAAGAAAAAACCTACATTGTAGACGCAGACCACGATGGATTCCGTCTGGATGTTTTTTTGTCTGAAATAACTGGGTTATCCCGTTCTCAGATAAAAAAATACATTGACCGCAGTCTCGTCCTTATACACAACACACCAGCAAAAAAAAGTGGCCATGTCGTTCATGAGGGAATTTCCGTTATACTCCTCCCATTTGTCGACACAACAAAAGAGCAGTCTGAACAACAGACCGGTGACATATCTCTCTATGATGCAATTCGTGTTGTTCACAAAGACCCATCGTACCTTGTCGTATTCAAACCTGCAGGACTACTTGTTCACCCTACCGAAGCTGAAGAACAGGTAACCCTCACTGCATGGCTCCGAATACACTATCCCGATGTTGTTGGTGTTGGCGAAAGTGAAGATCGTCCTGGTATTGTCCATCGACTCGACAGACATGCCTCTGGTTTGCTTGTGATCGCAAGAACGCAACAAATGTATCTCCACCTTAAATCACAATTTAAGGCACGTTCAGTAAAAAAAGAATATACCGTCCTCGTACATGGAATCATACAGCAAAATCATGGCATGATTGATTTTGATATCGATCGAGGGCATGATGGGCGTATGGTTGCACGGCCAAAAGTAAAAGAAATAACACTCAACACTGTTAACGATATTCAGTCTGGCAGAACGTCTCTTACCGAATTTACTGTCACAGAACGATTCGGACGTTTTACTCTTCTCAACGTTCGGATTCATAGTGGACGTACACACCAAATTCGCGTCCACATGTTTGCGTATACACACCCGGTCGTCGGCGACACACTCTATTTCAACAAAAACCTTGTCAAAAAAAGCGATCGTCCACTTGATCGAATGTTTCTTCACGCACAAAAACTTTGCTTTTCTGATTTGAATAATAAAGAGAAATGTTTTGAATCGCCATTACCAGAAGAACTAATAACGTATTTAGGAACACTAACATAATACATCTTGAATAGAACACAGATTTCCATGATCGCCAGGATCAACCATGGCACTAGTAAATAAATCCTGAACTATCTGGGGAATCCTGGTAATCTGTATTCCATTCGGAACATTCAACAATAGTATGCATGAGCAAAAAACAGGGACACTCATCCTTATCTCTTCACCATCTGGCGGAGGAAAAAACAGCGTCATAAAAAAATTGCTTGATATATTTTCGCATTCAACACAATGCATCACGACGACGACACGAGAAAAAAGAGATGGTGAAAACAACGGCAAGGATTATTTTTTTCGAACACGAAATGAATTTGAATCCATGATGGAACGAGGTGCCTTTATCGAAACAAATGAATACGCAGGAAATCTCTATGGCACAGAAAAAGCAGTACTCGATGATTTTCTCTCACACTACACCATCGTCTTTTCCCAAGCAGATGTCCACGGCAAACACAGCCTCGACAAACTCGGTATCCCCCACCTCGCTATCTTTCTCATGCCAGAAAGTCTGGATATTTTAAAAACTCGTATCAGAGAGCGCGGTGGTGTGAGTGAGGAAAAATTGAATGAACGGATGAAGATTGCAGAAGAGGAAATGACATCATCCGACGATTATGATTATCGAATTGTGAATGTTGAAGGGAAGCTGGAGGAGACGGTGGCGAAAATTGGGGAGATTATTCGTCAATACGTCAATCACGTTTAAACATTCAAGAATATTCAATGTTTTTTCACACAGTATATGACCTATACAAAAAATATCCTCATCACAATTTTTGTTCTTGCTCTCGGGATCACTACATGGTACGCATGGACACAACACAATATGGTCATACATATGCGTATCCTCGAAACAGCCCAGCAGGAAGCTGAGGATCAATTGCTGAAGTATTCTTTTGTAAAAAAAGATGAATTGGAGCAAATTGTGTCATTTTACTGTACGCAGAGTGGTGGCACTTTTGTAGACCACGCCTGCTCATGTCCATTTGAAGATCAACTTGGACAAACATCTACGTCTCAATATAATGACAAAGATGGTACTTGCCAGACAACCTACGGCGGTCCAGGTGGAAATCTGGGAACCACTATGAACATATCTATTGATTGTAATAGACAACTCGACGAATGTACAAAGAAACTCGAGATGTAGAACACTCTGCATAGACAACACTTACATGACCCCATTCCCCTACTACCCACAAGAAACCATGTACACCTGCGGTGCCGCTGTGATGCGAATGGCGCTCGAATATTGTGGTATTGTGAAGTCTGAAGCAGAAACAATGACACTGCTCGGCACAAATAAAGTAAAAGGGACGAAAAATAAGAGTTTTTCTGTTCTTGCAGAACGGTTTCAATTGAATCATGCTACCATCAGAAATGGAACGATGGCAGATCTTAAATTATACAAAAGAAAAGGATTTGTTGTCATTATCGGCTATCTGGATCATGTCGATCATATAGGACATTACGCTGTACTAAAAAAGATAGATGCCACACATATCTACTTTTGGGATCCGATGTTCGGAGAAAATCACAAATACAAAATTTCTCGATTTAAAAAAATGTGGAAAGGGTATCATAAGTATGATGGCGAAGATGGCTGGTTTTTTGCAGTAAAAAAGCCGTAAAGAATTACCACAAAAGCATCCCAATATATGGGATGCTTTTGAATATGGGCGAGTCGTGGTGTCCAACTCGCCCGTGAGAAGTGACAAATACTCCTCCCCTCCGAGATGAACCCCTTTCTGTCACACCCACCTGCAGAATGCTGGTGGGCAAGGAGTGCTTAGACTACCGCTGATCCCGAATCATGTCGATCAGCTCCTCGATGGTCTTGCCCTCCTCCATGAGGATATCCATCAAGATGAACATCCAGCCACCGCGAGCCATGATGGCGTCGGCCGTGACTCCACGACCTCGCAGAAAGTCATGTACTGATGGCCCTGGATAGAGCCCACTTTCCCTTAACGCCATTGAAAGCGCCAAGACTTTTTCGCCAAAGTCACTCATTCTACACCTCACGTCCTTTATGAATCCTTGCCAATGAACTTACTCGTAGCACTTCCAGTACTACTCCTGAACAACGTCCAGGTGGTTGATGGTCATGATGACCACTCGACTCTCCTCGACTGCCACGGTGCGACCGATCTCTGCTTCTACCCCATAAGGGTCAATGCAAAGAATCCATGCCTCCTGCACTTTGGATACATGATCCTTGATGGATCCACGTGCTTTGGTGAGGTAGATCGAGATCTGAACGTCCCTTCCCTCGCGCAGATGTTCGATCACGCGATCAAGTTTCTCCCGATCAACGTATGGACCCTTCCAGCCGAACGGTTCTATCTCGTAACTCAGATTCACGGTCTTCATCTGTACCTCAAAAGAACATCCCAGAGTTCACACTACAGTACCCCCGTTGATACCGTAGCCTTCCCTCTTTCTCTTCACACACCTACCATCAGATGTGTAAACAGAACGAGAAAATAAGTTTTTTGTTTTTTTGTAATAGCATAATATAGAAGGTATATTCAGTATCGTCAATGTATAACGTCATATTTATGTTATAAAAATTGCTTTATATAGTATAAAAAACATGTGTATAACAATTTTGTGGAAAAAACTTGACACAAAAAGAAATATATGTTATAGTAAAATCTATGAAAACTATTCCATACAACATAAAACAATACCTTTCAACCCTTGGCTTCTCACGAAGGGAAATTTCTGTCTATGTAGCCATTCTTGAGCTTGGAAAAGGCACTGTTTCAGATATATCGCGCACAGCAGAAATAAACCGAACCACAGGCTATGACATACTTAGCAACCTTGTATCCTACGGTCTTGTACGCATCTCTGGAAAAGAACCAAAACAAGAATATGTGGCAGAATCCCCGGCAAAGCTCGTGTCTTTTTTAAAAAAACGAAAAGAAGAAATAAAAAAGCAACTCGACAAAACAGAAGATCTACTTCCAGAGTTACTATCAATGCATACAGTTGACAACAGACCAAAGGTACAATTTTTTGAAGGGACTGAAGGATTAAAGGAGGTATACGAAGATACGCTCACCTCTTCTGAGACTATTCTTGCATACGCAAATGTCGATGACATGCATGCAGGCCTCGAGTCCTACTTTCCAAAGTATTATCGCCGTCGAGCGAATGCAGGCATCCACATAAAAGCAATCATCCCAGATACTGAAATCGGAAAAGAGCGAGCGAGCAAAGACAAGTATGAAGACCGTGAGTCAGCACTCGTCCCAGCAGATACGTACCATTTTTCTCCCGAGATCAATGTGTATGATAATAAAGTCATGATTGCCTCTTGGCGTGAAAAGCTCGGTATTATTATAGAAAGTGAAGAAATCGCTGATGCGATGAAGAAAATCTATACACTCGCATGGGCAGAAGCAAAACGATTGAATGAACATATTACACCATCCAACGAGCTTCTGTGAGAATTTTAGGCTAAAAAATCCCCTCCTTTATCCCTTGCGTCAGAACCCATTTTCACGTATACTAGTGTCACTTAATTTTCTAGTTCATCCTGAATTCGATGAAAGTCGAATGAAGAATCTTTTGAAGGAAAATGTATCTTTTTAGTACATTTTCTACTGAAGTGAACAACTTCGACTTCGAAACCTGCCTACCAGCAGGCAGGGATCCTTCACTATTGTTCAGGATTACATACATTCTATGCACATCTCCTGGCTCGGCACGAGTGCCATAAAAATACAGACAAAACCAATGAACGACGACGTAATCGTCGTGATTGACCCATATAAACCGGCAAAAGGGACATTTCCCAGAAGCCTCGTCGCCCACATAGGCCTCTACACGCGTGGACAAGCAGAAAGTATCACGCTGTCTGGAGATCCATTCATCCTCTCGACTCCTGGCGAATGTGAGACACGAGGTGTGCTCGTCACGGCAGTACAGGGACACGAACCTGATCAGGTTTTTTTCCGTGTCGATAGCGAATACCTTAGTGTTGGACACCTCGGCAATGCAACAAAGGAACTCACAAACAAACAGCTTGAAGTACTCGGTGACGTGGACGTGCTCATCGTGCCTGTTGGTGGCGCCGGGTGCTACACACCAGAGCAGGCAGGAAAGGCCGTGAACGTGGTTGAACCACGCATCATTATCCCAATTTGGTATACCAGTGACAATGACAGTACTGCATCTCCTGTTTCCGCATTT
>Ga0210019_1001689_pt1 | contig 22912 bp, 17 predicted proteins | sample CryGeyCG2114_020_2_FD_183969 | JGI IMG/M metagenome (GOLD analysis project Ga0210019, IMG submission 183969) | Groundwater microbial communities from aquifer - Crystal Geyser CG11_big_fil_rev_8/21/14_0.20 (SPAdes) (version 2) | ecosystem: Environmental > Aquatic > Deep subsurface > Groundwater ...
AATCCCTCTCCCACCGCCACGTAAAAACACGAAGTGGTTTTACGTGCCACGTAGAAAGCGCAGTAAAACAAGCTTTCTTTACGTGGCTTCGCGTTCACGTGGCACAGCCTACTTCCCTTTACTACACCCACAGCAACACATCATGCACTTCATCCAGAACGCGACCGTCACTGTAAAGGCAAGGAGAGAAAGTGATCCACTGGTCGTTCCGAAGACCGCGCCACTGGAAAGAAAGTGTGCCTTGTAAACCCCAACGAGTGCCGCGAGACTGGATAAGAACAGCAGTAAACAGACAACCCAACCCACAACTGCACAGGGACCACAGCCGGAGGACTTTTTAGAAAACATAAGCAAGTACGGAAAGAAACACCTGTACACTACTCAAAAACAGAGAACAAAGCAAACACACTCGCATATCCGAACCGACTTTAGTACGCTTACACGTATGAAACTCTCTCTGGATTGGATCGGTGACTTCGTAGAGTTCACAGACAACAGTCCACAAACTATTGCGGATAAGATATCCGTGCACACCGCCGAAGTTGATGAAGTGGAACAGCAGGGTGCTGCATTGGAAAAGTGCTGCATTGGAAAAGTGCTCACCGTCGAAAAACATCTGAATGCAGATAAACTGTCTCTGTGTGAAGTGGAAACAGATCAGGGAACGAAACGCGTTGTCTGTGGTGGCACAAACTTGCGAGAAGGAATGCATGTCGCATTCGCACACATAGGTGCTCGTGTGAAGTGGCATGGAAAGGAAGTGATGACACTGACAAAAACGAAGATTCGTGGTGAAACAAGTGAAGGAATGATCTGTGCTGCAGAGGAGCTCGGACTTGAATCTCTCTTTCCGGAGTGCACAGGAAAAAGTATTATTGATTTGGATGGAGAACGTAAAAAACTAGAAGTAAAACATAAAAACAGTGTTGGTATGTCTCTTCGAGAATTCTTCAATCTGACCGACACCATTCTTCACGTTGACAACCATGCGATCACCCACCGTCCCGACCTCTTTTCACATACCGGCTTTGCACGCGAATGCATCGCAATCGGCATGGCAAAATGGAAGAAGGAACCTCTATACAACCTGCCAAAACTTCCAAAAAGCAAACTTCCGTTCACAATTCACGTCGAAGACTCGCACACTGTTCCCCGCTACCTCGGATGCACACTGCACATCGAAAACGCACCTGCAACACCAGATTGGATGAAGAAACGACTGGAAGCGACAGGGTGGCGCAGCCACGGTCTTGCTATCGACATTACGAACTACGTCACCATGGAGGTCGGCATGCCGTTACATAGTTTTGACCTTGCAGACATCAAAGGCAACATTCAGATTCGCGGAGCAGCAAAAGGGGAGAGCATCCGCACACTGGACGACATCGAGCGTCCTCTGCCGGAAGGTGCAATCGTCATGAGTGACAATCACGGCATTTTCGATCTTCTCGGTATCATGGGGGGGCTCCGCAGCTCCACAAAGGAAAGCACAACAGACATCTTTCTCCATGCGGCAGTCGTGGACAGAAAAGCCATTCGCCGCACGATCCTGGCGACTGGTCACCGTACCGACGCTGCAACAGTGTACGAAAAAGGTATTCCGCACATCACAGCAGAACAAGGATTTGCTCGCGCACTTGAACTCTTTCTCGTGTGCGCACCAAAGACCAAGATCACCTCAGAACTCCACTCCTGGGGCGAAAATGGAACTGCACCAGCCATTCCTCTTTCACCTGACCGTGTACACAGTCTTCTCGGCATAGAAGTTCCCCAAAAAACAATCGACTCCACACTGGAGTCACTGGGTTGCACTGTGAAAAAGAACACGGTGAGTCCACCGCTCTGGCGGCCAGATCTGCGCACCGAACCCGACCTCATCGAAGAGATCGGACGCATTGTTGGCTACAGTACCATTCCTCCTCAGTCTCCGGTGGCACCATGCTCGCTTCCAAAAAGTGACCATCGAACGCGGGCTCTTCGAGCACGTCTGAAAGAATGCGGATACACAGAACTTCTTCCATCATCCATCCTCGGACCCAAACTTCTCACACAGTGCAAGATGGACCCAAAACAGGCACCTGAACTTGCCAACGCTTTCGGAGAAGACGAGTCACTGCTCCAACCATCCACTCTGCCCCAACTTCTGGTCCATGCCCAAAAGTACGCACCTCTCTCTAAGAGAGCATACGCCGTATTTACCGTCGGACACGTCTTCACAGAAAAGCATGCGGAACACGAAGAATGCGGACTCCTCTTTTCAAGTACAGTAGAAGATGGTGTGAAAGAACATGCTCTTCTTCAACTGAAACAGCACCTTCTCCATACTCACAAAACACTAGAAATTCTGCCAAGCACAGATATTCCCGCCTGCGCACACAGCGGTCAATGCGCGGATCTTACTACTGGAGACACACTCCTCGGACACCTGTTTCTTGTCCACCCCCACATCACACGCACATTCGACTTGCCGGAAAACACCGCTGCAGCCTACTTTCATGTCAACGCCCTCCTTGCAGAGGACACCATACAAAAAACTGTAAAACCCCTCCCGGTCTACCCGGCCATTACGTACGATGAAACAGTAACGCGCACCCACACAGACTCTGTACAAAAACTTCTCCAGAACATCACAAAACAGTCGTCACTGCTACAGCATATAGACATCACCAACCTCTACGAAGGAAAACCCCTCAAGAAAGGACAGTACAATCTTACTCTCCGCTTCACCTACCGTGCAGAGGATAGAACTCTCAGAGAAGAGGATGTGAAGAAAGAGCATGCAAAAGTCATGAAACTTCTGTCGTAGCCCATGCACATCTTTACCCGCACAGGCGATGCAGGAACCACGGGTATCATTGGTAGTCAACGTCTCTCCAAAGCAGACCCTCGTCTGCACGCATACGGAACAGTTGATGAACTGAATGCGCTTCTCGGTGTAACATTAACAGAAACCAAGCTCCCGGAACTCATCCGCAACCATCTGCTTCCAACACAACACCTCCTCTTCACTGTCGGCACAGACCTTGCCACCCTCTTCGACAGTACGACCGTTGTCCAACGGATGGATGCATCACATACGGAAACTGTCGAGAAGTGGATTCTCCACCTTGAAAAAGAACTTCCACCTCTCAAAAACTTCATCCTTCCAAGCGGTTCCCGTCCGGGAGCGCTGCTTCACCAAGCACGCACTGTCTGCCGCCGCGCGGAACGGTGGGTGGTGGCACTAGGCGAACAGAAAGAGATCAACCAGCATGTGCAGATCTACCTCAATCGCCTGGGAGACTATCTGTTTCTAGCTGCAAGGAAGGTGAACGTAGACAGTAATGTGGAAGAAATTCATGCATAGTGTAGAGATGCTACGGTGTAGCGTCTCTACAAAGCGCGGCGTCCCACCAATGCCTCCTTTAGCGTCACCTGATCGGCAAACTCGATATCCGCACCCATGGGAAGTCCGTGTGCGAGACGGGTAATTTTTTCGACGTGCGTCTGTAACTTCTGCTGAAGAAACGAAGCAGTGGCTTCACCCTCGATGTCCGGGTCCGTGGCAACGATCACTTCACCGATACCTCCTCTTCTTACTCGCTCCACAAGTTCCGCAACCCTCAACTGCTCCGGCCCCATGCCATCAATCGGTGAGAGGACACCGTGAAGAACGTGATACACACCGTCATAGGATGTCCGTTCAAAAGCCACGACCTCCAATGGCTCCTCGACAACGAGGATGACCGATTTCTTGCGACTCTGGTCATCACAGATCTGACATGTCTCCTTCAGCGTCACCATCTGACATACCTTGCAGTACTGCAGTTCCGTTTTCAGCTCCAAAAGCGCCTTCCCAAGAGACTCAGGTGACGCTCTTCCGTTACGCAGCAAGTGAAACGTGAGCCGTTCCGCAGATTTCGGCCCAATTCCCGGCAATTTCGAGAATTCTTCAATCACACGTGTAATGGGCTCAGGAAGAAGTGCCATAGAGGCATAGCATAGAGGAACTCACAGTATTCTGCTTATATTTGCATTTTTAATTTAAATATGGTTTAATGTAAAAGTGAGCACAGAACATACGGACAAACAAACATCGCCAGAAGGTAAACTACCTGAGAAGCCTGCAGTAGAAGAATTGTCGCCATCGCTCCTGGGGAAAATCATGCGTCCCACTCTCCTCAGTGCTATTGGAGGTACATTACTAGGGTGTAGTGAACATAGCCCGTCACCTAAGCCAAACCCGCTTTTCCAAAACCATGTGGAAGTACATGAACACACCGTACTCCCTCCGTCGTATAAAGAAATACAACACCGCTACCCTTCTGTTACGGAAGATCACTATCTCGAGTGGGTTGCTCACCAGTTGCAAAAAAGGCCTGAAAGAATCCCGCACTTTCTGAAAATGAGAATGCGCTACACAGATGACTTTGAAAAACATGGAAAGGAGGATTACCAGTCACCCGAAGAAACTGTACGTACATCCTTGGAATCAGACGGCACCATGGAAGGAGACTGTGAAGACTACGCAATCCTTACACAGAGACTGCTCTCCCATATGGGCATCCTCTCACAAGTGGTCTACACCCAAGCAGCCGGAGAAGGACATGCGGTATGTATCGGAGTCGAAAAAAATACTTCCGGGAAGTATACGGTACACCGTTTCGACTTAGACACATATGAACGAAATGGACGCAATGCACTTCCTGTTGGTGCGAAAGAGGAGGAAGAGGGGTATGAAAGTCTCGAAAGAGGGTTGAATATGGCCATGAAGCAGTACGGACAAGGGAAACTCAATCCATATCAAATTCCAATTACCGCAAAACATTTTGGCATCTACAATGTTACAAACACAACTGTGTGGGCATTTGACCCGGAGCTTCCCGCTCTCGCGCAGGTGACGAGTAGAGACCTACACATAGCTATCCCGACTATTCTTACACTTATTGCAACATACTGTGCTGCAAGAAAACGAAAACAAAAGAAAAAAACGGAACACATACACCACCGAGAAGAAAAACGTCGCTTTCTTCAATGGCTCAAGGAATACCTTACGACATTCCGCCTCTACTAAACTTCCTCTCCCCGTCGAAGTTTTCGCTCCATCCCCCTTTCTTTGATCTTCTGACGCTTGTCGTATTTTTTGCGTCCACGACCAACACCAAGGAGGATTTTGACGTACTTCCCGGCTCGCACTTCCAGAGGAATGACTGCCAGCCCTTTCTGATCAGAAGAAGCCTCCAGGTTTGCCCTCTGCGCCTTCTGTAAGAGGAGAAGACGGTCACGGTGGGGAACATACCCCTCCAGAGCAGAAGCCTTGCCGTAGGGCGAAATTTTAGCGCCTTTAAGCACCGGAGAGCCGGAAACAAAGGATACATATGCTCCAGAGAGGTTTATTCCTCCGTTTCGGCAGGATTTCACCTCCTGACCGGTCAACTGGATTCCGGCTTCCACAGTCTCCAGAATGTCATAATCATGGCGTGCACGCCGGTTTTGAGCTACAATTTTTCCTTCCATACTGGCATTATGCGCAAAATTGCCATTTCTACCAAATTTTGGCATATAGAGAGCACTTGACAAGAAAGGATGTCAAGATATACAATAGGCATCCGTCAACTAAGAACCTTTCTTCCCTCTCCGCCAAAGGCGGAAACAGGGGCGGAACTCCCTAATGGGTGCAAAACGGTACAAAAGTTGGCGAAATGTAGAACGGGTTCCGACCCTACACCTTCAGAAAAACCTAGAGGTGTGCGGTAGGAGCCCGTTTCTCTTACATGTTCAAAAACCTATCGTACTTTGCCCTCACTGATAGAAGACAGTGTTCCACGTATCCCTGTGAGAGCATATCCTTCAAACGTTTGCGCTGCACAATAACCCCGATACTCACCGCACCTAAGACAGCTAACCACACTGTAACACCAGAGCTCGGCAGTTCACTGTCACCCGAAGCAACAACATGCACAACTTCTGCTTCACGTTGCTCTTCTTCAGGTGCCCCCAGAGGCTCTTCCCACTCTCCCGTACTCGCACTTGAGTCCGTAAGATCTGCATGCATATTTTCACCTGCACTTTTCTCTTCTACTGGTTCAAACGTCACTACGATACGTTCCTGTGTCTGGGCAGACGGATCCTCGGTTGTTTGGTTGTCAACGTAACGACGCGCAATTTGACGGGCACGAACTGAAAGTTCCGGCATCACCGCATTCTGCTCGTCGGCGAGATTGCGGATGAAACTCCGTGATGGGCGTGGGGAGTCAGGCAGTGTTGTCTTGCCCACGAAATCGTGCATAAAGTACGCCTGTAGGTGGCTAAAGCTTTCCTGGATGTTCACACTGCCTACGCGTTCAGCAAGCTGCGGTGCGAACATCGTATACGCGGTGTACACACCCAACGCCACAAGTGCTCCTGTTCCAGCTCCGAGAACCTGTTTCCAAAGAGGGGGTTTTGTTTTAGACATTCCCACTATTATATCAAAAAACAGTACTCTCCACAACGAGCACTCTGCAGGGAAGGTGAAGACTAATCTTGACTTTCCCTTAGTAAACTACTCTTGTATCTACTCGGATCGAGTGCACCCACACGCACTATATCACAAGCCAAATCTTCCCGCTGTATGCCGGCAGGCAGTACCTGATCGTAGCCAAGACACAGAATATCTGGTGCAATACTCTTTACAGGAATAAGAAAATCTTTTGCATGCCCCAACACCACTACCGCACCCGGAAAGGCTTCGCAGACTGCAGCCATCCGCTCCTTTTCACTCTGTAACGGAAACTGGCCTTTTATGCGTTTGACAGATGCGTCACGCGCTACAATCACATAGAGCTTCTGACCGAGCTTTTGGGCCTCGCGCAAGAAAAAACGATGGCCCGGGTGAAGGTGGTCAAACGTTCCACAGACGAGAACTCGCATGGGACAAGTATACAGCTCTATTCGATGTCAACGACATGGAGTCTCTTCTCATCAAGCACGTACAAACGGCCCTCATCGGGGTCAACGAAAAGATCCTGTAGCTCACCAACTTGATCACCTTCCAACACGTACTGACGCAGGTAGGACGATTCCCCGTTTGCTGAAATTTCACTCGCCACAATGACACGCGAATGCACCGGATCAAGCAGGTAGAAGTTGCCACTCTGTAGTTTGAAGATCTTCGTCGCACCCTCTAGGGCATCCTGCGGAAGACGACGAATCGTAAACGGCCGCACCTCTCCACGGAAGAGACGTACCACTTCTCCACCTTTCTTCAAAATGAAGACATTTCCATCTATCGCCATGTCAATGGCACCAGACAGATCACCGTTCACATTATACTCCACCGGAGCAGTGTAGCGATTACTTAAACGTTCATACTTGTAAACCTGGTTGTTCTCTGGAGAGAGAACGTAGAGATAACGCAGGTACGCCTTCATGTCTTCTCCAACAATCCATCCAGCAGGATCTTCTGTCTTGAAAGATACCAACTGTCCACCAGTAAACTCGAGAAGACTGTTGCCAGTCGTCAGAAAAGCCAATAGTTGATACCTGTCAAACTCCACACCGTCGATGATGAGTTCCTGGTCAGACACCGGAAGTGGATCATCAATGGAGTTGAGAAGGACTCGATAGAGATGTTGTCGGTCGAAGACAATGAATTCACCATCCCCCAAACCCAGAAGCCCCTGCGCCAACACCGCAGGAGTTTTAGAAGACAAGTTCACGACATTTCGTGGAGAGAGGCGCACAATGTTGTTCATCTCTTCACGTTTTGCACGAATCCGATCAAGAAGATCCAATGCTTCCGTACGGAAGGTACTCACTTCATTATCTACTACTTGTTTCGCACGTTCTTCGGCACGAAGCAGAATGGCATTCGCTGCCTCAGTATCACCAGCAAGGTACCGATTCTGTGCAGTCTGCATCTCGGAAGAAATCTGTTCTACCAAACTTTCCAACTCCACTCGCGTTTTGCCGCGTTGGCTAAAAATAGCCAAATGTACAACAACCCACACAATGAGAAGAATAGCAACAACTGCAGCCATAAGCAGCAGCTGGCGACGTCGACGGAAACGCGGGTGAGTTATTTGCGCTATCTTTTCGCCCACATCTGGTACACATTGAGAAATACGCTCTGCCAGAGAACGTACAGCATCTCGTAGCAGAGCAGGCGAGAGCCTTGGTTGTCGTAGCGATGCGCGTCTTCGGACAGCAGAATGCGCGGGTGACGACAAAGGTTCCTGTGCGCGGCCTGCCCTGCCGACAGGCGGACGAGGCTCATGGGGTTCATAGAGGAGTGTTGCCAGCGCCGCTTCTTCACCGTCAGATTCAACATGGCGCACCAGTTCTTCAAGAAGTTGTTCCTCACGCTGTGCAAGCTGTGCAAGCTGTGCAGGAGTTAAAGAACGCAGCAGTCTTTGGGTAGAAAGTACGACTATGTCACGAGGATCGAGTGCACCTGACGCCACATGGACAAAAGCTGGAATGGGTTTACGTCCGGCATACTCTGTAATCTGCGTTGTTGTGGATCCACGAATGAGGTACGCTTCACCTCGCCCCGTATGTGATACATGCAACAAGCCCCCCGCATCAAGAATAGAGACTATCATGTGTACCTCCTCCACGCGACGCGCCAGGAACAAACCTTTGAGAAACCCATTCAACTCTTTTAACGTACCATCTAACCGGTCCGGCGCCTCGTCGTCCCCCTCCAGGAGAGAGTGGTTCACGATCGCCATACACTCCTGCTCTACAGTTTCCATACCACTGGCGTCGGCACGAGTGTGCATCAACACACAGACAGGTTCTTTACGATGCGACTTGAGGGAGTGGGTCACCAACGAAACAGTGTCTGGTGCAGAGGTTTGCCCCGTCCGAATCTGTACATCCATACAGTGACATAGGCTACGCATATTCAGGAAAAGGGGCAAGATTGACATTCATTGTGATCTCCTGTGAACGAAGCGTGAGCGCATACCAACAGGTTTTTCAAAAACCAAATATAATAATTTGTTTACTTTAAGCCAAAAATTCGCATATACGACAAAATAATCTTGCAATCAAATACGAGTAGGTGTAGGCTACGCAGTAGCAACAAGCAAATGACGTATATTTTAATCGTATAAAAGAGCAAACATGAAACCTTTGAGAAAGTGGGTTGGAATAAGAAAAACATCATCTTTTCGACCAAAAATGGACGACCAAAAACCAAACGCAAAAGGTTTGCGGCTCTATCCACTTGGCGGATTTGAGCAAATTGGACGCAACTGTTTTGTGGTTGATGTACAGGGAGACCTCTTTATTATTGACCTTGGGCTGCAATTCCCTGAGGAAGATATGCTCGGCATCGACTACCTCGTTCCGGATATCTCAGAACTCAAAGGTAAAGAGAAGCGCATTAAAGCGCTCCTCTTTACTCACGGCCATCTCGATCACATCGGAGCAGTACAACACCTTCTCCCCGAACTGCACTTCCCCCCGTGCTTTGGAACCAAACTCACCATGGCCATGGTCCGTAAACGCCTGGACGAAGAAAAGCTCGTGGGCAAAGCACAACTGAACACTGTTGCCTATGGAAAACGTATACGCATTGGAAAAGTTGAAGTGGAATTCATTCGCGTGAACCACAGTATTCCCGACTCTGCAGCCATTGCTCTACATACTCCACAGGGAACGATTCTTCACACAGGGGACTTCAAGTTCGACTTCACACCCATGAACGAGCCGCCTGCAGATATGCAGCGTTTGTCGGAGCTTGGCAAACAAGGTGTGCTCGCAATTATCGCTGACTCTACGAACGCACCAAAACCCGGAATGAGTCCAAGTGAGAAAGAAATTTCTGAAACTCTGTTCAACCTCATTCGTGATGCAGACGGACGCATTATTGTTTCCACCTTCAGTTCACTCCTCAACCGTATCCAGCAGGTTGTCGAACATGCGAGGACGTTCAACCGTAAAGTCTTCATATCCGGCCGAAGCATGGAAACGAACATTGAAATTGCACAGAACTTAGGATACTTAAAAGCTCCACGCGGTCTGATCCGCAAAGTGAGCCCAGCCATGAACTCTCTCCCCGACAACCAAGTCCTCATTATTACTACGGGGAGCCAGGGTGAAGAAAACGCCGGACTCGCGCGTATTGGCCTTGGCACGCACCGACAAATTTCCCTGAAAAAAGGAGACACCGTCATCTTAAGTTCCAACCCCATTATCGGGAATCAACGCGCCGTCCAAAAAGTGATCAACAACCTGCATCTCAAAGGTGCGCACGTGAAAACGAATGCGGAACTGGCACTGCACACCACAGGACACGGCAACCGTGACGATATTCTCCTCATGCACCGCCTGGTACAGGCCAAGCACATTATTCCCGAACACGGAGAACCGTACATGCGTGAAGCACACGCCGAAATTGCACGCACGTTGCGTTACCCGGACAATCAGATCCACATGCTGGCCAACGGAGAAATCCTGGAATTCGACATGCAAGGAAATGCCCGTAAAAGTAAGACCAAAGTCCCCATACGCGACGTCATTATCGACGGCCGCACACCGGCAACAGCCGAGGGACAACGGGTACTCACGGACCGAAAGATTATGAGTCGAGGAGGGACAATTATTGTCGTCGTGAAAGTCTACAAAGACTCTAAACGTCTTGTGGGTGACCCCGATGCCATTTCCCGCGGCCTGATTTACGGCTCGGAACAGGAAGAAGTCAGTAGAGAAGTAGTGCGCATTACAAAAAAAACGTACGAGGAAGAACTGTCACGCAATGTGACAGACCGAAAAGTGATCAAACGAGCAGTAACTGGCGCTCTGTACCGCTATTTCGACCGCAAAATCGATCGTGAGCCGATGATTATCCCCATTATTGTGGAGGTCTAGGAGAGCATCATCGCCAGTAACGCCATGCGCACAGGGACGCCGTTAGCACTTTGACGAAAGTAGGCGGCGTGCGGAAGTGTGTCGACTGACGGATCAATTTCGTCCACACGCGGCAGAGGATGCATCACAACAGATTTCTTCCCCTGAAGGTGGTCTGCATGAAGTACGTAGGAACCTTTCAAGCGTTCGTACTCAGACTTATCTTCGAACCGTTCCTGCTGAATACGCGTCATGTAGATCACATCAGCACTCAGACCCACTTCAAGCTGCTCCGTTTCTGTGTAGGCGATACCACGCTCGTCAAACATACCCACAATCTTTCGCGGCATGCGCAACTCCGGAGGAGAAATCAATGTAAAACGCACACCGGAAAAGTGTGAAAGGAGCACACTGACCGAGTGCACTGTCCTGCCGTAGAGGAGGTCCCCCACAACTGCGATATGTATGTGGTCCAACCGGCCGCATTCCTTCTGAATCGTGTAGACATCCAGCAAACCCTGCGTGGGGTGCTGTCCAGGACCATCGCCTGCGTTCAGAAAAGGCACAACGCTCGCTGCTGCTGCTTTTTCCGCACTTCCTTCCTCCGGATGACGCATACAAATCACGTCGGCATACCCACTCACCACGCGGATCATATCCTCAATAGATTCTCCTTTGTAGAGCGAACTAAACTGAATGCCATCAGCCGTAATGATTTCTCCGCCTAGTCGTTGCATTGCCGTCTCGAAACTCAGTCTCGTGCGCGTACTCGGCTCGAAGAACAAACTGGCAAGAATCTTCCCTTGAAGAAGATCCATTCCACCACTCTGAAGAACCAATTCCATTTCTTGTGCAACAGAAAAAATAGCAAGCATATCTTCACGAGAAACCTGCTCCGTGGACACGAGGTGCCCGAAGGAGAGCTGTCGCAGTGCGCTTACAGAAGCCATGTTGAAGGGAGTATACTGTAGAAGATGTCACAACGAAAGATTGCTTCTTCAGCCCTCTGGCAAATCGCCAGTCAGTGCGTCATGGCTGCCTTAAGCATTGTTACAGTTAAATTCGTTGCGGTAGGACTCTCAAAAGAACTTGCCGGAAACTACAACTCCGCATACGGCTACTTACAGCTCTTTGGAATTCTTGCAGATTTTGGACTCTACGCTGTCGCCGTACGTGAAGTGAGTAGAGCACAAGACAAAGTAAAGGTTCTCAGCACTCTCGTTGTGCTGCGCGGAAGCATCCTCCTCCTCTCTCTGATTACAGCTCTCTTCTTCGTTTGGGTTCTTCCAGTGTGGCACCACACACCCCTGCCCCTTAGCGTCACCATCGCAGCTCTCGTTCCACTCTTTACCCTCCTAGCCGGCATACTTCGTACCGTTTTCCAAGTGCACTACAAAATGCACTACGTGTTTGTTGCAGAAGTGTCACAACGCATCGTCACGGTAGGACTCATTGGCACACTGGTTGCGCTTGGCCTTCGTGGCAGTACAAACCTGCACGACCTTCACCTATTCCTCTTCTTCGGTGGAGTCGGCGCATTCGTACTCTTTCTCATTTCTCTCTTCTACGCGAACCAGCTCATCCCCGTTCAGTGCGCCGTTGATTGGCAGGTACTACAAACAATCCTGGTAAAAGCATTTCCTTACGGCATCGCTTTCCTCTGCATCGCACTCTACCGTCAAATGGATACAACGCTGATTGCACTCCTGCGACCGGACTTTGAGTTACAGAACGCCTACTACGGATTCGTACTGCGCATGACAGACATGGCCTACCTTATTCCAACATTTCTCCTCAACTCCACCCTTCCTACTCTCACACAGACACAAGCAAAGTCTGTCGAGCGACAAGCACTCCTCGAAAAAACCTTCGTCCTCATCCTCGCAACCGGCATCACTGCCTGTCTCTTTGCCCTGCTCTGGCCACGTCCACTCATGCAACTTCTCACAACAGAGCAATACCTCTCCACGCATGCGCGTGCAGGAGCTGACACTGCGCTTCGTCTTCTCGCTCTTCCTATGCTGCTCAACGGAGTCATTCTCTTCAGCTTCTACGCTCTTCTCACTGTGCACCACTGGAAACCTCTTGTCTGGAAGCTCAGTAGTGCAGCCGCCGTCGCCCTCGTTATGAATACTCTTCTCATTCCCAGGTTCGGATTCGTCGGCGCCGGCATCACCTCCATCACCATCCACCTCCTTCTCTCCACCCTTCTCCTTCCTACTGCCATCTCTACCATTCACTTCACTGTTCCCTGGAAGAAACTTTTCCCTCTCACTCTCTTTGCTGTCTTTCTGGGTGGAGGACTACTGCTTACACAACCTCTTCTCACGTCAAATCTTCACACAGCCATTGGACTTGGTGTTATGGGAGTCTTCACACTTCTCCTTACACACGCTTTACACATCCAAAAACTTTCACTGAAGTGAAAGGAAGTTATAATTTCCTACTTGAAACAGACTATTCTAGTTCTCATAGGCCTTCTCACACTCGCATCCCTCGAACTCACAAAATTGCCCGACGGAAACCTACACCTTCATGTCCTCGATGTCGGGCAGGGGGACAGTATTCTTCTCACCACGCCATCCGGCAAACACATTCTCGTAGACGGAGGGCCGGACCTGAAAACACTCGAACACCTGGGACACCACCTTCCGTTCTTCGGCCGCCGTATCGATCTTCTCATTCTCTCTCACCCAAACCAAGACCACCTTTCCGCACTCCCGGAAGTCACCAAGCGGTACTCCGTCGGCGCAATTCTCCTTACCGGGGCACCGTTTGACCTCACACGCTACGACGCACTCCTTGCACAAGTACAAAAACAAAACATTCCCGTTGTCACCGCGGACCCGGACCAGGATATCAGCATGGGTGACGGTGTGGTCATCGACGTTGTCTGGCCACCGACAAAACTGCCAAAAGACTTTCTCAAAAACGAAAACGAGCTCTCGGTCGTTGCCCGCGTGCTCTACAAAAACCACAAAGTCCTCCTTACTGGTGACATCGAACACGGTGCCGAGGTATCCATCCTGCAGTCTGGCGCTGATGTCGACTCTACAATTCTCAAAGTAGCACACCACGGTAGTAAATCCTCCTCATCCACAGGGTTTCTCCTTGCCACTTCCCCGAACCTCGCCCTCATCTCCGCCGGCGCAGACAACCCTTATGGCCATCCTCATGAGGAAGTGGTGGAGAAGTTAGAGAGAATGGGTTTGAAAGTGAGAAATACAGGAGAAGAGGGGACGGTTTCTATAACTTTACAGTAGTCCGAACCAAAGGTTGTACGGATGACCCAGATCCAGTAAATCTGCATAATCCCTGTCCGTCCGGCAGGCGGGCGTGTAATCTGCAGTTCAGACTATATCGCTTTCCAAAGCCAAGTTTGGCAACTATACTTCACACATCAAAATCATCCTCCTCGCTGCCGGCCGCTCTCGGAGGTTTTGGCCTCTTCAGGATAAGTACCTTGTACCCATTTGCGGGAAGCCACTCCTTCTTCACCAACTTGATGCCCTGCATCAAGGAGGATGTGATGACATTACTATTGTCGCCGGGGCACATAACATTGAAGACTTCAAACTTCAGACTTCAAACTACGGTGTGAAAACTGTCGAACAAAAGAACTTGGAACTGGGAATGCAGGGTGCACTTCTCGACGCACTCCCTCACTGTGGGTCTGAACCAGTCATGATTGTGGGAAATGATTGTGTTGAACCAGACCTTTTCACACAGGTTCGCAACGAACTACACAACTGTGATGGTGTTATTACCGCACGACAAGTACACACATACTTCCCTGGTGGTTACCTTGTTCTACAACCTAACACCTATAATCTAAAAGGTATCCAAGAAAAACCAGGGGAGGGAAATGAACCAAGCAACTTTGTAAACCTGGTTGTTCACGCACACAAAAACGCTGCGGAACTACTAAACATACTCAAACAAACCCAGTCGGCAAAAGACGACGCGTATGAACGGGCACTCACACAGCTCTTTCAACAAAAACACTACCAGGCACTTCCTTATGTTGGCACATGGTTTCCTCTGAAGTATCCTTGGCACATACTGTCTTTTTCATCTCACTTTCTGCAAAAACAGGAACTATCCCTTCACCCGTCATCCTCTGTACACCCCACAGCAGTGATTGACGGAAAGGTCACCTTAGGGAGAGGTGTAAAAATCTACCCAGGAGCCTCTGTGTGTGGCCCCTGCACCATTGGCGACAGAACCATCGTCGGGAATAACGCACTGGTACGTGGAAGCAGCATCGGTGCTGACTGTGTGATTGGATACAACAGTGAAGTGAAAGACAGCGTGCTCTACGACCACGTGTGGACACACAGTACATACATCGCTGAGAGTGTTGTGGGCCACAATGTATCTTTTGGTGCAGGTTGCATTACCGCAAACCTCCGTCTTGACGAAGGAGAGGTATACTCACAGGTAAAAGAGAGAAAGTACAACACACACCTACAAAAGTTTGGAACAGTTATTGGAGAAAATGTGCGTATTGGCATTCAGGTAGGGTTGCAGCCGGGAGTAAAAATTGGAAGTGACACATTTATAAACAGCCGAACACTTGTCACTACAGATATTCCGGAAAAAAGTTTTGTGTGTGAAAAACACGGAGAACTCACTGTAAAAGAAAACCACTTCCCTTGCCCTCAACCAGAGTTGCGAGAAGGGTTTCGTGGCAAAATTCTCAAAAAATAACACAATGGTGCATAAAAAAGTTATCCACACCCTCTGTGGAAAACTCCACCCCCCTCTAATCCACACGAGAGGCGATGTTCTCCACATAAAGAAGATTTTTCCCTTTACATAAGCCAAAAAAACACATTGGCTTCCCTAAGTCACTTCCCATGTACTCTTCCACGAGTTTTCCACACCTCCCCCACAGACAATAAGATGGCACCTAAAATACTTTTTAGGAAAAGGAAGCGAAAAACAAAAAACTTTACAAGAATAATCCACAGAATACACTGGAGAACCTTCTTAAAAGATAGAGGGTATGATGATGACGAATTCAATATATATACTTTATTATTTTTCTATCAATAAAAGGAAAATGAAAATTGTGTGTAAAACATCGGACCTTTTACAAACACTTCAGTTTGTAAGTAGAGCAGTAAGTTCACAACAAGCACTTCCAATTTTACAAAACATTCTTCTTCAAACAGAAAGTGGCACATGTAGAGTAAGTGCAACAGATTTAGAACTAAGTATTACCTCAATACTTCCTGTTACAGTGGAAAAAGAAGGTAGTATTACTGTCCCCGTAAAAGCACTTCTCAATTTTGTGCAGTATAACTCACAAGAAGAGACAACTCTTGAGGTGATAGCAGAAGGAAAACTTCGGTGTGCATCTGTACAAACAAAAACAATTCTCTGTTCAGAGCCCACTGAACATTACCCAAAAATAGAAATGCTTAAAGAAAAAGACCAGGTGTTTTTTGAACCGTTATCTTTACTAGAAGGGTTGCACCTTACTACGTTTGCAGCAGCAAGGTCGAGTTTGCGTCCAGTTCTTTCTGGTGTGTATGTGAAGGTTCAAGAAGAGGGAATGATAGTTGTTGCAACGGATAGTTATCGTTTGTCAGAGTACGTACTACCAGTAAGTACAGAGGGAAAGGAGGTTGAGTGTATTGTTCCAGTAAAAGTTCTTGAGGAGTTAAAAGGAGTTATTGGTGGAAGTCAGAAAACAAAGAAGCCTTCCAAAGAAGAAGTTCCTCTTACTGTGGCAGTAGCTCTCAGTACCCAACAAGTACAGTTCACTATTGGGTCAACACGTGTTCTTTCACGGTTGATTGACGGGCGGTTTCCAAACTACAAACAAATTATTCCTACCGAAACCAAAACAGTTGCAACTTTCTCTGTTTCAGAGCTTACAACGACCGTAAAACGTATGCACTACTTTGCGAAGGAGATGAACAACACACTTACTTTTACGTTTTCCAAGGGTTCTGTTCACATTTCCACTCCACAAACACAACTTGGGAGTGAAGAGTCTACATTATCAGTTGCAACAAGTGGCCAGGAGAATAAAATTGCACTCAGTTCTTCTTACTGTTTAGACTTTCTCAGTCATATTGAAGATGGAGAAGTGGAAATGTGTGTGCAAGACAGTATGCACCCTGCGGTATTCCGAGTTCCCGGAAAGGAGTATGTTCTTCATCTGATTATGCCACTGCGGATCCAGGAGGACGTATAGGTTTCACGTGGCTACTCGTTAACTATTCACTGTTGTAATGCACCCATCACTTCTTCTTGAACAGAAGACGCATCAGGATATTGGACAACTTCTTGAAAAAAGGAAGGAAGTTACCGTTTCGGGACTTTCTAACGAGACGGCGAAGGCTTTGCTTGTTGCACAACTTCTTTTTCAGAAACCTTTCCCCACCCTCCTTGTCACAGAGGACGAAGAACGAAGGGGGTTACTTCGTCACTGGTGTGGTTTCTTTGGTGTGCAGTGCGAAGAGGTGGTTGGTAGTCAGGAAGAACATGTTTCTCCTTCTGTACTGCAAAAACTTCTTCTGTTACAAACAGGAAAGTGGAGTGGGGTTCTTCTGGTTGCAAGGGAGTTTTGGGACAGAAAAATTCCCTCTATTAAAACACTGGAAGCGGAAAAAATATCACTTCAGAAAGGAGACACTGTGTCGTTCACACAACTTATTGAAGACTGTATCGAACGAGGGTACACCCATGCGGACGACGAGTACTTACACCCAGGTGAGTACCGAAGACAGGGTGATGTATTAGAGATTTTTCCAGTACAACTTCCTTTTCCTGTACGCATCCTTTTTGATATGGAGCAGGTGGACAAGGTGTTCTCAGTAGACTGTGCAAACAAGGCAAATGTTACACCTTACGACGAAGTTGTGAGTATCTACCCTGTGAAGACTGGCGTGTACGAACCACTTGGGAAACAACTACCCAACCACTCCCTTCTCCTACTGGATGACCAGGATGATGTCCCTGTGCCGAAAAGTACGTACTCGTTACGGTTTACTGCGTTTCCGGAAACGGAAGACTGTCACGTTCATGTGCGTTACCTTTCTATTTTAAAGTTCTACACACTGACAGACTTTCTCAATGACGTACGTGACAAGTTGCAGCAAAAGTGGACGTTACTTGTAGTAACGCGTCGAGGTGAAGAGTTGGAAAGTATCTTTAAAGAGGAACATATTCCCTACACAGTGGAACAGAAACGGAAGCCAGGTATGGTCACGTTGGTGTCAACAGATGAGCAAGCACTTCTTCCTCACTCCATTCAGAACCCGGACTTAAAATGCGCGCTTCTTACTGACCGTGAGATTTTTTCTCTGAGAAAAGGTGCAACTCAACGTAGTGTGCAAAAACTTGCGCTTGATTTTATTACTTCTCTCTCCCCAGGAGACTTTGTGGTGCATATGGAGCATGGAATTGGAAAGTTTGAGGGGATGACGCAGAAGGTAGTAGACAGTACAACGCGTGAGTACCTGGAACTAACGTATGCTGAAGGTGATAAGCTTTTTGTTCCTGTTGATCAGGCGGATAAGTTAAGTAAGTTTGTGTACGAAGATGGCAACGAGCCGGTACTTACGAGATTGGGGACACAGGAGTGGAAGAAACTGACCGAGAAGATGCGTAAAGAGACACAGGAAATTGCAAAAGAACTTCTTGCGCTCTACGCCAAACGTGCAAATGCTAAGGGGTTTGCCTATGCGGACGACACAAACAAGCAGAAAAAGTTTGAGGCATCATTTATGTACCAGGAAACTCCGGGGCAGCTGAAAGCCATTGAAGACATTAAGAAGGATATGGAAGACCCTCACCCAATGGATCGACTTGTGTGTGGAGATGTGGGGTTTGGGAAAACAGAAGTTGCCATGCGTGCTGCTTTCAAGGCAGTGCAAGAAGGAAAGCAGGTAGCGGTCATTGCACCAATTACCATTTTGGTGGACCAGCACTATCACAACTTCTTGGACCGCATGGAGGCATTTGGAGTGCAGATCGAAATGCTCAGTCGGTTTCGCACGCCTGCACAACAGCGCGCAACACTGGAGCGACTACGAAAGGGGGACGCGCAGATTGTTATTGGGACGCATAGGTTGTTGCAGAGTGACGTACAGTTTTTCAACCTTGGTTTGGTGGTTATTGACGAAGAGCAGCGTTTTGGAGTGAAGCAGAAGGAGAAGTTTAAAAATCTTCGTGCGTCGGTGGACATCCTTACACTTACAGCAACACCAATCCCGCGCACACTGAACCTTGGTCTGCACAAACTGCGTGATATCACAACAATTACCACCCCTCCCCCAGGGCGTTTGCCGATTATTACGGAGGTTCGTAAATACTCTGACCAACTTATTCGTCAGGCAGTTCTCTACGAACATGAGCGTGCTGGTCAGTGTTTTATACTCCACAACCGTGTGGAGACGATTGATGCGTTTACAGACAAGTTACGTATGTTGGTACCAGAAGTAACGTTTACCGTGGGACACGGACAACTGAAATCGGAGGAGTTGGAGAAGCGCATTGTGGCGTTTAAGAAAGGAGGGTTTGATGTGCTGGTGAGTTCGACGATTATTGAGAATGGAATTGACCTTCCCCGTGCGAATACCCTGGTTGTGAATGAGGCGGAACGTTTTGGTCTTGCACAGCTCTACCAACTGCGTGGCCGCGTTGGACGCGGAAAAGTCCAGGCGCATGCTTACTTCCTTTACCACTCGCAGAAGTTGAAGGACGATGCGAAGAAGCGTCTACGAGCTATTGTGGAAGCTTGTGAACTCGGAAGCGGGTTCCAGGTGGCTATGCGTGACTTAGAGATTCGCGGAGCAGGAGAAATTCTTGGCGCGAGCCAGTCGGGAACGATGCAGACTGTGGGAGTGAGTCACTACTTACGTATGTTGAAAAACGCTGTGCAGGAACTACGTTCCGGTGGCAAAGGTGAAGTGGAAGAGGAAGAGAACGTAGAAATTCTTCTGCCGTTCGAAGCGCTCATTCCGCCGTACTACATTCCGGATGAGGATGAGCGTATTTCACTGTACCAAAAACTCGCCGGCGCTGAGGAAGGGTCAATTCTGCAGGAGTTTGAAACAGACCTGCGTGAAGAGTACGGGGAGTTGCCTGATGTGGTGCAAAACCTCTTCACTATTCTTCACCTCAAACTCGTCTGCCGCAGAGTGGGTGTCCTGCGGGTGAAAGCCGAAGAGAGCGGTGGCAGGCGCGAAGTGGTGCTGACACTCAGTGCACGCGTGAGTGCAAAAGAAGTGATGCAGTTGCTGCAGGGCAACCCCCAGTGGCGTATCAGTAGTAACACAGTGCGCATCGCTGAAGAGGCTCTGATGCGTGTGGCCGGGTTTTCCGACTGGGTTGTGAACCTTGTTAAAGAGGTTGCACTGCTGGAGAGGAAAAAGAAGACAAAAAAAACGTAGCGCCACTCCATGTCAGAGAATGTCGTTTCATCACTGGGTACCTCTAAAGAACTCACAGAGTATCTCCCGTATGCATTGGAGAGGTTTTTTGACCGGGAGGAAGTGCCCACTGAAGACCGTGACTTCCTTCGGCAACTATTTCTGCGGAGTTTTCTAGAAAACAGTTGTTTTCTTGAGCAGGACCAAAGCCAGGCAATTGTAGAACCACGTGTCGTTGGAAGAGAGCTTCTCGACACAGTTGGTGAACTTCTTGTGCGTCAGGATAGTCAACTTTTTGGTGAGGAGTATATGGAGGAGTCTCTCAGTTTTCTGGAACATGGAGGAAACATTCTCCTTATTCAGAACCATAAAAGTTTGGCAGATACGTTAGTGACAGAAGTGTTGATGCGGCGGAAGTTTGGACGAGGGGCTACGCAGGACTGGATGTACATTGCGGGTCATCCGGTGAACAGAAATATTCTTCCTCTTCTTTTTTCAAGTGGTTGTCGTCGTGTGCAGGTATTTTCGACCAAGTTTCAATCTGCTGTTGAGAGGGGTGATCCCATGGTTGCAGATCTTCACCTTACGGTGCGTGCAATGGCAAAGCAAAACCTTCACGCCATGAAAGCTCTGGGAGAGTCTGTGACAGAAGGTGGTAAGGTTGTCGTACTCTACCCGGAAGGCGGGCGTGTGGAACGCGAAATGGGGCGTGGTGAGCCGCGTGTGATGAAGATACCGGATGTCATGGCGAAGAGCTCTCCGAATGGGGTGAAGGTATTGCCGACGTATGTGGATGGAGGAGAGGGTATTCTGCCGGTAGTGCACAGTGCGCAAGAAATGGATGAACTTTTGGAGCATGTGCGGTCTGGAACCGGAAGTGTACGTGTTGGTGCCCCTGTAGATTGGGCTCTTCTGCAGAAGTGTGCAGAGAGTAAGGAGGCTGTACAGCACTACACGAGGGAGTTTGCATCAGTGGACTTGCCTACACACCCCAAGTTTGCCACTCGTGGCATCGTGGCAGACACCATGCTCGCCCTCATCGCCGATCTTGCTCCAGAACCCGTTCACAAAGGCGCCTATCAGGATGTAAAGCTCCGGGAGTTTGTGTTGGGGATGGTGAAGTAAGTGGTTTACCATGCCTGCCAGCCATAGCTTTAGCGACGGCTGGAGCCGAGTCGAATGGTGCCGAGGGAGAGACTCGAACTCTCATGGGACAAGTCCCACTGGTTCCTAAGACCAGTGCGTCTACCAGTTCCGCCACCTCGGCACATGGCTAGCATACACTAAATTCCCGCTTTTCTCTCGGCATCCTGAATACCTTTTTTCTTTTTCAAATCTACCTGTCGCAGGGCTTTTTCCTCTTCCTGAGAAGCAGACGAGCGGCGACGTTCCACTTCCAGAGCAAGTTTGCCCAGGCGTCGTTCTTTCTCAGAGAGAGCGGTCTGTTTTGCGTGGTCCAACTCTTTTTGGGCAACTCCCCTTTTTTTATCGCAGTCCTGCCGTACGGCGTCTACTTTTCGTTCTGCTGCTTTCTTTGCGTCACGAACCAAGTTCTGTGCGTGGTAACCCTGTAGTGAGTCAGCACGCTTTTCTGCGTTTTCGATGTCCTTCTGTGCCATTTTTTCCAGACGGTGCAAAATCTCTTTTGCCTGCTCTACGGTACGTTCAAAGTTTCTCTCTGCAGTGTGCAACGCACTTTGCGTTTCTAAATCAATTTGCCTCTTCTGGTTTTCTTCGTAACTCGCAGTACTCATGCTCTGCTGGTTTTTGCGCTGACGGACCGTGTGATTCTCCGTATCTGCCCAGTGCTCTGCCATGGTTTTTTCTTTGTTGAACCGTTGCATTTTCGAGACGTAGTGCAACTTTTCCACACGTTCGCGGTGTGCTTTCTCTTCAGCTTCCTTTTTCTCTTTTTCTTCTTTTTCCAGTTGGTTCTGCTCTTTCTTTTTCTGTTCTTCTTCACGACGCATCTTTTTCTTTTCCTTGAACCGCGACCACCAAGCGTCTTGTTCTCCTTTCTTCCTGCTTGATAGAGCAGCCTCCTCCTGTTTCAGTTGTGCATCGCGTTCTGCATGGAACTGTGCTTGTTTTTCGTGTTTCTCCCGTTGCTTTACGTCATGTTCCTGTAGTTGTTTGCGTGTACGCTGAATACGTGCGAGCTCCTCTTCCTGACGTTTCTTCTTCTGATTGTCCCCCTCCCGTTTCGGAGGAGGAGTTGCCTGACTGAATGTAGGATTATCAGACATTCCTATCATTATAGCATGTTGCCCTGTGTTTTGCACTACTGCACCACCTGTATCCCCAACTCCTTCAGTAACGTGCTGTCAGCGGGCGATGGTGCGCCGAGCATAAGGTCTTTCGCTTTCTGGTCTTTCGGGAAAGCAATGACTTCACGGATATTTGGCTCTTCAGTAAAGAGCATGCAGACGCGGTCGAGGCCCATTGCGATTCCGCCGTGTGGCGGTGCGCCGTACTCGAATGCTTTCAGCATGTGACCAAAGCGACGTTCCGCATCCTCGTCAGTGATGTTGAGCACATCGAACACTTTCTTCTGAAGGTCACGTTCGTGAATTCGCATAGACCCGCCACCGATTTCCACACCGTTCAGTACGAGGTCATATGCTGTTGCGCGTGCGGACAGCGGATCACTGTGAAATACGTCTTCATCCTCTCTATGAGGTCGTGTAAACGGATGGTGAACAGCG
>Ga0210019_1001691_pt1 | contig 22904 bp, 24 predicted proteins | sample CryGeyCG2114_020_2_FD_183969 | JGI IMG/M metagenome (GOLD analysis project Ga0210019, IMG submission 183969) | Groundwater microbial communities from aquifer - Crystal Geyser CG11_big_fil_rev_8/21/14_0.20 (SPAdes) (version 2) | ecosystem: Environmental > Aquatic > Deep subsurface > Groundwater ...
TCCTTTTTAAAAGCTTCGCCCCTGCGGTTCGGCTTTTAAAAAGGAGTATACTATGGATAAATAAGGAACGGACTGAAGTCCACTTTTACCGACTGAAGTCGGTGGCTTAAACCACTGCTTGGAAAGTTAACATAAATTTGTTATAATTTATGGCATGGGGACAAAGGTTACAGAGCCTATTCAAGAGTTGAGCCAAAGCGAGAAGGATGAGCTCATAAGGGCATATACTGAGAATGCAAGAAATCTGGGCAAGAGCCTTTCCGCCCAAGGTGTAAAGGCAATCTTCCTTGGCGACAGCAACCATGACAATAGCAGCATTGCCGCAAATGTCTCCTCAACAATCAAGCACTTCCGTCCTGACCTTGTGTTTCTCGAGGCGGGCGTGGACTTAAAAGATGCACTCTTAAACAACCCTGAGGCTGCGGCTTTTCCAAAAGGAGAAAAAGGAACAGGAATATCAAATCAGGTTTATGAAATTATGGGCGCTATGCAAGCAGGTGCAAAAGTCATCGCCGTTGACGAACCGGAATATATCAAACAGCAAGGCAGGGAATTGGATAAGCAGCGTTTGGAGGTTGGCAAAAGACTCAATAAACTTGATAAATCACTAAATGCTGCGTATGACAGTGGCAATCAGCAAGCTGTAAAGGATATAAGTGCAGAATATATAGAATTACAAAACGAATATAATCAGCTAACAAAACAAGTGAAGGATGGGCTAGACAACCGCATCAGCAAGGATACCAATCAATTTATCGTAAATAACATGGCAGACGCGATAGAAGATTTTTATAAGGAAAATGGCAGGATGCCGAAAATCGCCACTTTCTTCGGCTCAGACCATATTGAAAAAATAAACGATATGGATGAGATGCTATTGCGCGAGCTACATAAGCGCGACCTGCCCACTGGGGAATATGCCAACCATAAAGAAATTCTCTATACTGCCAATCGCGAAACCGGAGAAGGCACAGACGTCAAAAAGAATTTCTTTGGCGAGTTTGAATACACCCTAGATGCGGAAGCTGTTTGCCCGAAATATATAGGGGATATTCGCAATCCGGAAAATTTCACCAGAGATCAAGATGGCAGCCCATCAAAATAATAAACTAACCCGCAAATCTTCATTGTTTTTTAATTTATCTGTTTTATCTTCGCATTGAAATTCAGATTGCTCTGGAAATCTTCTTAGTTTCTAGCCAGTACTAGGAAGACAAAATTTTAAAAGCGGAGTGTATATAGAAATACATGAGCATTTTAAAATTGCAGACTGACAACTTAATGGCTGAAAATTAGGAGATTAACTATGTCACACCATAAAAGATTCAAAATCGCATTAATCGGCTCAGGCATGATTGGCGGAACATTAGCACATCTAGCCGGCCTAAAAGAACTTGGCGATGTAGTATTATTCGATATTGATGACGGCCTACCGAAAGGCAAAGGCTTGGATTTGGCAGAAAGCTCCCCGATTGAAGGCTTTGACGCAGCTTATACCGGAACTAAAAATTATAAAGATATCAAAGATGCGGATGTTTGTATCGTAACTGCGGGCGTGCCGCGCAAGCCTGGTATGAGCCGCGATGATTTGCTTGGCATCAACACCAGCATTATCAGAAGCGTGGGCGAAGGCATCAAAAAACACGCGCCAAACGCATTCGTTATTGTTATCACCAACCCGCTTGATGCAATGGTTGCAGTGATGCAGAAAGTCACAGGCTTCAAACCGAATATGGTTGTCGGCATGGCAGGCGTTCTGGATTCAGCACGTTTCCGCTATTTCCTTGCCGAGGAATTCAAAGTTTCAGTTGAAGACGTAACCGCATTTGTACTTGGCGGACATGGCGATACAATGGTTCCATTAGTGCGCTATTCAGCAGTGGGCGGGATTCCGCTTCCTGATTTAATCAAAATGGGTTGGACAACAAAAGAGAAGATTGATGCAATCGTGCAACGCACTCGCGATGGCGGCGCGGAAATTGTTGGTTTGCTCAAAACCGGCTCAGCATTTTATGCACCCGCATCAGCCGCAATCCAAATGGCAGAGAGCTATTTAAAAGATAAAAAACGCCTACTGCCCTGCGCGGCATATTTGAACGGTCAATATGGTGTAAAAGGCTTATATGTTGGTGTTCCGTGCATTATCGGCGCGCATGGCGTTGAAAAAATCGCAGAAATTGAGCTGAACAAAACAGAAAAGAAGATGTTCGATAACTCAGTGGATGCCGTAAAAGGTTTGATGAAAGATATTGCGAAGATAAAGTGATTAACTACTGTTAATTTTCCCTTGACTAAGTGGCAAAAAATCTGATATTAGATGTTTTATGTCAAACGCAATAACCATCGCAAAAATACTTAAGCAGCCTCATAAACTTTCGTTGGAGGAAATAACTGCTTTTATCCGCACACAAGCAGCACAGCCCGCAACTAGCGGTGCGTTGCATATGATAAGAACTAACCCCACTTTGAAAACATTGCAGACCATAGCCAATTACACCAATAACCTGCCACGAGAAAAAGACGCCGAACAGCTTGAGGCGATTCACGCTGATACATCTACTCCAACCGCCGCAGACATTCATCGGATAGAAACTAATATCGAAACAGCTTTGGCTAAAATGGACAGAGAAGCTAAAGGGCAATTAGGTCATGCTGCTTTCACCGCACCAGCAAGAGCTGGAAGATAAGCTCGCAAAATAAAATCCAGCCAAGATTAACGCACTTTACCCTAGATTCCAGCTTTCGCGGGAATGACAGCGAAAAATTAACAAACACCCTTGCCAAACCAGATAACCCTGCTATTTTCATCTCAATAAATAATTTCTGTAAAAGCAGATATCTCTGCAAGAGTCTTTCTAGCCTTAGAATGACAAGGCAGAGAACGAAATTAGGAAATAAATTAGTTTTCTTAGTTTCGAGTTAGTACTAAGAAACGAATAAAAAAAGTGGGCTTAGTTTTGAGCTAATACGAGGCAAACGAGGCGAGCAAAGCGGAGTTTATTAAACATAAATGAGAATTTGCAAGACCGAAGTTTAACAAAGTAGTAGCCAAAAATAAAACCACGAAAAAGGACACAAAAATGAATATACATGAGTATCAAGCCAAGCAAGTTCTTCGCAAATTCGGCGTGCCGACAAGTAAGGGCATTGTTGCCTTCACCGCCGATGAGGCAGAAGCAGCAGCAAATGAATTAAATTGCAGCTTATATGTGGTAAAAGCGCAAATCCACGCAGGTGGACGTGGCAAAGCGGGCGGTGTCAAGCTAACCAAAGACAAATCGGAAGTAAAACAGCTTGCACGTGAAATGCTCGGCAAAGTTTTGGTTACTCACCAAACCGGGCCGGAGGGCAAGGAAGTTCAGAAAGTTTATATTGAAGAAGGCACAGATATCGACAAAGAATTTTATCTTTCTGCCGTTGTTGACCGCGCCACTTCACAAATCACCTTTATCGCATCGGAAGAAGGCGGCGTGGAGATTGAAGAAGTTGCGGCAAATCATCCGGAAAAAATCATCACAGTGCATGTTGACCCTGCCGAGGGCATTCAAGGCTATCACGCACGCAAGCTTGGCTTCGGCATCAATCTAGACAAAGATGATGTTAAAAAATTCAGCAAATTCGTATTCGCACTTTATGAATGTTTCGTGAAAACCGATTCATCACAAGTTGAAATCAACCCATTAGTTCGCACCACAGATGGCGACTTCAAAGCGCTTGATGCGAAAATGAATTTTGATTCAAACGCATTATATCGCCAGCCGGAAATCGTTGAAATGCGCGATTTAACCGAGGAAGACCCATTTGAAGTTAAAGCCTCTCAATTTGGTTTGTCATATGTTAAAATGGACGGCACAATCGGTTGTATGGTAAACGGCGCAGGGCTTGCAATGGCAACCATGGACATCATCAAATTATACGGCGAAGAACCGGCCAACTTTTTGGATGTTGGCGGCGGCGCAAACCAAGAGAAAGTGAAAGAAGCTTTCAAGATTATCCTTGGTGACCCAGCCGTGAAAGGCTTACTAGTCAATATTTTCGGCGGTATCATGAAATGTGATATCATCGCAGAAGGCGTTATCGCCGCAGCGAAAGAGCTTGCCGTGAAAGTTCCACTAGTTGTGCGTTTAGAAGGCACCAACGTTGAAAAAGGCAAAGAGATTTTGTCAAAAAGCGGTATGGACATCATCCCTGCGGATAATTTAGATGACGCAGCACAAAAAATAACCGAAGCAGTTAAGAAAGCTGCCGCTTAAGAGTAGAGAGTCTAGTGACTAGAGTTGAGTTAAAAGAAAAGAAAGAAGTTAAGAGCTATCGTGATTTAGTCGCATGGCAAAAATCTATGGCTTTAGTGTCAGGTATATATGAAGCGACAAAATTCTTTCCTAAAGAAGAGCAATTTGGTCTCACGGCTCAGCTTCGACGAGCCGCAGTCTCAATCCCGTCAAACATTGCAGAAGGCAGCTCCCGAAGAGCAACAAAAGAATTTATAAGATTTATAAATATTGCTAATGGCTCACTTGCAGAAACTGAAACCCAACTACAATTAGCAAATGATTTAGGATTCTTAGAGGAAGATTCATTAAATTTATTATTAGAAAAAACAGATGAGATTAGTAGAATTTTACAAGGATTATATAATTCACTCAACTCTCGACTCTAACCACTCAACTCTTAAAGGAATAAAATGAGCGTACTAATAAACAAAAACACAAAAGTAATTTGCCAAGGTTTCACAGGGAAAGAAGGCACATTCCATTCAGAGCAAGCAATTGCATACGGCACCAACATGGTTGGCGGCGTGACTCCGGGCAAAGGCGGCGAGCAGCATTTGAACCTTCCGGTTTTCAACACAGTCGGCGAGGCGAAAGAGCGCACAGGCGCAAATGCATCTGTGATTTATGTTCCACCTCCCTTCGCAGCAGACGCAATTTTGGAAGCTATTGACGCAGAAATTGAACTTGCGATTTGCATCACCGAGGGCATCCCTGTTTTGGATATGGTGAAAGTGAAAAAAGCATTAGCAGGCAGCAAAACCCGTTTAATCGGGCCAAATTGCCCGGGTGTTATCACTCCGGGTGAATGCAAAATCGGCATTATGCCGGGGCATATCCATAAAAAAGGTAAAATCGGAATTGTGTCACGCTCAGGCACACTTACATATGAAGCCGTTGCGCAAACCACCGCCGAAGGTTTCGGGCAAAGCACATGCATCGGCATTGGCGGCGACCCTGTAAACGGCACAAACTTCATTGATTGCCTAGATTTATTCCTCGGCGATGATGAAACTCAAGCAATCGTAATGATTGGTGAAATCGGCGGTGATGCGGAAGAGCAAGCAGCCGAATTTTATGCACGCTCAAAAACCAAAAAGCCAATCGTTGGATTTATCGCAGGACGCACAGCACCTCCGGGACGCAGAATGGGTCATGCCGGAGCGATTGTAGCTGGCGGAAAAGGCGGCGCTGATGATAAGATTGAAGCGATGAAATCAGCAGGTTTCAAAATCTCCGATTCTCCGGCAGGACTCGGCAAAGCGATGAAAGAATTATTGGCGGCTTAGGAATTTTGCTAAAAGGCTTAACCTTGCACCTTGCAACTCTCTAGCTGCGCCCTGCATTCTCAACGCCCATTTGCGCTAAATAGCCCTGCACATCCTGCGCGGAAACACTCGCCACATTAGCGTTATCGGCTTCATTAATGGATTTCACCCCGCCGCGCTCAAATGCTGCTAGCAAGCCCGCTTCAAGGTCGAGCTTTTCGTCATCAGTAACTACGCCATCTTCCACCGCTTCTGCGATAGCTTTTGCAATTTCGCGGGATTCATTCGTGGCAAGATAATGTGTGCCATCTGCCGATTCAGGCACAACCAGTTCTGCTGTCCCGTCAGTATAACCAAGGGTTTCAGTATAGGATAAAAGAGCATCAATGTCGCCTGCAACTTTTTCATCATTCAGCTTTGCCGCGACTTGCTTCAATTTATCAATATCCACTTGTGGTTTTGGCGCTTCTGGCTCTGCACTCGCAGCGCTTACCGCACCGTCAGTAGCGGGATTAGTGGCAGTAAAATCCATCTTCTCAAATCTGCCATCATCGCCGAGTGAAACATATTCCGCCGCTTTTGACTCATCCGCAATATCCCATAGCGGGCTGGAAATCGAGCTGCTTTTCGGCGCTGGCGTTGGCGCTGGCGCCGCTGGCGCTTCCACAGGCTGATTGCGCTGCTGCCTTTGCTCTTCGAGAAATTTGATTATCTCTTCCTCATTTTTATATAGCTTCCCGCCGTTTTCATCTTTTAGATAATCATTTAGATAATCATTAACCACCGTCATCGTTTCAACTGCCCAATCTCTGGCCAGCTTATTGCCTTCAGAAGTATTCGCATAAATATCTATCGCATAATTCATCATACTGGTGAGCGCTTTATCCTGCTCATCTTGGTTCATATCATCTTTAACGCGGATATAATCACCATGCGATTTTTCTGCGACATCTATAGCTTTACCAAGCTCCGCCTTTTGGTCTTTAACAGACATTTCCTCAATTTCCGGCTTGCGTGCCGTATAATTAGTATAAGCGTTGATATGCACTAAATCTTTTTGCTCCAGAGCATTTTTCATTGCCGTAATTGCAATTTTATGACTCGTGTTATCCAATGCTTCAATATCAGACAAAATCGCGCTCGCTGCCAATGTTCCGGCAAAGCCTAAGTCAAACTTTCCACCGGTTGCTTCTAATCTTTTATTCACCAAATCAAAATGCTGCTTTACAACTTCGCTCGCTCCGCCAAGATTTCCACCTCTTGCCAAATCCGCATGAACTGCACCCAGCGCATTCAGCGTTAACTCAATCAAATCTTTTTGATTTTTATTCACTACTTCACCCATAGTTCTTATATAGCCTCGGTTTAAAGGTTAATAAACTTTCATACCTCAACTTACAGCAATTATATTACAATATTATTACATTTTGAAGATTTTTGTGCAGTTTTTCGCCCTCTCACACTTGCCAGATAAGAAAACTATGATATTTTGCACTAGTTAATAAATAGGGTTTTAAAATGTCTGCAGTTGATAATTCCTCATTCCTCTTTGGTACAAATTCATTTTTTATCGAAGAACTCCTTGAAAAATATAAAGAAAATCCAGACTCCGTGGATAGCTCATGGCTGGAATTCCTTAGCCAGCTAGGCGTAGAGAAGCGCGATGTTGCCTCATGGTTTCCTGAAAAAAAACGCATTATCGGCGTTGCGGCTAATGATGATAATGCTGCTGCTAAGGACAAAAAGCCCGCCCGCACTGCCGAAGATTCTGCCGGAGCAGATTCCATCCGCGCTTTAATGCTGATTCGCGCCTATCGTGAACGCGGGCATACTGCCGCAAATATAGACCCGTTGGGGATTGACCCGCAAACCCCCGGCGCAGAACTAGACCCTGCCACGTATGGCTTTGAAGAAGGCGATTATGATCGTGAAATCTTCCTGAACGGACAGCTCGGCATGGAAAAAGCGACATTGCGTGCCATCCTCACTGAGCTAAAAACCATATATTGCGGAAATATCGGCTTTGAATTCGGGCATATAAACGAACCTGAGCAACGCACATGGATTCGTGAAAAAATCGAGTCAACCCGCGCCCTGCCGAATTTAAGCGGCGTTGAAAAAGAAGAATTGCTGAACACACTCACCGAAGTTGAAGGATTTGAGCAATTTATCCATGTAAAATTCACCGGAACTAAGCGCTTCTCGGTTGAAGGCGGCGATTCTGTTATTCCTGCCCTCAAAAAAGTGATTGAAACCGGCGCGCAAACCGGAATTGAAGAAGTTATTGTCGGCATGCCGCATCGTGGTCGCCTCAATGTTTTAACCGCCGTGATGGGTAAGCCATATTCCGCTATGCTTTCTGAATTTCATGGCAATCTTTCTATCCCAGAGGGAATTTCCTCATCAGGTGACGTAAAATATCATATGGGCTATTCCAATGATGTCGAAGTTGCGGGTAAAAAGGTTCACTTATCGCTAAACGCCAACCCATCCCATTTAGAAGCGGTGAATGCCGTAGTAAACGGTAAGGCGCGCGCCAAGCAAGACCAGAAAAAAGATACTGAGCGCACCCGCGTGATGAGTGTTCTGCTGCATGGTGACGCTGCATTTGCCGGACAAGGAACGGTTGCTGAATGTTTCGTCCTTTCTGATTTGGACGGCTATCGCACCGGCGGCACAGTCCATATTATCGTCAATAACCAGATTGGCTTTACCACTAACCCGAAAAAAGGCCGCTCCTCGCCCTATCCTTCCGATAGCGCAAAAGCCGTACAAGCGCCGATTTTCCATGTGAATGGTGATGACCCTGAGGCAGTTTTATATGTCAGCAAAATCGCTACTGAATTCCGCCAAACTTTCAAAAAAGATGTGGTAATCGACTTGGTCTGCTATCGCCGTTATGGTCATAATGAAGGTGATGAGCCGATGTTCACCCAACCTTTGATGTATAAGGTAATTTCCGATTTGCCCCGCACGCGTGAGATTTATGCCAACCAGCTAATCGCTGAAAAGGTGATTGATGATAAGGGTGTTGCTGCTAAGCAGGATGCTTTCAAAGATTATCTCGAAGAGCAATTCAAAATCGGTAAAGATTATAAGCCCAACAAAGCTGATTGGCTTGAAGGTGAATGGTCGGGATTGATTAAACCGGAACGCGGTGCGAAGGATTTGCCCGACACCGGAGTTGATCTCAAAGCCCTCAAAGAAGTCGGCTATGCAATCTCCAAAATCCCCGATGGTTATGAGTTTAATAAGAAAATTATCAAGCTCATGGAGAATAAAAAAGAAATGTTTGATAGCGGCGAAGGGATTGACTGGGCAACCGCCGAAGCTCTTGCATTTGGAACTTTGCTCAAAGAGAAAAAGAATATCCGTCTTTCCGGTCAGGATTGCGGGCGCGGCACATTCTCGCAGCGTCATTCAGTTTTGGTTGACCAAAATAATGAATCCACCTATCTGCCACTAAATAATCTCGGTGGCGAGCAGGCACGCTATGAAGTCATAGATTCCGCGCTTTCGGAATTCGCCGTACTTGGCTTTGATTATGGCTATTCATTGGCAGAGCCGAATGCTCTCACGCTTTGGGAAGCACAATTTGGTGATTTCGTAAACGGCGCACAAGTGGTGATTGACCAGTTCATCTCCAGCGGTGAAGCAAAATGGCTGCGCATGAGCGGGCTGGTGATGCTACTTCCGCATGGTTATGAAGGACAAGGGCCTGAGCATTCCTCCGCACGTTTGGAGCGCTTTTTGCAGCTTTGTGCAGAGGATAATATGCAAGTTGCCAATTGCACCACTTCCGCGAATTATTTCCATATTCTGCGCCGTCAGTTGCATCGCAATTTCCGCAAACCTTTGATTATGATGACGCCAAAATCATTGCTACGCAAAAAAGAAGTGGCCTGTCCGCTTTCTGATTTTGCCGTTGGTTCAAAATTCAAACGCATAATCCCTGAAACCGACAAACTGGTTGCCGATGATAAAATCCGCAAAGTAGTGATTTGTAGCGGCAAGGTTTATTATGACATTGTGGAAATGCGCGCCGAGAAGAAAATCAATGATGTGGCGGTTATCCGCGTTGAGCAATTCTACCCATTCCCGAAAGATGAAATTATTGCCGAATTCAAACGCTATAAAAACGCTGAATTTGCATGGTGTCAGGAAGAACCGAAAAATATGGGCGGCTGGCTATTTATCCGCGCATTCTTAGATGAAAGCCTAGGAGAATCTGGCAATAACAAACGTGTGGGCTATATTGGACGCTTGGCGGCAGCCTCACCTGCAACCGGATTCCTCAAAGTTCATAATCAGGAGCAAAATGACATATGCGAAAAAGCATTGGGCTAAACATTGACTGTTTTCACTTATACTATTAAAGCTAACAACTAAAGACTAACAACTAAGGACTGAATAAAATGGTAGATATCAAAGTACCGACACTAGGCGAATCAATCTCAACTGCAACCATTGCGAAATGGTTCAAGAAAGAGGGCGAGTCCGTTGCAATGGATGAAGCAATTGTTGAACTGGAAACCGACAAAGTTACGGTTGAGGTGAACGCACCTGCCGCCGGAGCGATTGAAAAAATCTTGGCCAAAGAAGGTGATGAGGTTGAAGTCGGCGCGATTTTGGGTAGCATTAAAGAAGGCGCTGCCGGAGCAACCACCAAAAAAGAAGAGGCTAAGCAAGAAGCCGCACCTGCTGCTGCGAACAATGCGAATAAAGTTATGCCTGCTGCCGCTAAACAGGCTGCCGATAGAGGCGTTGATACTGCAACAATTTCAGGTACAGGCAAAGATGGCCGCGTGACTAAAGGCGATGTTATAAATGCACCTGCACAAGCAGCCGCAACAACTAGCAGCCCACAGCCCGCCGCTAATTTGGAAGAACGCGTAAAAATGACTAAGCTGCGCCAAACCATTGCCAAACGTTTGAAAGAATCGCAAAATACTGCGGCAATTCTCACCACTTTCAATGAAGTTGATATGTCGGAAGTGATGAAATTACGCAAGAAATATCAGGATAAATTTGTTGAGAAATATGGCGTGAAACTCGGCTTTATGTCGCTATTCACCAAAGCTGCCGTCAATGCATTGCAGGAAATCCCGTCAGTGAATGCTTCGATTGAAGGTGATGAAATTATCTACAAAAAATATTATAATATCGGGGTTGCAGTCGGCACAAAACAAGGGCTGGTTGTTCCAGTTTTGCGCAATTGCGAAAATAAAAACTATGCCGATATTGAAAAGGAAATTGCCGAGCTTGGTAAAAAAGCCCGCGACGGCAAACTTGGCATGTCGGAACTGACCGGCGGCTCATTCTCCATCACAAATGGCGGGATTTTCGGCTCAATGCTTTCCACCCCAATCATCAACCCGCCACAAACCGCAATTCTCGGTATGCACAACATCGTTGAGCGTCCGGTTGCAGTGAATGGCGAAGTGAAAATCCGCCCGATTATGTATATCGCACTTTCATATGACCACCGCCTGATTGACGGCGGCGAAGCGGTAACTTTCCTTGTGAAGATCAAGGAAGCGATTGAGAATCCGGAACGCTTACTAATTGGAGTTTAATTATGCCAATCGTGAACATAAATCTCATTGAAGGCCGCTCTGTTGAACAAAAACGCGCCCTGGTAGAAAGCGTGACCAAGGCTATCTGCGAATCTGTTGATGTTACACCCGACCATGTGCGGATTATCCTGCAAGATATGGCACGCCATGATTATGCGGTTGCAGGGCAATTAAATTGCGATAAGAAGTAGACAAAAAACATTTTCCTTTATACTGTCATACCGTCGAATGACGGTATCCAGCCAAGACGAAGTCGTAGCAATTTAGGCTAGACCCCGTCACAAAGACGGGGGGACAATATGACCAAAAAAGCAGAAATAATCGTAGCGCTGGACTTCCCTGATAAAAATCAGGCACTTTCGATGATTGATGAGCTTGATGGCGCTTGCGATTTCTTCAAAATCGGGATGGAGCTGGGCTTACGCGTTGATGATGAATTTATAAAATCACTCATCGCGCGCGGAAAAAAGATTTTCCTCGATTATAAATATCATGATATTGGCAACACGGTGGAAAAAGCCGTTGCAAATGCGGCGGAGCTTGGCGTTTATATGCTGACAGTCCATGCCGAAAAACAGGTTTTAGAAGCGGCGGTTAAAGGTGCAAAAAGCACAAATACCAAAGTTTTTGGCGTGACAGTCCTAACCTCTCTGGACGAAGATTATGCCACGCAATATGGCTGTAGCATAAAGGATTTAGTACTGCGCCGCGCCGCTTGGGCACATGATTTGGGAGCAGATGGGGTGATTGCCAGCCCGCATGAAGCCGCTATTATCAAAACTCAATTTCCCGCGCTGAAAGTTTGCACCCCCGGAATTCGTCCGGCAGGCGCAGATTCGCAAGACCAAAAACGCGTAACCACCCCGGCAGATGCAATCAAAGCCGGTGCGGATTATTTAGTGATAGGTAGGCCGATAACACAGGCGGAAAACCCTAGACAGGCTGCGCTTCAGATAATAGATGACAGTAGTCAGTAGTCAGTGGTCAACAGCCAGCAGCTCGCATTTCTTTATGCATTCTGCTTGCAGCAAAATCTTGAGCAAAGTCATTAAATCCACCTTGCTCAACTGCATCAATATCAGTCAGTTTAGTGCAATCTTTTGTTCCAATAGTTGTGACCGCCACCATTGAATCAATCATTGAAACCAACTTATCTACTTTTGGCTTAATATCTGTTCTTTTCACCGCAGGTAATTCTGACATAGATTCCCAAATTGATTTTTTCATATCAAGCAGCTTTTCCTTAACTAAAGCCCTCCGCTCTTTCATAACATCTGACATATTTTCATCGCCTTCTTTCATAACTTCTCGGGCTCTTATGAACTGATTACATAAATCCCTTAAATGGCCTAACTCCCCATCAAGATTTCTAGAAACATTATCATCACACTCTCCTAAAAGCTCTACATGCGGTTCAATTTCAGCCACATAGAACGAAGCAATCTGCGTCTCAAAGGCGTTAACAATCAACCTAATTCTGGCTCCCCTTTGCCTTTCATCAATTGTAGTTTGGCCTTCTTTTTCCAATCCCAACATAAAACCTCTCAATTATTATTAATCTTTCTTAACCTGATTTTTGGAACGGGTCAATAATAAATTTATTGTACCTTCGGTAGTTCTGGGTTAATTAAACCGCAGGAGAATAATTATGACTGACAATAAATTCGACGTAATAATAATCGGTGGTGGCCCTGGTGGCTATGTATGTGCAATTCGGGCAGCGCAGTTAGGCTTAAAAGTCGCCTGTGTGGAAAAGCGCGGCGCACTTGGCGGGACATGCCTGAATGTTGGCTGCATCCCTTCCAAAGCCTTGCTGGAATCATCCCATCAATACGAAAATGCACAGCATAATTTCGCCGAACAGGGAATTGAAGTTTCCGGCCTGAAAGTGAATTTCGGCAAAATGATGGAACGCAAAAATAAGGTTGTGAAGCAACTCACCGGCGGCATTGAGATGCTGTTCAAGAAAAACAAGATTACTTACATCAAAGGCGCGGGAGAGATTATTTCTACTAATAAGGTGAAGGTCGGCAATGATGAATATTCTGCGAAAAAAATCGTAATCGCAACCGGTTCTGACGTTGCACATCTTCCGGGGATTGAAATTGATGAGGAAGTTATTGTTTCTTCAACAGGCGCATTGGAGCTCAAGGAAATACCCAAAAAAATGGTGGTTATCGGCGCAGGTGTTATCGGACTGGAACTTGGCAGCGTTTATCGGCGCTTGGGCGCAGAAGTTACGGCAATTGAATTCCTTGACCGCATCACTCCGGGGATGGATAACGGGCTGACCAAAGATTTCCAAAAATCGCTGGAAAAGCAGGGAATCAAATTCAAACTCGGTACAAAAGTAACTGGCGCTGAGAAAACCAAAAGCGGTGTAAAACTAACTATGGAAGCGGCGAAAGGCGGCAATAGCGAAACTATGGAAGCCGATGTCGTGCTGGTTTGTGTCGGGCGCAAAGCCTATACGGAAAATTTGGGATTAGACAAAGTCGGCGTCAAAACTACTGAGCGCGGACTTGTTGAAACTAATGCAAATTGGCAAACTAACGTGCCTAATATCTACGCAATCGGCGATGTCATAAAAGGGCCTATGCTCGCGCATAAAGCCGAAGAAGAAGGCGTTGCAGTTGCCGAAGTTCTTGCCGGACAACATGGACATGTGAATTATAACGCCATTCCGGGGGTGATTTATACGCATCCGGAAGTTGCGAGTGTCGGGAAAACTGAAGAAGAGCTGAAGGAAGCGGGTATTGAATATAATGTCGGGAAATTCTCATTCATGGCAAATGGACGCGCTTTGGCTAATGGCGATGCGGAAGGTTATGCAAAAATTCTCGCCGATAAAAAAACCGATGAGGTTTTAGGCATTCATATCATCGGACCACATGCCGGAGATTTGATTGCAGAATGCACAATGGCGATTGAATTTGGCGCATCATCAGAAGATATTGCGCGCACTTGTCATGCTCATCCAACAATCAGCGAAGTGGTAAAAGAAGCAGCACTCGCGGTGGAAAAACGCGCATTGCATAGTTAAAGAACGCAAATCAACGTGACCTTCTTTGCAAGTCTTTATAGCCTGCAATTGCATCTTGCAAAACAGCTTGATTGACACGCGACGATGACGCGCTTGGCAAATATTGTTTTAGCTCTACTAAATTCACCTTCTGCCATTCCCTATCAATCGTCAGATACTCGCCGGAAATTTCTAACGTTCTGCCTCGCGCAAGAGTATGTCCTCCAGAAATCAAACCAAATGACTTTTGCAATTCAGCATTTAACTGCTCAATTCTGTAAGGGTCATCTTGTAATTCTTTCTGCGCATTACGATTAAATCTTACCTGCACAACAAACCTACTATGAATGCCCTCCTCAGTTTCAGGATTTCCTATAGCTGGCTTAGCGCTACCGCAAGAACTAAAGCATCTTTGAAGTTGCGCTACATTATTTTGCAGAGCTTTATATCTTTCTGCGCAAGCTTCTTTGAAGCCTGTACTGCCTTTTAAACCATCAACTCTTTCAGCGTAATTGTCTGGATATCTAGCCCAACTAACATCCAGCCCAGAGCTCTGAGTAAAACATCTAATCGCCACAGAAACTGCTGGACTTTTAGGTCTTAGATATGAGAAAGCAGTTGTTTCGTCACTTCTAACTCTTCTTCTTTTTTCAACATTAGCACTTATTCCTTTTTCATCAAATACTGAAGCAGTTGCTACTGCATATAAAAGTTCATCCACCCCCCTCATCTCAGGGAAAATATTAGCAGTATACAGGTTATAGACTTCTATATCTTCTTGAATACCGCTAACTAATTCCTCACCGATAACTTCTATCTGGTCTTCCTGAAGTCCCGTAAAGTCTCTTAGAAATCTTACAAATTTTGCATCTCTTAAATTACAATCTTTCACTCTGGTATTCACGATAATCTCCTTTATGATATGACTTATTAGAATTCTGGAAAAACGCGCATTGCATAGTTAAAGGCTAGAAGCTCATCCCGCCGTTACCATTAATTCCGCCAAGCTCATCCTGTTGCAGAACTATAGCCTGAAAGGAATTGTTGCCTTGCTCACGAACTGATTCCAACACGGAATTTAAACCATTCAACTCCACCTTCCCCCATTTTGCATCATTGGTGAAATAATCACCGGAGATCCTCAATTTTTCTCGGTCTGCGAGCATTCTCCCCGGGCTTTCCTGTGCGGAGAATTGGTGGCCAAAGCTTTCATACAGAATATCGCTAAGTTCACCTACCTTATCCGCATCCGCACGCAGCCCGAGATATAATTCTTTGCTCAACTGCACATCGACAACAAAACCTCTATCTCTATCAAATTTCGGAGTCACATTTCCGCAAATTCCGAAACATTTCTCAAATTCGGCAATTCTTCCCTGAATTTCCTCAGATTTCGCGGCAACTGCCGCATTAAACTCATCAGAATCGGCATATCTTGCCATTCTATCACGGTAATCGGCTGGATATAGTATATAGAAAGCATTGCCATCATCTCCTACTACAGCCCTGCCCAAATCCACTGAAACTTTATTTAGCCTGCCTTGCTTTGTGACTTTTGCCGATATACCGGCCTCGCTGAATATGCTCGCCATTGCAACGCTGTGAATCATCTTATCCGCAGATTTTTCAACTTCGGGCAATATGTTCACCCTGTAGGAATGTACCTCATGCTCCCAACCATGATAAAAACCTTTTTCAGCCATATTAGGAAGCATACCACCTATCGATTCCGTCTTGACTCTGTCAGCATCCAATCCGGTTAATTCACGCAAGAATCTTACGAAATTTACATTCTCGATTGATGGATTTCTTTTAGTTGCTGTTGCAGTTTCTGCTGTTTTTTCAGTTACCATAAACCCTCCCCGTTAATTTTGGTTAACAGGGATTTATAATAATTGCAAGAATTTTGTTGGGGAGCTAATTTTACTTATTTCTTCTCAACGCCCATCGCGGTTGCCAGAGATTTCTGATTTGCCAGCTTCTCGGTCAGCTCTCTTGCGCGCTTAGTATCCATCTTCGCAAGAATCGGCGCAGCTTTACGCTCGGACATTCTGTCGATAATTTCCAGCATGATTTCCATATCCATTTGATTGAAAACCTCGGCAGCTTCCTTCGCCTTCATACCTTCATAGATTTTCACCAAACTGCGCAATTTGGCATTATCATGGTCATTATATTTGCCCAACAACTCTTCAGTTACGCTTTTGAGCTTTTCCAATTCCGCCACCTGTTCTTCCAGTTTTTTTGATGTAGCTTCGATAAGATTAGCCTTCATATCCAGTTCTTGCGCCCATCTTTCAAGCTGGATTCTACGGATTGAGAGTTTTTCCAGCATTTCTTTTTCGGCATCGGAATATCTTGGGATATTTTCACCCGGTGATTCTTCATGGACATAATCCGGCAAGCCGTTTTCATTGCCTTCAACAATTTTCTCCAATTTCTCTTTACGGGTTAGCTCTTCTTCGGGTTTTTCTTCACCTTCACCATGCGCCGATTCTGCCGGAGCCGGCCTTTCCTTCATTTGCAGTTTGCCGGAAGCAGGCTCAGTTTCTGCCAATTGCGCAACATCGGGCAAATCTCTTCCTGTCATCGCTATGGAATCCTGAACAATTTCTATCCCATTAAACTCCGCCGCTTTTATGATAAAAGCCAATAGCAGAATCATTAATGTTAGCGGTAATATTCTGAATATTTTAAAAGCCCGTTTCAAATGCTCATCCTTTGATTAATTCTTTGATTAGCTTGCCAACGCATCCTTATATTGCTTATCGCGCAATGCCTTGACCAATTCTGCCTCCGCAAGAGAGCCACCATAAACTTCTTCCTCTTCAACAAAAGTTTCAAGATTATTGAAATTATATATCGGCTTTCTTGCAGCCTCACGGCCAAGTTTACGCGCTTCAAACCCGCGCACTTCTTTTTTATATTCGCCACGCGCAGATTCACTATCAATTTCTTCCTTCAACTCCATAATCTTCTTGTTAGTACGGCTGAGGAGGAAATCTATTTCATCGGCAACTGTACGGGCTTTTGCGATATTGTTATTAATATCTTTGGCGATTTTCTCACCTTGATTCTGCAAATCTTTGACCGCCTTTGTGGCTTTTTCCGTAGCGTCATAAAATGATTCAATATTCGATTTCAACTCAGCTCGGTGATTGCGAATAAGGTTTAATTTCTTGTTCAAACTAGTTGCATAAACAATAGTTACGACTAAGAGGGTCATAATTGTTAGGTCGAAGGCAATTTCCATTTCTTACTCCTTGTTTTAGTATATTTAAAAAATATCTTTTATTTTCTTGTTAATTACTTCTGAGACTTTTATCGCTTTATAATCACTCATCTTACCCAATTTACCGGTCAACATCGGAATACCCCCACACATCAATGTCACATCTTCATCCGGCTCTTTGTTCAGTATCATGGTTGAACCGACTTTTAAGCCCATAATATCGCCCATTTTTGTCATCTTTTTGCCGAGAATAGCATTTAACGTAACCGTGGTTGAACGCACCTCATTCCCCAAATGCGTTTCCCAAACTGAATCACGCCCGAATTTCTCACCCATGAACATTTGCAGGAGCAAATCTTTAATCGGCTCTAGCGTTGCATAAGGCATCAGGATTTCCAGCATCCCGCCGCGCTCTTCCATATCCACCCGCAATGTCACCAAAATTGCTGCATTGGCTGGGCGGGCGATGGTTGCGAAACGCGGATTTGTTTCCTGCCTTTCAAATTTGAATGTTACCGGAGAAAGCGGGTCAAATGCTGCTGACATATCGGCAAGCATAACATCAATAAATTTCTTCACCACATCTTGCTCAATGGTAGAAAACGGCCTACCCTCAACTTTGACCGGACGGCTGCCGCGCCTACCACCCAGCAATACATCGAGCATGGAGAAAATCAGCGGGCCATTCGCATTCACGATGCCATAATTCTCCCATTCCACCGCTTTGAAAATCGTTAGCAGCGCGGGCAATGGGATGGAATTGATATAATCCCCAAAACGCAAACTTGTAATAGATTCCAGTGAGACATCCACGTTATCGGAAGTTAGATTACGCAAAGAAGTTGACATCATCCGAACCAGCCTATCAAAGACCACTTCTAGCATCGGCAAACGCTCATATGATGAAAGCGCCTTATCAAGCATTGCCTGAATACCGACATTATTATCATCATCATCACCAGTGTCGAAACCAAGCAAGCTATCAATTTCATCCTGATTGAGGATTTTGCCGGGTTTGCCCATAGCGGCTGCCATCTCATCTTCGCCGCCATCATCAACCACCACATCATCGCCCATAGCGCCCCATTCGGCAGCTAAATCTTCATCGCTTTTTTGTGTTTCGTCATCGCTCATAGTTTTTCTTCACTATTGTATTATTATTTCCCTGAAAAGTATGTCTAGCACACGCCCTTCGGTTAAAGTTTTCTGCATTCTCAGCATCAATTCATGCTCCAACCTGTATATTCCGGCAGAACCTTGCAAATCTTCACGGCGCATTTCCCGCAAATAAGTGTTGAATGAATCAATAATCCTCGGCATTTGCGCTTCTATCAACGGGACATCTTCAGCACTCGATAGCTCCAGAGTTAGTTTCAAGTTGATAAAATGCGCCCGTCTGCCCTGACTATTCAAATTAATCACCATATCCGGCATATCCATAAACACGCTTTCTGCGGGTTTTTGGTCTGCCCCATGCTCGCCATCTTCTTCAACAGCGCCTTCTTCAAGAGAGATATGCTCGTCATCTCCTCCCATCATAAGCATTGCTCCGGCGCCAGCGCCACCAAGGATAAGGACAGCAAGAACTATGATAATAATAAGCTTCTTCTTGCTTTTCTTAGGCTTACTGCCCTCTTCACCTTCCGCACCCTCTCCCTCTGGGTTTTCTTCCCCTTCTTGAGCATTTGCATTTTCTTTTACTTCATCTTCTGCCATTTTTTCCCTCTGCGTTTGTTAGCAGAATCATTCTCTCGCAAAAACATTAACATTAAGTTGAATAAAGCATTATTTATCCTACTTATCTAAATTTAAACCAGAATAGTTAAATATTCCTTAATACTAGGAAAATTTTTCCTACTACTCGGAAATTCTGACAAATAATATCCTATCTGGGAAATAATATTTTCATCCATCCCGCCTAACAAGCCCATGTTTTCTGCGATTGTGACAAGTTGGCACGGGGGTTGCTCCTATAAATCCGAATAATAAAATTTTTCGGGGGAAAAATGGATAATTCGATATATATAGCGCTTTCAAAGCAAACCGGATTACGCAGAGAACTTGATGTGATTGCGAATAATCTGGCGAATAGCAATACTGCCGGATACCAGTCTGAGCAGATGACGTTTAAAAGCCATCTTATCGCCGATGTTGCTGATAGCAACGCATTTGCCTATGACGTAGCCACAATTAGGGATTACTCGCAAGGCACAATCGATATCACCGGAAATAAGCTGGATTTTGCGATTGAAGGCCGCGGATATTTCGCCGTACAAACCGATAATGGCATTCGTTATACCAGAGCCGGAAATTTCACACTTGATATAGACGGGGCGTTAGCAACTCAGGATGGGCATAAAGTTCTGGATGATGGCGGCGCGGAGATTGAATTTGAAGAAGATGACAACGAAATTGTAATCTTTTCTGATGGTAGGCTGGAAGTTGATGGTGAGGAAAGGGCAACGCTTGGTGTATATTTATTTGATGATGAGAATTCTTTAACACGCGAAGGTTCAAGCCTATATTCAACAGATTCCGCACCAACTCTGAATGAAGGGCAGTCCAAAGTGGCGCAAGGTGCGCTGGAACGCTCCAATGTCGCTTCAATCAGGGAAATTACCAATATGATTAAGGTACAAAGGGCATATACCGGAAATTCCAGCTTCATAGAGAATCTCTATCAGCTTCAGGAAGATGCGGTACGGCGCATTGCAAGCCAAGTCTAGCTTGGCACAATGCTTGCGTTAATAAGATTAATATTAAGATAACAGTTAGGATGAAAAGGGTATAAATCATGAGATCATTAAGTATAGCAGCCACCGGAATGCAGGCACAGCAATTGAATGTTGAGGTTATATCCAATAACCTCGCCAACCTGACAACCACTGCCTATAAGATGCAACGTCCGGAATTTCAGGATTTGCTTTATCAAGAACAACGCCGCGTTGGTGGAACTTCTAATGAGGCGGGAACAATTGCCCCTGCCGGAATCCAGCTTGGTCTGGGTGTGCGTACCGGAGCAGTTTATCGCGTACAAGAACAGGGAACATTGAAAGAAACCGGAAATCAGTTTGATGTAGCAATTCGTGGCAAAGGCTATTTTGTTGTTGAATTACCAAATGGTGTGCAGGGCTATACAAGAGCCGGAGCATTTCAGATTAATCAAGATGGTGAGATTGTTACCCAGCAGGGAAATCTGGTTTCTCCGGGGATTACTATTCCCAGCGATGCCTCCAGAGTTAATATCAGCGCAACCGGAGTTGTTGAAGCATTTATTGACGGGCAGCCGGACAGCCAGAATCTTGGGCAGCTTGAATTGGCGAATTTTGTCAATGAAAACGGTCTGCGCGCACTTGGTGAGAATCTATTTGAGGAAACTACTTCTTCGGGTGACCCGCTTACCGCCTTTCCGGGTGATGAAGGCTATGGGACAATTCTGCAAGGATTCTTGGAAGATTCCAATGTTGATTCGGTCAAAGAAATTACCAATCTGATTGTTGCCCAGCGCTCATATGAGATGAATTCAAAAGTGATAACCACCGCCGATGAAATGATGCGGACAACTTCACAGCTAAGGTCATAGAGAGGATAAAATAAAGGAAAAGTGATGAGAAAATATTTATTTATAATAGCTTTGATATTCGCAAATCTTGCAACACAAAATGCGCAGGCAAACAGCGTGACTATGGCTGAAAGTTTGGTGAAAACCGCAATCATCGACAATAGCCATGAATTTGTTATTGATAGCGATTTGGAAGCAAAAATTATCAAGGGCAAGGATTTTCTTTCTAAACAGAACGCCGATGATATGAAAATCACACAGATTGAGATTGATACTGATCAAAGGAATTTCACTGCCTATCTTTCAATTAATGACAACCTCCCGCAAGAGATTGGCGGAAAATATTATGAAATGGTGGAAGTTCCGGCAGTTAACCACAAAATGCGCAAAGGGGAAATCATCACCGCTTCTGACATAGAATCTATCCGCATTGAATCATACAAGCTCGACAGAGGCTATATCACCGATGAAAATGAGATTATCGGCAAAACTCCTTCACGCAATTTATATAATGCCCGCCCGCTAATGCCAAACCAGATTTCCGAACCGCTTGTAGTTAACAAAAAGGATAATGTTACCATGGTTTTCAACAATAATATGTTGAGCATGCAGGATTTGGGGGTGGCTCTGGAAGAAGGGGTTGAAGGTGATTTAATCAGGATTAAAAATGCGACAAGCGGGATTATCGTACATGCACGCATAATCGGCAAAAATCTTGTGGAAGTAGAAGGCAAAAACAAAATTTTAGCCAGTAAATGATTAGAAAGGGGAAAATATGAAAGTTTCGGATTTAAAATATTTAGCATTAATAGTCAGCGTGTCCGCCTGCGGAAATACGCTTGATAGGTTGGGTGCAGTTGGCTCTGAACCTAAGATGCAGGCAATATCAAATCCTGTTGAACAGGTGAATTATCAACCGCTAAGCTGGCCGACACCAATCGAATCCTCAACAGAACAACAGCGCCCTAACTCACTCTGGGCGGCAGGTTCACGCTCATTCTTCAAAGATCAGCGCGCTAATCGGGTCGGTGATATATTGACCGTACAGATTGATATCAGTGACAAGGCGGACTTAAGCAATAAAACCTCAAAATCCAGATCAACTACTGAGAATCTTGCTGCCCCCGATTTCTTGGGGCTTCAGGAGAAGTATCTTAAGATCACCCCTGGCGATCCTGACTTAAACAGTCTGATAAATATTACCGGTAATAATAATAATGACGGCGATGGCACAATCGGGCGCGAAGAAACTATTGAGCTAAAAATCGCTGCAATTGTCACGCAAGTTTTGCCGAATGGCAATCTGGTGATTCACGGTATGCAAGAAGTGCGGGTGAATTATGAAATGCGCCAAATCAACGTGGATGGGGTTATCCGCCCTGAGGATATCAGCTCTGCCAATACTATCACATCAGAGCAAATTGCCGAGGCAAGAATTTCCTATGGCGGGAAAGGCCAGCTTTCAGATGTGCAGCAGCCACGCATGGGTACGCAAATTATCGATATCATCAGCCCATTCTAGGCGGGTTTAGCTAGTTGGATAATTGAGCGCATAAGTGCATAAATCGACAAATGAAACATCATTTTCAATCGAGATATCATGCAGTTTTTTGAGTGAATCCATCACATCAGCAGGCACATTGACGCCGCGCTCGCGAGAAATCCAATGCGATTGATGCTGAATTGGGTGCGATTTTGGGTGAGGCTCGCCAATATAAAATTGTACGGGAACTTTCTGACCGTTGACATCACATGGTATAACGAACATCTTCATGAACCATAATATAGCACAAAAATCTTTCAAAAAAATGAATTTTTTGGATTTTCCGATTTTGTGGGGAGTGGGGATTCGAAAGTCAGCAGTCAATAGTCAATAGCAAAGTGTGGCGCTGGCGCGTGTTGCATCCTGAGGCATACACCTCCCCCAACCCCTCCTATAAGGAGGGGAGCTATTTCAGACTCAATGTTCAATG